>ERZ1673701.2433-NODE-2433-length-14378-cov-8.969001_pt1 | contig 14378 bp, 9 predicted proteins | sample MGYA00580231_ERZ1673701 | MGnify/ENA primary metagenome ERZ1673701 (study PRJEB41218, sample SAMN15661798) | gut metagenome | host: Homo sapiens | place: Canada: London | collected 2015-08-20/2019-03-30 | study: EMG produced TPA metagenomics assembly of...
GCATGCAAAGAAGGCCACTTAATGTGGCCTTCGTCTTGCATAGGACTGTAGAGCAGCAAACGTAATGCCCGCCCGCCTCCGACCGACGGTCGAGTGAGATTACTTCGCAGCACCTGGGATTCCGTGGGAGGTTTTGGCGGTTTTGGCTCCGTTTGCGATGGCAGTTTCCAGGGCCCTTACTGCGAGCATGCCCAGCAGGTCTAGGGGAACGGCGGCGCTTGCCTGGGCGCCCAGTTTGCCGCTGGCGAGGGTGTAGATGGTGTCGCCGTCGTTGGTGGTGTGTGTGGGGCGGATGGCGTGTGCGTAGGCGTCTGCGGCCATCTGGGAGACCTTGGTGGCTTGTGCCTTAGTGAGTTCCACGTTGGTGACGATGCAGCTGATGGTGGTGTTGGTGCGGTCGAGCGGCATCTGCATGGATCCGGCGGCGGCAAAGGCTGCGAGTTCCATGTCGACGATCTGGTCGCTATCGGCTGCGGCGCGCATGCCGGAGACCCACTCGCCGGTGAAGGGGTCGACAACGTTGCCGCAGGCGTTGACCGAGACCACGGCGCCCACCTTGATGGGGCCGAGTGCCACGGCGGCAGCTCCAAGGCCGGCCTTCATGCAGGTGGCAGGCCCCATGAGCTTACCCACGGTAGCGCCCGTGCCGGCGCCTACGTTGCCCTGTTCGAGCTTGGTGGGGGTGTGGTCGAGTGCTTCGCGCACGGCGGCGATGCCGGCCTCAATGTCGGGGCGCACGGTGGGGTTACCAAAGGCAAGGTCGAAGATACAGCTGGAGCACACGATAGGCACCTGCGTGGGGCCGACGGGAAGGCCGATGCCGCGGCTCTCAAGCTCGCGAGCGACGCCGCTTGCAGCTTCGAGGCCAAAGGCCGATCCGCCCGAAAGGCAGACGGCGTGGACCTTGTCGACGGTGTTCTCGGGTCGTAGCAGGTCGGTCTCGCGCGAAGCGGGAGCGCCACCGCGTACGTCAACGCCGCCGGTGGCGCCCTCGGGTGCCACGATTACGGTGCAACCGGTGCCGGCCTCCTCGTCCGTATAGTTGCCATAGCAAAAGCCATCGACATCGCAGACGTCAATGGCCTCGAGCAGTGTATCCATGTTTAACTCCTATCGGTTTTCCGCCGCGCCTTGTGCCCGGTCGGGATCCGTACGGTACGCCAAAATTGTAGGCGCTGGGGAATACCCAGCGCCAGATGCAATTACGAGAGTTTTTGAATCGCGCGCGCGACGCGGGCGATGGGTAGGCCCACTACGTTATAGAAGTCGCCCGAAATATCGTGCACGAGCATGCGGCCGCCTGTGCCCTGGATGCCGTAGGCGCCTGCCTTATCCATGGGCTCACCCGAGGCAACGTAGTGCTCGATCTGCTCGTCGGTGAGCTCGTAGAACGTCACGTCGGTCACATCGACAAACGACAGGCTCTCGGCGGCATGCGGGGCGGCCGTATCGCCTGCCTTAACGATGCAGACGCCGGTTGCGACCTGGTGCGTGCGGCCCGAAAGCTCACGGAGCATGGTGCGCGCCTCGTCCTCGGTTGCCGGCTTGCCCAAAATCTTGCCGTCGAAGGTGACGATGGTGTCGGCCGCGACGGTCAACTCATTGGGCTCGGCATACTCGGCAGCAACGGCAGCCGCCTTGGCGCGTGCCAAGCGCTCGACAAGCGTGAGCGGGGGCTCGCCATCAAAGGGCGTTTCGTCGATATCCGCGGGAATCACGCGAATGTTGTAGCCTGCCTCGCGCATCAGCTCTATGCGGCGCGGCGATTGGGAAGCCAAAATCATAGTTGGATGCCCTCGGCGACCTTCTCGACGGCCTTGTCGCCGGCGAGCGTGCGCAGCAGCTCCAATGCAAAGGGGAGTGACTGTGCCATGCCGCTGGCAGTGATGATGTTGCCGTCTTGCGTGACCTTCTCGCCAGTATAGGCGCCTTCGGGGAAGCTTTTCTCAAAGCCAGGGAAGCACGTGGCGTGGCGCCCCTCGAGTAGGTCGAGCTCGCCCAGGATAAACGGGGCGGCGCAGATGGCGGCGACGTGCTTGGTCGCGGCGAACTCGCAGACCACGTCGCAGACACGCTGATCGGCGCGCAGGTTGGTGGCACCGGGCAGGCCGCCGGGCAGCACGACGCAGTCGTACTCGTCAAAGTTGATCTCATCAAAGAGCGCATCGCAGGTCACGGGGATCTGCAGCGAGCTTACGACCTCACGCGTGGGCATAATCGAGACGAGCGTGGCACGCACGCCGCCGCGACGCATGACATCGACCATGGTCAAGCATTCAATAGTTTCAAAGCCATCGGCGGCGAGAACGGCAACGCTGGGCATGAGGGTTCCTTTCATAGGCGGCATACAATTAGCCGTCTTATACCCCGAAGACCTCCGCTTGCCACGCTCGATTTCCCAATGATTTTTCTGAGCAATGATTAAGTGGCTAGTTGCGCCTAAGGTGGACGACGGTCTCGCAGTGGAAGGTTTGTGGGAACAGGTCGACTGGCGTGATCTTTACGGGGGAGAAGGTGCCTTCTTCGACAAAGCGTTTGAGATCGCGCGCCAGGGTGGCCGGGTCGCAGCTCACGTAGGCGACATCGTGGGCACTCGTGCTGGCGATAAGGTCGATCGCTTCGGGGGCGAGGCCTGCGCGCGGCGGGTCGACCACCAAGACGTCGGCATCCTGGTCGGGGAACTCGCGCACCGCGTCTCCGCCAATGACGTCGACGTTATCAAGCTTGTTGATCTCCAGGTTACGGCGCAGGTCGCGCACGGCGGGGCCGTAGGCCTCGACGGCGGCGACAAAGTCGCAGCGGCGGGCGAGCGGCAGGGTAAAGGTGCCGGCACCGCAGTACAGGTCCACGGCAAGCTCGTCTTCCTGCGGATCGAGCGTTTCCATGACAAGCTCGATCAAAATCTCGGCACCCTTGGTGTTGACCTGGAAAAAAGACGGGGCAGACAAGCGCATCTGACCCTCGGCGATATTCTCGGTCCATGAGCCCTCTCCGGCGAGCATTTCGACCTTGGAAACACGGCGGGCCTTCTTTTCGCCCTTGCTCATCACGCGTACGACACTTGTGGGGTGCGCGGCGTCTGCCAACACGCGCGAGACTTGCGAGCGCGGGAAAGAGCCCGTAGGCGTCCAGAGCGCCACCTCGAGTGCCTTGGTGCGACGCGAGGCGCGAATGCCCACGCGCTCAAGGCCCAGGTCGTGGCTGCCGCTCAGATAATTGAGCGCGCCGACGACCGATTTGAGTGCCTTGGGGAAGCGTTTGTCGAACAACGGGCACGAATCGACGGTCACGATCTTGCGAGGATCGACACCGTGCATGCCAAGACGCACGCGGCCGTTTACAACGGTCGGCTCGAGTTCGATTTTATTGCGGTAGCCCCAATCATCCTTGGTGTGGCGGATGGGTTGCACCAGTTCATCGACTTGATCGGGGCTGAACTTGCCGATACGCTCGAGCGTGGAGCGCAGATTTTGCTCCTTGGCGGCGAGCTGTGCCGTGCGTGAGAGATTGCCCCACGAGCAGCCGCCGCAGATGCCCACGAAGGGGCAGGGAGACTGAATGCGATCGGGGCTTGGCTCCAGAATCTCGGTGGTGCGGGCACGCATGAACGACTTGCCGTCCTGTACGACCTCGGCCTCGACGGTGTCGCCTGCCACGGCGCCCTGCACAAAGACGGCCTTGCCGTTGTCGGCGTGCGCCAGCCCGTCGGCGCCGTAGGTCATCGATTCTATAGTGAGCTTCATATTCCTGCCTGTCATTCGCGTTGTTGTTCGCACCATGGTAGCAGGGAAAAGCGCCCCGCATCCGAGGCTTTCCTCAAATGCGGGGCGCTTCTACAAACTGCTTCTACAAACGACTATTTCGTCTTGCCGGTAATGAGCGTCTTAAGACCCAGGCCGATCAGACCCAGGCCCATGCGCACGCGGCCGGGGCGATGGCGCTCGATGGCCTTGGTCTTGCCGGCGGGCTTATCGCGACGGGCGCTCGTCTCGGGTGCGGGCTTGATGACCTGCGGATCGGGCTGAGGTGCAGGTGCAGGCTCGGGCTCAATGACGGTCGCCTGGACCTCTTGGACCTTGGGTGTGGCCGGCTGCGGCTCAGGAGCAGGGGCGGGCTTTGCCTCGGCGGCGGGCTCCGGAGTCGCAGTAGCGGGCTCGGGCGCTTTCTCCACGGCGGGCTCTGCGGCAGCCTCGGGCTCATTCACCGGGGGAGCTGCAACCGCTTCCGGTTTGGCAGCTGCCCCGTGTTCAACATCGGCCTGAATGGCCTCCTCGGCCACACGTTCCTTCTCCTGTGCGCGCTGCTGCGCGGCGGCCTCGGCGTTGCGATAGGCACGCTCCAGCAGGGCTTCCTGCGAGTTGAAGGGTTTCTCACCCTCTGCACGCTCCACGGGGACCCAGGTGCCGTCGCTCGTGAGGCTGCGGGCCTTCACGTTGTCGCGCAGCTGCATGCCCATGTACTCGTGCACTAGGGCGCGGCAGGTGGGGTCGAGCACGGGGAAGGCAATCTCCACGCGGTGCTCGGTGTTGCGCGTCATCATGTCTGCCGAGCTCAGGTAAATCATGTCCGAGTCCACGCCGAAAGCATAGACGCGCGCGTGCTCCAAAAAGCGTCCGACGATGGAGCGGACATGCACGTTCTCGGTCTTGCCCGGAACACCGGGCTTGAGGCACGAGATGCCGCGGATGATCATGTCTACGCGCACGCCGGCACACGATGCCTCGGCGATCTTGTCGATAACCTCGCGGTCGGTCAGCGAGTTGAGCTTAAAGAACACGCGGGCGGGCTCGCCGGCAAGGGCGCGCTGGATCTCGCGGTCAAGCCCGCGCATGATGAGCGGTTTCAGTCCGACGGGCGCCACACCCAGGAAGCGGTAGTCGCCGCGCAGGTTGCCCAGCGACAGATTGCGGAAGAACAGGTTGGCGTCCTCGCCGATGCCGGGATGGGCTGTCATGAGCATAAAGTCGCTGTAGAGTTTGGCCGTCTTCTCGTTAAAGTTGCCGGTGCCCAAAAGCGTGAGGCGCGTTAGCGCCATGCCCTCGCGATAGGTGAGCTGGCAGATCTTTGAGTGGCATTTAAAGCCCTCGGAACCATAGATGACGGTGCAGCCGGCCTCTTCCAGGCGCTCGGCCCACTCGATGTTGTTCTGCTCGTCAAAGCGGGCACGAAGTTCCATGAGCACCGTGACCTCTTTGCCGTTCTCGGCAGCATCGATCAGCGACTCGCACAGGCGGCTCTGCTTGGCCACGCGGTAGAGCGTGATGCGCAGCGAGATGCACTCGGGGTCGTAGGCGGCCTCGTGCACCAGATCCAGGAAGGGGTTCATGGCCTCGTAGGGATAAAAGAGCAGCTTGTCGTGCTGCAGCACCTGCTCGCGGATGGAGCGGGTCATGTCGATGGTGGGATTGGGCTGCGGCCTAAACGGCGTAAAGAGCAGCTCGTTGCGCAGGTGCTCGGGAATCTTGCCCTCAATGCCAAAGACGTAGCCCAGGTCGAGCGGGATATCGCAGGTAAAGACAGAGCGGCGCGAAAGCTCGAGCGCCTTGCGGATGGTCTTGAGCGTTGCCTTCTCGAGCGACCCCGAGACCGCGAGCACTACCGGCTGCAGACGCAGGCGCTTCTTGAGGATGCGCTTCATGTGCTGGCGGTAGTCCTCTTCCTCTTCGACGCCCTCGCCGTCCGGATCGATGTCGGCGTTGCGGGTGACGCGGATCAGCGCACGATCCAGCGGCTTATAGGAGCCAAAGCAGCTGTCCAGGCAGGCGAGGATGACGTCCTCGAGCAAGATGTAGGAGTAGGTGCCGGTGGGCGAGGGGATCTCGACCACGCGGTTCATCGAGGCGGGAATCTCGATAAGGCCCAGCAGGCTCTCCTCGTCGGTGGCGCCGTCCAGACCACAGGCCAGATAGAGCGCGCCATTGCGTAGGTTGGGGAAGGGGTGGCGAGGATCGATGACCAGCGGCGAGATGACCGGCGACACGTAGGCCTGGAAGTAGCGGGTTACAAAGGTGCGCTCCTCGGGCGTAAGCGAATCGATGCGGGCGCGGTGAACGCCCAAGGTGTCGAGCTTGCCCTCGATGCTCTTAAAGATGGACTCCCAACGGGTAAGGAGCCCGGGCATTTCGGCCATGACAGCATCGACCTGTTCGGAGGCGGTCATATTGCTCTTGTTGTCGACAGGTTGCTTTTTGAGCTCTGCCAGATCGGACAGGCCGCCCACGCGCACCATGAGAAACTCGTCGAGGTTAGACTCGAAAATCGACACGAACTTTAGACGCTCGAACAGCGGAACGGTCTCATCGAAGGCTTCGTCAAGCACACGGTTGTCAAAGCGTAGCCAGCTGAGCTCTCGGTTCTGCGTGTACGAGAAGTCGCGAGGCGGTTTGCGCAGCTTTGCGGCGGCTTGCTTTTTTTCGATTTTGCTCGGCATATGCATCTGTCCGTTCAGTCCCCGCAGGGGACGGTAGCCTAACCCTATTCACTATTGTCTCAATTTAGTCGACTTGTGGCACGGACGTATTGTGCGAACGGTATCTTTACCTACTTCTTACGCTGACAAGGCATGCAACTAACTGTCCAACTCGTTTGGAAACAATCTATATCCATACTCAACTGGTGAGGATGTATGAATAAGAATGATTGCGAGCTGAATATAATCGAATCCAAATTGAATCATGGACAAACGACATATATATGCAGAAAACCGTTTTAGCTATGCAATTCCTAAACATGAAAATATTTGTGCAATCTAGCTTAATTCCTTAGAAAAAAGAACATTTACCTTTGAAAACGTGCTTTAGAGAACCGAAGTGCATCATGGGAGAATCATATGCGATATACCGTTCATCGCACTTTGCTGACCGTTCGGGGGCGAGGTGGAATTGCAGGTGGTTTTTGGATATAACTAGAGCTGTCAGCAAGCAGCGTCCCATACAGAGGGGCGCTGATACATTCGGCCAGTAAGGCCCGAAAGAAAGGTAGGAGGCCATGACGAAAGGTCTGCACGTGCCTTCCGAGATCGGCAAGCTCAGGAAGGTCTGCCTGCACCGTCCCGGCGACGAGCTCCTCAACCTGCCGCCCGACGAGCTCGAGCGACTCCTGTTCGACGACGTCCCGTTCCTGGAGGTCGCGCAGCAGGAGCACGACACCTTCGCCCAGATCCTGAGGGACCAGGGCGTGGAGGTCCTCTATCTCGAGAACCTCGTCGCCGAGGTGTTCGACCAGGTCCCCGGCGCCCGCGCCGAGTTCACCGACCAGTACATCGCCGAGGCCGGCATCCGCGGCCAGCACATGCCGCAGATCGTCCGCGAGAAGCTGGACTCCATCGAGGACAACCTCGAGTTCGTCAAGAAGACCATGGCCGGCATGACCAAGTCCGAGATCGACATGCCCCTCACGGCGTCCACGACCCTCGACTCCCTGGTCAACTCCGAGTCCGAGTCCGACCTGATCATCGACCCGATGCCCAACCTCTACTTCACCCGCGACCCGTTCGCGGTCGTCGGCGAGGGCGTCAACCTCAACCGCATGTACTCGGTCACCCGCAACCGCGAGACCCTGTACGGCAAGTACATCTTCAAGTACCACCCCGACTACAAGGACGTCTCGCTGTACTTCCGCCGCGACTGCCAGTTCCACACCGAGGGCGGCGACGTGCTGAACATCAACGAGAAGACCCTCGCCGTCGGCATCTCCCAGCGCACCCAGGCCGCCGCGATCGACGTCATGGCCCAGAACATCTTCTGGAACTCCGACTCCAAGGTCGAGCGCATCCTGGCCTTCGACATCCCGGTCTCGCGCGCCTTCATGCACCTCGACACGGTCTTCACCCAGATCGACGTCGATAAGTTCACGATCCACCCCGCCATCATGGGCACCCTGCGCGTCTACGAGCTGACCGCCGGCAAGAACCCGGGCGACGTGAACATCCGCCTGATCGAGGACACCCTCGAGCACGTCCTGGAGGACGCCACCGGCGTCGACCAGGTCAAGCTGATCCCCTGCGGCGGCGGCGACCCGATCGCGGCCTCCCGCGAGCAGTGGAACGACGGCTCCAACACCCTGTGCGTCGAGCCCGGCAAGATCTGCGTCTACGCCCGCAACACCGTCACCAACGACGTGCTGTACAAGGAGGGCCTGGACCTTCTCGTCGTGCCCTCCGCCGAGCTCTCCCGCGGCCGCGGCGGCCCGCGCTGCATGAGCATGCCCTTCTGGCGCGAGGACCTCTAAGGTCTTCAAGGACCCGTACAGGTCATAATACATACATCTAGCTGCCATTAGATGTCTCCCATTGGGGCGGTGCGGGTTTTCGCACCGCCCCAATCTTGTATGAGGAACGTCAACACGATTGGATGACTGCTTTTGTAAGGAGCTTGGCTATGGACATCAAGACGATTGGCGTTGAGGAATGGCTCAACGTTTGGGAGAAGAGCGCCACGTGGGACATCGCCCAGTCGACGATCTCGTCGCTCACCATGGGCGAGCTGCGCGCGCTCGATGAACAGGACGGCGCCACATTCTACGAGCGCCTGGACCGCGAGAAGATGAACTACGGCTGGATCGAGGGCTCGCCGGAGTTTAAGGCCGAGGTTGCCAAGCTGTATCGTCGGGAGGTCAATCCCGATCACATTCTGCAGACCAATGGCTGCACGGGCGCTAACCTCAACGCCATCATGGCTGTGGTCGAGCCCGGCGACCATGTTATCGCCGAGTGGCCCACCTACGCGCCGCTCTACGAGATTCCGCGCACGCTGGGCGCCGAGGTCGAGTATTGGGAGCTTCGCGAGGAACTCGGCTGGAAGCCCGATATCGAGGAACTCAAGCGCTTGGTGCGTCCCAACACCAAGCTCATCTGCATCAACAACGCATCTAACCCCATCGGTACGGTGCTCGATGCCGATATGCTCGGCCAGATTGCCGAGATCGCCCGCTCGGTGGGCGCCTACGTGCTGTGCGACGAGGTATATCTGCCGCTCGAAAACACTGAGTCCTTTATGTCGATGGTCGACGTGTACGAGAGGGCCATTGTCACCAACTCGTTGTCGAAGACCTATTCGACACCTGCGGCCCGCGTGGGCTGGGTCCTGGCAGACGAAGAGATATCCAGCCGCATCCGCACCTATCGCGATTACACCATGATCTGCGGCGGTGTGTTCAACGACGCCCTGGCGACCTATGTGCTTGAGCACAAGGATAAGATTCTCGAGCGCAATCGCAAGATCGTGTTTGGCAACCGCGATATCGCGCAGGCTTGGATCGATACGCAGCATCGCGTTTCCTGGACGGCCCCGCAGGGCGTGTCCACCTCGTTTATCCAGCTGGATATTCCCGAGGATGACGAGGAGTTCTGCAGGCGCCTGCTGTCCGAGAGGGGAGTGCTGCTGGTCCCCGGTAGCCGTTTTGAGCTTCCCTGCGGCGCACGCCTGGGCTACTGCGCGAGCGAGGACGTTCTGCGCGAGGGCCTGAGGCTTTTGGGCGAGGCACTGGCGGAGTTCGATCGCTAGGATTCCGATGGTCTTCGGGGGCCTTATCCAAATTAGCCGAAGATAATCGAAAACGGACCCGTTTCCCTAGGGGAAGCGGGTCCGTTTTTCTATACCGAGAAGTCAAGTTGTTACAAATGGGGCCGTAAAGCGAGGCGGTATCCGCTGGGCCTTATACTGAGTTTCCGGTGAACGGTATCAAGCGTCTGGTAAACGGTAATTTATTTATCAGAAATGAATAGGACAAACTTTTTTCTGAATAAAAATGAAAATGGTTGAGACGCGGTGTGAACCGCTAATTCTATTCATAGCTTTATTGGAAATATGCAATTTGAGGATGGTTTAACAAAGTTTAGTTCCATTTGATTTTAGGATTAAAACGCGTTTAAGCACGTAAATACGCTTTATTAAGATGAAGTGTGCCATGCGTGAAGTATATGTGTATGTCGTTCACCCCCTATAAAAAACCGTTCGGGGGCAAGGTGGAAGTATGAGCTGATTTTGGATATAAATATGTCGTCAGCAATAACGCCTCACACGGAGGGGCGCTAACGAATCGGCCCTGACAAGGGCCCGAAAGAAAGGTAGGAGGCCATGACGAAAGGTCTGCACGTGCCTTCCGAGATCGGCAAGCTCAGGAAGGTCTGCCTGCACCGTCCCGGCGACGAGCTCCTCAACCTGCCGCCCGACGAGCTCGAGCGACTCCTGTTCGACGACGTCCCGTTCCTGGAGGTCGCGCAGCAGGAGCACGACACCTTCGCCCAGATCCTGAGGGACCAGGGCGTGGAGGTCCTCTATCTCGAGAACCTCGTCGCCGAGGTGTTCGACCAGGTCCCCGGCGCCCGCGCCGAGTTCACCGACCAGTACATCGCCGAGGCCGGCATCCGCGGCCAGCACATGCCGCAGATCGTCCGCGAGAAGCTGGACTCCATCGAGGACAACCTCGAGTTCGTCAAGAAGACCATGGCCGGCATGACCAAGTCCGAGATCGACATGCCCCTCACGGCGTCCACGACCCTCGACTCCCTGGTCAACTCCGAGTCCGAGTCCGACCTGATCATCGACCCGATGCCCAACCTCTACTTCACCCGCGACCCGTTCGCGGTCGTCGGCGAGGGCGTCAACCTCAACCGCATGTACTCGGTCACCCGCAACCGCGAGACCCTGTACGGCAAGTACATCTTCAAGTACCACCCCGACTACAAGGACGTCTCGCTGTACTTCCGCCGCGACTGCCAGTTCCACACCGAGGGCGGCGACGTGCTGAACATCAACGAGAAGACCCTCGCCGTCGGCATCTCCCAGCGCACCCAGGCCGCCGCGATCGACGTCATGGCCCAGAACATCTTCTGGAACTCCGACTCCAAGGTCGAGCGCATCCTGGCCTTCGACATCCCGGTCTCGCGCGCCTTCATGCACCTCGACACGGTCTTCACCCAGATCGACGTCGATAAGTTCACGATCCACCCCGCCATCATGGGCACCCTGCGCGTCTACGAGCTGACCGCCGGCAAGAACCCGGGCGACGTGAACATCCGCCTGATCGAGGACACCCTCGAGCACGTCCTGGAGGACGCCACCGGCGTCGACCAGGTCAAGCTGATCCCCTGCGGCGGCGGCGACCCGATCGCGGCCTCCCGCGAGCAGTGGAACGACGGCTCCAACACCCTGTGCGTCGAGCCCGGCAAGATCTGCGTCTACGCCCGCAACACCGTCACCAACGACGTGCTGTACAAGGAGGGCCTGGACCTTCTCGTCGTGCCCTCCGCCGAGCTCTCCCGCGGCCGCGGCGGCCCGCGCTGCATGAGCATGCCCTTCTGGCGCGAGGACCTCTAAGTCTTTCCGTTTCCGGTGCGGTCCCCCTACAACCGCACCGGCTTCGCCCGTTAAACGGGCAACACTAATACTTACGTAATTCATTTCTTCGAAAGGAATCGAACCATGGGTGTTAACCTCTCCGGCCGTAGCTTCCTCAAGCTTCTCGACCTCACCACCGAGGAGATCGAGTACCTGCTCAAGCTCTCCAAGAACTTCAAGGATATGAAGCGCGCTGGCGTTCCGCACCGCTATCTCGAGGGCAAGAATATCGTTCTGCTCTTCCAGAAGACCTCCACTCGTACCCGCTGCGCCTTCGAGGTCGGCGGCATGGATCTGGGCATGGGCGTCACCTACCTCGATCCGGGTTCGTCGCAGATGGGCAAGAAGGAGTCCATCGAGGACACCGCCCGCGTTCTCGGCCGCATGTATGACGGCATCGAGTTCCGTGGCTTTGCCCAGGACGACGTCGAGGAGCTCGCTGCTAAGTCCGGCGTGCCCGTGTGGAACGGCCTGACCACCGAGTGGCACCCCACCCAGATGCTCGCCGACATCCTGACCGTCCAGGAGAACTTCAACTACGACATCAAGGGCAAGACCCTCGTCTTCATGGGCGACTGCAAGAACAATGTCGCTCGCTCCCTCATGGTCGTCTGCTCCAAGCTCGGCATGAACTTCGTGGCCTGCGGCCCCGAGGAGTGCATGCCCGCTGACGACGTCATCGAGGCCTGCAAGCCCATCGCCGAGGCTAACGGCTGCACCATCAAGCTGACCACCGACGTCAAGGACGGCGTCACCGGTGCCGACGTTATCTACACCGACGTGTGGGTCTCCATGGGCGAGCCCGACGAGGTCTGGGCCGAGCGCATCGCTCAGCTCACCCCGTATCGTGTCACCTCCGAGGTCATGGCTATGGCCAACCCGGGTGCTATCTTCCTGCACTGCCTGCCCAGCTTCCACGACACCAACACCACCATTGGCGCCGAGAAGTGCGAGCAGTTCGGCATCACCGAGCAGGAGGTCACCGACGAGGTCTTCGAGAGCTCCGCTTCCAAGGTCTTCGACGAGGCCGAGAACCGCATGCACACCATTAAGGCTGTCATGTACGCCACGCTCAAGTAAGAGCATCTAGCATCTCGCTCGGGGTGTATTGCTGCACACCCCGAGCGGTTTTATCTGGTAATAATCTCGCATCAAGCGGCAGGCACGGCACGGAAGAGCCGCTTCTGGCGAGATCAGTAAATGATTTATGAAGGGGGGATGAGAACTATGACTGAGACCGCTAAGAAAAAGCGCGGTATGCCTTCATCGTTCACCATTCTTCTTGCTCTGCTGGCAATTGTCGCAGTGATTACCGTTATCGTCTCCGGCACGTCCGGCGGCGCGGTTACTGCCGCCCGTCTGAGCGATTTCTGCACCGCCCCGATTAAGGGCTTCGCTGACGCTCTGCCCGTCTGCCTCTTCGTTATGATCCTGGGCGGCTTCCTCGGCATGATGACCGAGACCGGCGCTCTGGACAACGGCATCGCCGTTCTGGTGCAGAAGCTTAAGGGCAACGAGATTATGCTCATTCCCGTGCTGATGTTCATCTTCTCCCTCGGTGGTACCACTTATGGTATGTGCGAGGAGACCGTTCCCTTCTACGCCCTGCTCGCCGCTACCATGATGGCCGCTGGCTTCGACCCGATGGTCGGCGCCGCTACCGTCCTGCTCGGCGCTGGCTGCGGCTGCCTGGGCTCCACGGTTAACCCGTTCGCCGTCGGCGCTGCCGTCGACGCTCTGACCGGCGTTGGCATTGAGGTCAACCAGTCCATCATCATCGGCCTCGGTGCCGTCCTGTGGATTGTCACTACCGCTATGTCCATCGTCTTCGTGATGAGCTATGCCAAGAAGGTCAAGGCTGACAAGGGTTCTACCATCCTGTCGATGCAGGAGCTCAAGGACGCCGAAGAAGCTCACGGCAAGGCTGCTTCCGAGGTCCACAAGGAGGTCAAGCTCACCGGTCGTCAGAAGGGTGTTCTGATCGCCTTCGCCTTCACCTTCGTCGTCATGATCGTCGGCTTCATCCCGCTGGCCGACCTCAACGAGGGCGTCGCCAACTTCTTCGACGCTGGCGCTGTCTACGACGCCGACGGTAACGCCGTCGTCCAGGGCTGGTCTGCCCTGATCACCGGCCTGCCCATTGGCCAGTGGTACTTCGACGAGGCTTCCACCTGGTTCTTCCTCATGGCCGTCCTGATCGGTATCATCGGTGGCCTGTCCGAGAAGCAGATTGTTAACACCTTCATCACCGGCGCTGCCGACATGATGTCCGTTGTTCTCGTCATCGCCCTCGCCCGTGGTATCTCCGTCCTCATGGCTAACACCGGCCTCGACGTCTACGTCCTCGACGCTGCCGCCAATGCCCTGGCTGGCCTGTCCGGCGTGATCTTCGCTCCCATGAGCTTCCTGGTCTACTTCGGCCTGTCCTTCCTGATCCCCTCGACCTCCGGTATGGCTACCGTCTCCATGCCCATCATGGGACCGCTGGCTGTTAAGCTCGGCTTCTCGCCCGAGGTCATGGTCATGATCTTCTCCGCCGCCATCGGTGTCGTGAACCTGTTCACCCCGACCTCCGGCGCCATCATGGGCGGTCTCGCCCTGGCCAAGATCGAGTGGACGACCTGGCTCAAGTTTGCCCTTAAGCTCATCGTCGCGCTCTCTGTCGTCTGCGCCATCATCCTGACCGTCGCCTGCGTGTTGATCTAAGTACCCAACGGGTACCCCACGGAAACCTTGACGATCCTGTAGAGGATCACCTGGTCATCGTCTGTCCGGTGGGGTAAACCCACCGGTAGACTCCTACCTTTAGCCCCCTTCCGTTCCGTGCGCGGGAGGGGGCGCTCTCATGTTGCGCGGTTCTACGAACCGCGCAACCAGTCGACGCTGCGCGCCGCCCAGGACGACAATTTGTCATTCAAAAGGCAAGGCATGACCAAAAGGTCTATGCCTTGCCTTTTTCATGCCAACTTGTACGTCCTGGACGTCGCTCGCTCATATGACCCAATCCGCTGTCAAGAGCCACAATGGCCCCGCCGACCG
>ERZ1673701.2435-NODE-2435-length-14371-cov-5.092763_pt1 | contig 14371 bp, 12 predicted proteins | sample MGYA00580231_ERZ1673701 | MGnify/ENA primary metagenome ERZ1673701 (study PRJEB41218, sample SAMN15661798) | gut metagenome | host: Homo sapiens | place: Canada: London | collected 2015-08-20/2019-03-30 | study: EMG produced TPA metagenomics assembly of...
ATGGGTGAGGTCGACGATTCGGCCGGCCTTGAGGACGCCGAGGGCGTCGACGATCGCATTGCGGGTCATGGCAGGGTCTCCTGAAGGGGAAGCTGTTGTCGTGTGCATTTTCGCTGCCTTTTCCGACGGACTTTCAGACTAGCTTGGCCCAAAATCACCCGCCTGTCTCCAGGCCAAACTACCTGCGACAAATCACCTGCACCGCCGCAAAAAGGCGACGCACGCCCTGCATGCGAAAATGTTTGCAAGAGCCGCCTATTTTCCGACGCCCCAGAAGAAGCGCCTGACGGCGCGTCCGATCCGCCAGAAGAAGTCGAGAATGCGCTGCAGGATGGTGCGGTGATGCCTGCGCCAGAGCCAGGGCGCCTCGGGACTGCGCTCCGCCCAGAGCCCGCGTCCCGCGCGCCTTGCGCGCGCCTCGGCCGCGAGATAACGCCCGCGGGCCTCTTTCGGGAGCGCCCACAGATACGTGCGGTAAGCCCAGGCCTCGCCTTCCGCGACCATGACGAGTCCCGCATCGACGCCGTCCGCGGTCACGGTGCTCACCCATCGGCCGTATCGGTCGGCCGCAACGCTCCTCACCTTCACGACTCTTCCCTGCAGCATGGCGCGAAGCCGCCTCTCCGACTCGCGGCCGCGCGCTTGTGCCGTCTCGGGCGCATCCATGCCCGCAATCCTGAGCTTCACACGGCCGATGCGGCCGCGGACGATGATCGAGTCCCCGTCGCAGACGTGTTCGACCTTCGCCTCGAAGACGAGTGGGAAGCGCCTGCGCCTCGAGAGATGATGGACAAGCCAGAGCAGAAGAAGCACGATGAAGCCGCCCATCACGAGGACGGCGGGTGCGGGCGCGCCCGTCACGGCCGGCCCCCGAAGAATCTTTCAGTTTGTTTTCCCGATGCGCGCATGGTTGTCTTTCGTTACACGTTCTGCGTTTTCCTTGCGAAATGAGGGATGCGAAACGAGAAGCCTTCTCAATAGAATGTTTCCACGACCTTCGCCCTGCCGCGAAGGCGCTCTCAAAACCGCATTTTCTTTTTTCGCGTGCCGTATTATGGCCGCTCCGAGGAGAGAACACATGAAGAAGACGCTTGCCGCCCTTGCCGGCGCACTTGTCGCCCTGCCCGTCCTTGCCGCCGGCCCGCAGGGCTTTGCCGCGGCGCCTCAGGCCCAGGGTCCGAAGGGGTTCGACACCGAGCCCGCCACCACCGTCGCCGCCGTGCTCGAGTCCGGGAAGGACCACCAGATCGTCACGCTGCGCGGCAAATTCACCGAACACGTCCGCGGCGACAAGTACGTCTTCACCGACGACAAGGGCGCCTCCATCAGGGCCGAGCTCGATCATGACCGTGACTGGTCCATGATCACGAAGGACGCCCCCGTCGAAATCCGCGCCGAGGTGGACAAGGACTGGACCGAAATCGAACTCGACGTCCTCTCCGCAAAGCCGCTCTGAGGCTTTCCGCCGCCATGAACGACAACGCCCGCGGGCCTTCCGGTCTGCGGGCGTTTTGTCATTCGCGACGAAATCCGGCGTGAAACTTCGTCAGATGAACTGCGAGACGACGATGCCGGCCACGAGAAGCGTCACGTTGTACGCGAGGAAGGTCGGCACGCAGGTGTCCCAGATGTGGTTGTGCTGGCCGTCGGCGTTGAGGCCGGACGTGGGGCCGAGAGTGGAGTCGGAGGCGGGGGAGCCCGCGTCGCCCAGGGCGCCCGCGATCGTCATCAGGAGGATCGTGGCGGGGACGGAGAAGCCCACGGCCGTGCAGAGCGGAACGTAGATGACGGCGAGGATGGGCACCGTGCCGAACGACGTGCCGATGCCCATCGTGACGAGCAGGCCGATGAGCGTGATGATCGTCGCGGCGACCCACTTGCTTTCGCCCATGAGGGGGACGACGCCCTCGATGAGCGAGTTGACGGCGCCCGTTTCCTTGAGGATCGCGGCATAACCGCCCGCAATCAGCATCACGAAGGCGATGAAGCCCATCATGGAAATGCCGCTCGCGATGTGGTCGTCAAGCTTCTTGAACTGGAAGGCGCCGCCCGCGAGCATGATGATGAGGCCGAGCAGCGCAGCGAGCGGCAGGCTCTCGAGCATGATCTGCACTGCGACGGCGGCGACGATCGCGCCGAGCGTGACCCAGTGCCTCAGACCGAAGCGGATCTCCTCGTCGGACTCCGTCACGCCCACGACGGGCTTGTCGAGATAGGTGCGGGGACGGCGGGTGAAGTAGAAGACGGCGAGCACGAGACCGACGACCATCGAGAGGCCGGCGATCCAGGCCACCGACGCCACGTCCGCCACCGTCACGGCCATGCCGTTCTGCGTCATGGACTGCGCGACGATGCCCTGGAAGATGAGGCCGAAGCCGATGGGCAGCGACACGTACGGAGCCGTAAGGCCGAAGCCGAGAGCACAGGAGACCGCACGGCGGTCAAGCTTCATCTTGTTCATGAGCTTGAGCAGCGGCGGAATCAGAAGCGGAATGAAGGCGATGTGCACGGGCACCACGTTCTGCGAAAGGCAGGCGATGAACGCCAGGCCGAAGCAGAAGACAAGCGGCCTGCCGCCCATCTTGGCACCGATCCAGCGCACGAGCATCTGCATGAGGCCCGTGTGCGCGATCGCCACGGCGAAAGTGCCCAGAAGGATGTAGGAGAGCGCGGTCGTCGCGTTGGCGCTGAAGCCGCCCGAGAGCAGCTCCATCGACTTCGTGAGGCCGAGCCCGCCCGTGAGACCCGCGACCAGAGAGGCCGCAATCAGGGCGAGAAGAACATTGACGCGCGCAAGGCAGAGCGCGCAGAGCACGACGACCGATATGACGATCGGATTGAGGATGAATTCCACGGCTGGACTTCCTTTTCTATTCTGTCTTCTGTCAGGATCCCGCTGCCGGCGGACGCCCTCGGGGGACGGTGGCGCCCTTTTGCGGGACATACGCGTTCGATTATGACACAGCCCGCAACGATTCCACACATCCCGAAGGATGTCTTTTCCTAACCCAAAAGACTGAGAATGCACCCAACACCCTCAGCAGGAGAGGCGCCCCTCGACAGTCCGGTGCGCGGAACGACCACGGGTGCCCGTCGTGCAAGGCGCCCGCATCTGCCGAAGCCACCGCGACGGGGCCTGCGTCAGAACTCGCGCATGTAATCGATGATGTCCGGCGCAGCCATGGCGCCCGCCGCGGCCATGTCGGGATCGCGAAGCCTCCACCACCTGCCCGACTCCTCGTCGAGCATGAAGCGGTCGGTGTAGAGCTTCATGTTGCCAAGACAGTCGTTCCTGAACTCCTCGGCCATCACGATGGTCTCCTCGTCGGTCGTCCCCGTGTAGGCGAGCCTGACCTCCTCGTCGTCGACCTTCCCCAGCGGCACGCCGTTGTCGACCAGAACCTTCTTGATGGCCCACCAGTAGGGACCGTAGGAAAGATAGCGGCGCGGATCACTCTCGAGCCTCTCCCGAATGACGCGGACGGCATTGCCGACGAGATCGTCGTGTCCCTTGAACTTCATCAGGTTCGACTTATAGCTTTTGAGACGCTCCTCAATAAATGACGGTTGGAACTTGTAGGCGGTGTATTCCATGTCTTTGACTCCAGATTCGGGAGGAGAGCGCGGGCCCTGACGTGGCGACCCCTGCGGATCCCCCTCCGTTTTCTTCAGTATCGGCCCCCATGCGTCAACTCTTGACGCAGTCGGAACGGCGTCCCGAAGACGCGCTTGTGCGTCACGAACTGACGCACTATCTCCTAACATGGCGCAAATGCATCATCAAGAGAATCATCGCCATGACCGTCATTCTTCCGCATACCGTCCTTCCAAACGCCTCTGCCGCAACGCTTCTGCCTTCCGAAAGGCATCCCGTCGCCGCACGTCCCGTCCTGCCCGCCCCGCTCTTGCCCGAACTCTCGAAGCTTCTTGCCCGCCTTCCCGTACAGGACGACGCCGACGTCCTTCGCAAGAGCCTTTTCCATGCGGGAACGCATTTCAATCCCGACCTTCTCACGTCGGAGGCGGAGCGCCGCGCAAGGCTCGAAGGCGTGCATGCGGCGCTCGACAGGGCCGAGTCCCTCGTCTTTCTCGACACCGAATCGACGGGCGGACGCAACGGGCGCCTCATCGAGGTTGGTCTCGTCGAGACGGACGTCGAGCAGAACATCACGGGCGGCCTGCACTTTCGGTGCAACCCGCACCGCCGCTCCCTGGCTCGTGCAAGGCGCGTGCACGGCATTCAGGACTGCGAGCTCGAGCACTGTCCCGAGTTTGCGGCCCGTGCGGACGAGCTGCTCGAGGCCGTGCGCGGCAAGACCGTCGTGATCCATGACCGCACGATGGACCTTCTCTGGCTCAACCGGGAGCTTCAGGCCACGCGTCCCGGCGCGCCGAGATTTGAGGACTGCTGCACCGTCATCGACTCGTTCGTGCTCGCCAGGGCGGTTCCGTCGGAGCGCCGCCGCAACGGGCTCGACGCTCTGCTCGAATGGTACGGACTCGGTGCTCGAGGGGGACACCACGACGCCTACGGCGACGCAGCCCTCCTCTCCCGCGTCTTCTTCGAACTGTGGTGGGACCTCGACGAATGGCTCTACGGAGAATGAGAACGGGAAGGAACTCAAGACGCAAAAAGGAAGGGCCCGCCTTCTCATCGGCTGATGAGAGGGCGGGCCCCTTTTTGTCATGGCAACCTTCGCCGCGGCATGACGGACGTCATGCCTGCGGCGTCAGTCGGACATCAGAAGGCGTGGCGAACGCCGATGGTGGCGCGCCAGTCCTCGTCGACTTCGGCGCCGGACGTGCGCTCAAGGTCGGCCCAGACGTAGGTCTGCTTCGTGATGTTGAAGTTCGCACCCACGGCGTACTCGACCCAGGTGTCCTTGCCGTCGACTTCGATCGGATCGGCAGCGGTGCCGGCGGCGTTCACGGCCGTGAACCTGCCGTCGCCCATGAACTCGTGCGCAACGCCGAAGCGGGCGTACACGCCGCCGCGGCCCTGCGAGCAGTTCAAGCCTGCGGTCGCGCCGATGCGGCCGACCATGGAGTCGTAGTCGTCGATGCCGAGCGTGTTGCCGTTGGCCTTGAACGTTTCGCCGTCAACGCGCGTGTAGGTGAGTTCGGCGGACGGTTCGGCATAGAACGCATCCGTCAGGTCGAAGCGCCAGCCGAATTCGCCCGAGAGCGAGAGCATCAGCTGATCGTAGTTCGTCTTGTAGGTGCGGGTGGCGAGATCCGTGTCCACCGTGCCCACGCGGCCGATCACGTCGGCGAACTGGCCGGCTTCGCCGAACCACATGCCGTATGCTGCAAGGCTGTAGGCGTCGGTGTCGGCGGAGATGCCGGACATGCCGGACATGTCGGCGTCGCCCTGCGTGTAGCTGAAGGACAGGCCGAGACGGGAGCCGTAGGCGGCAAGCGCCGTGTCGGCACCGACCTGGACCTTGTTGAACTTGTTCTCGAACTCACCACCGGAGAAGCGGCCGCCGTCATAGCGGGCCCAGACGCCGGTGGCGCCTTCGGACGAGCGAATGTCGCCCAGGCGCTTGCGCAGGTCGTTCGACTCGATGCGGGCAATCTGCATCGGCGTCCTCATCGCGAATTCGGCAATACGGACATTGTTCATGTTGACGCTCGTCTTGACGTCCTCGAGCTTGCCCTCTTTGTTGATCGTGCCGGTCGTTTCGCCGAACACGTCGCCGGACTCGAGCTTGAGATCGGTGTTCTTGAGAACCTCGGCACCGGACGTGCCGCCGACGGTAACCATGGAGGCGAGCTCATTGAGATCGCCCGCAACGTCGTCGTTCACGGAACCGCTGCCCGTGATGCTGTCGATCAGGGGCTTGTCTGCGTCAGGGGTGTTTTCATTGCCGTTCTTTGCAATATTGACGGACGCGTCGGAGGTGGCGAAGTAGAAGCTGTTGCCCGTGCCGGTCAGCGTGCCGAGATTGAGCTGCGTGCCCGTCTGGGGAACGTCTTCGGCGAAGGTCTGGACCTTGGGAGTGTTGGCGGGCGCGTCGAAGAGCGAGATCTTGACGCCCTTGGCCTTCAGTTCGCCGAGTTCAACCTTGCCGTGAACGTTCAGCGTCGATTTCTCACCGAGGATCGATTCCTTGGCGATGACGTTCACGAGCGTCATGTCGGTCAGGACCGTGGCAACGGCACCGTCGATCTCAAGCGGCTTGAATTCCCAGCCCGTAATCTTTTCTTTTTCCTTACCCTCAACCTGAACCTTCTCGGTCAGCATTTTCAGGGATGCGCTGGTGCCGTAAATGCCGCCCTTGACATTGACGTCCTCGACCCTGACGGTGGCGTGGTCAACCTCGACGCTGCCGCCGGAGCCGCCAAGGCTGTCCATACGCCTGACGCCGCCCGCGAAAATGCTGTCGTTGACCGCGAGGTCCTTGTCCTTGGCGATGACACTGAGGTTGGCTTCCGTTACGAAGGAATGCGTCCTGTGGCCGGACGCCAGACCGCCGGCGACGATGGCGTGGTTGAACGTACCGCCTTCAATCTTCACGTTCGTCGTGCCGACCGAAGTCGTCACGCCCTTGTTGGCATTTTCGTAGTAGACGATGGCGGCGCTGCCGCCCACGATGGCACTGTTGAACGTGCCGTGCTTAATCGTGACGTGGGTGGCGCCGATCGTCGACATGGCTTCTTTAGTATCATCCACGACATTAGTAGCACCCTTGTACTTCATCAGGTCGCCGCCCAAAACGAAGAGCTCCGTGCAGTCGGTCGTGGGCTGGGCGGTGCCGAAAGAACCTCCGTTGATGGTCACGCTTGCGACGGCGGTCTTGTTGTGGCGGACGAGCTTCTGGTTGTCCGTGCCCCCCGTACCGCCGACAACGGATTTACTAACGGTGCCGCCGTTGATCACGACATGCGTGTTCTGCACAGCGGAATGGTTGACCACAGCCCCATCAGAGGTATAGTGGCCGCCGAGCACCATGCCCCAATCGCCGCTCTCAACGGTCACCGTGTTGTTGAGCGCAGCCTTCTGTGCAGCTTCGCTCCAGTTACTCCAACCGCCAACCACACGGTTTTCACTGTACTTAGAATCGACGTCCTTCTTGGTGACGGTGACATCCTGCCCCTGGCCTTGGACATACCTGGTCTCTGCTTGAACGCCTGCCGAGAACGCCAGAGCGCCTGCAACGGCAACAGCCACTGCGGCCTTCCTGCCCGTCTGATGGGACTTCGTCATCTCGTTGACAACCGTCATGGCGCCGCGCGCCCTGTTAAAGACAATCTTGAATGTAGAATTCATTTCACCATTCCTCTTGTTATGTTTGACAACCGTGCCGTAGCACAATGTGCGGCGAAGTTTCCGCGATTTCATGTCTCCCGCACAGGCGGGCCCCCCCCCCCCCCCAGAAAACTTAAACCGTTGAAATATAATGGTATTTTTGTTGCCTTCCACTTCATTGCACTTGTTGCCGATTTACCACACAAGACCGTTTTCTAAGCCTCACCATTCCTGAAGCCGAGAAAACTCCATGTCCAAAAGCACCGTCGCCCCATCCGGGCGATCCCGAATGAATAAAAAAAGCCGATCCCGAATGAGTATTCGGAATCGGCTTTTGTTTTGGGTCGACGGTCGGCTTAGTAGTCGAAGAGGACCGGCGTACGGTTTTCCTTGGCGAACTTCATGGCGCGCCAGAAGATCGAGAAGGCGAACTTGGCGAGGGACTCGGTGCTGTAGGTCTCCTTCTTGCCATCCTCGGCACCCGTCTCGACGTCCTTGAGCGTCTTGGCGGGATAGCCCTCGGTTTCGGTCCACGAGAGGATCGTCTCCTCCTTGGCGAGCCAGCAGATCTCGTTGATGTGCTCGAGTTCCTGCTCAAGCGCGCCGAGCGTGCCGATCATCACCTCATTGCCCGTGGGCATCGGACCGCGGAAGACCATCGTGGACTTCGTGATCGGAACCCAAACCATCACGCTGCGGAAAAGCGAGTAGACGTGCTCGTGGTCCTCGGCAAGGCGCTTGATGAGCGGATGTTCGGTGAAGTCCCAGCCCTTTTCGAGCGTTTCGGGAATCGTCTCCTCGTACGTGTGAGCGGCGGTTACGAGCAACATCGCGCCGAAGGCATCCCAGTCGGGCTTGTCCGTGTAGTAGGCCTTGTCGTTGCTCTCCTCCCAGGTCTCGGGAAGCTGGTTTTCAGGCGTCACCGCCTGAAGCATCTCGTCGCGCCATGCACAGACGATCTCCTGCACCTCCTCCGGGGAGAGCTTCTCCTCGTCCTCGGCCTCCGTGCGCTTGAAGTCGACGCCGTTGGCTTCGGCCCAGGCCTCCACGACCGTCTTCCAGTTGCGGGTGTAATAGCGGGTGAAGGTGCCCGCGTACAAGTCGAGTCCCATCTTCGGTCTCCTAAATCTGATTTCGCCGGACAACCACTATATATATAAGGGGTTTCTGCCGTCCGTTCTCCATGATGACGAAAGGATACAGACATTTGCGCGAATGCGCCTGAACGGCGATGGCACCTGCCTTCTCGACGCCCCTGCCCTTCCCGGGAGATCCGCATAAGGGTTTTCCACGGCAGGGACATCCCGAAACTTGAGCAGGATCACCACCCCTCCAAGGGTTTTGGTCGTCCCTGCAGCTGATGCAGGTCAAGGCGACCCCAGAGAGGCGCTCTTCCCAACGCCTGTCTTTGGTATCCTTGTGGGTATTTGCCACTCATGTACGACACCAGGATCGTCAACAAAGGATAAATCAATGAGCAACGCCACCTTCTCCAGGAAGCCGCTCGTCGCGGCCGTCCTGACCACGCTTGCCGTCTTCTCCACCGGCGCCATGGCCGCCGATGGGGAGCAGGAAGTCAGGCTGACCGTCGGTACCGGAGCCAACACCGTCCCCAACACCATCAAGGACGAAAAGACCTGGGACGAAGACTGGGCCAAGACCTTCAACAAGGACTTCACGAACGCCTCCGGCAAGGTCACGATCAATGGCCAGAACAGTGACAAGATCACGATCAGCAAGGACGAGGCCAACAAGACTGCCGGCAAGCTCACCAACAAACTTTCCAGCCTGACGCTCAACGTCGGCCTTGACGTCGCTGAAGGCGGCACGTTCGTCAACAACGGCACGCTCGAAGCCAACAAGGCGATCACGGTCACGGGCTCCCTCGTCAACACGGGCACGCTCAAGACCAACGAAACCCTCACGATCAAGGGCGGCTTCGACAACGCCAAGGGCAAGATCGAAGCCACGAAGGACGTGACGATCAACGGCCTCGACAAGACGACCGATCTTGAAGCCGCCCCCGCCTCCGTCGTCATGGGCGACATCACGCTCACGAACGCCACCCTGACGAACAACGACAAGGGCTACAAGCTCAAGACCGAAGCCGAGAAGAAGGAAGGCGAAGCCGACAAGACGCCCGAGAATCGCGTCCGCGTGACCTACGGCAAGGTCACGCTCAATGAAGGCGGCAATTTCGTCAATATCGAAGGCGCTCTTGACAGCGGCTCCAACCTCACCATCACCAAGGATGCCGGCACGGCACAGATCAACGGCACATCCACCTGGGGCACCATCAACGCCCAGAAGAACGATGCCGTCACCGTCGGTGACAAGGGCACTCTCTCCGTCGACCACCTTGTGTACGACCATGTTGCCGGCACTAGCGCCACCATCGCCGACCGCGTTTCCGTGGCCACGGGCGGCACTTTCACCGTCAACAAGGGCTTCACTGTGGGCTCCTTCGCCCAGAACGGCAAGTTCGACCTTTCTCAGGGGAAGAACCAGTACCTCGCCTCCGGCGCCTCCCTCACCTTCGGCAAGGCTCAGGCCTTCAAGCAGATTGACGACAACAAGGACACCAACAACGGCAAGATCGTTGCCGATGGCGACTACAATAAGGGCACCGTCACGCTCTCCGGCTATGCGGCCGAATGGAAGAAGCCCGCCCAGAGCACCGCAGAAGGCGATGCCGACACGGACAAGAAGGGTTCCTGAGATGTCACCAAGTTCGGCTCCGTCACGGTCTACAACAACGCCCAGCTCACGATTGAAAACAACAAGGTTGCCGACTTCGGCGACCATGGCTATACGCCTTCCCTGTCGCTCGGCAGCCTCACGCTCAATTCGACGTCCCTCAAGGTGACGCCGTCCTTCAAGGTTGAAAAGCTCGTGGGCTTCATCCAGACCGCCCTTGCAGAGGTCAACAACAACGTCACCGATGGAGACAAGATCGAGCTCGACACCTCCAAGTGGACGAAGGACGACTATGCCAAGAACCTCGAGAAGTTCCTCGGCACGCTGACCGAAGATCAGAAGAAGACATTCACGGACTCCTACGAGCAGTCCATCGAGACTGAAACCAAGCAGCTTGCAATCGAGGGCATCACGCCCACCAACGCCACCCAGACGATCAAGGGCAGCGACGTTGCCATCGGCTCGATCACGTTTGCCACGACCGAGACCTCCGTCCCGGCCGACATGTCAAAGCTTGACAAGACCGTCGCCACCGCCGAAGGCGATGAAAAGCCGGCCGACCGCGGCTCCGTCACTGTCGACGCCATCACCCAGGCCATGGGCACCCAGACGCTCGAGATCAAGAACGACTCCCGCGTTGAAGTCGGCTCCCTCTCGCTCGGCAACGGCACGCTCAACATCAAGGGCTCCGACGTCATCATCCACAAGACCGACAAGATCAACGGCACGCTGACGGCTGAATCCGGCTACCTTGGTCTCAACGTCGCCACGTCCATGGCCGACAAGGTCAAGGCCGACACGACGACCACCAAGACCACTCCGAACTTCGTCCTTGAAGTCGGCGCGCCCGTCGTATTCGGTGAAGATGCCAAGGTGACCTTCGGTGGTGTTGCCACGACCAAGACTGCCGACACGAACCCCGATGCTCAGGCTCCGAAGTACGGCGCCCAGCTCACGTTTGCCGGCGACACGACGCTCAAGTTCGACGCCGCCAACTTCAACCGCACCGCGCTCTTCACGGCCGAAGGCCTCAAGGGCAAGATCACGAACAATGGCAAGGTTACGCTTGATGGCGATAACCTCACCTGGGGTGCCTACAAGCTCTTCGAGAACTTTGAACAGAAGGATGCCTTCACTACGGCAGAGGGTAAGGAAAACCTTCTTGTGGGCAATCTCACCGCCGCCGACGCCTGGAAGAACCAGGTCGGCAACAATTTCGAGATCAAGCAGAACTCCGACGGCGACTGGATGATCGTTGCCGGCGGCACGTCCGTCGAAGGCTCCGGCCTCAACGTCTCCGCGAAGAACCTCGTCTCGAAGATCTTCGCCGGCGAACGCTCCACGGGTCCCGACACCCAGCTGATCAACCAGATCCTCTCCACGGGCGCCTCGCTCCAGGAGATCAGCAGCATGATCAACTCCGTGACGGGTCTGGGCGCCATCTCCGGCGTCAAGGCCATGACGGTTGACTTCCAGGGCTATACGGCCGACATGATCGAGCATCATGCCGCCACGATGCCCAAGGAAATGGGCGGCTGGTGGGTCCAGCCGATGGGCGCCCGCCTCAAGACGGACGACCTCCCCATGGGCGGCTCCGCCTACGGCTACTCCCTTGACACCTACGGCATCATGGGCGGCTTCGACACCCATTTGAAGAACGGCTGGACGATCGGTGCCGCCGCCTCCTACCAGTCGGGTGATGCCGACGGCGAAGGCGACGTCCTCCCCGTCTCGACCGATGTCAAGAACGTCGGCCTGCACCTCTGGGGCTCCCGCATGTACGGTGAGACGAACGTCATCGGCACGCTCTCCTATGTGACGACCGACGGCGACGTGACGATGCAGCTCGGCAACCTCGAGCTCGCCTCCGAACTCAAGGCCAAGGCCCTCTCCGCCGGCATCCGTGCCGAACGCGAGTTCAAGACGGGCGCCTTCACGCTGACGCCGCACGCCGGCGCCCGCCTCTCGATCGTCGCCATGGACGACTATGAAATCGCCGCCGGCACCACGAAGCTCTTCGACGTATCCGAAGACAAGGCCACGATCTTCGAAGTGCCCGTGGGCGTGACGGTCCAGACCCCGTCCTTCATGTTCCAGACCTTCGAGGTCAAGCCCTATGTGGACGTCACGCTCCGCGGCCGCTTCGGCGACACGGAATCGTCCTACACGCTTGAAGGCTCCTCCACGACCGACACGATCGACTACGACGTTTCGGGCAGCTTCGTGGGCGACCTCAAGGTCGGCTACATGTCCACCTACAAGAACCTCAACCTCGGCATGAGCTACGGTCTCTCCGCCGGTGACGCCGGCCGTCAGAACCACGCCATCGAGGCCACGATGCGCGTCGACTTCTAATCGACCGCTCACGGTTCCGACCTGACGAAACGCCCGGTCCTCCTCACGGAGGGCCGGGCGTTCTTTCATTCGTACACTTCCTTCCTACCGCCCGTCACTGCCTTCAACGGGCTGTTTCGCGGCTCCTGCCGCTCCTCGGATGAGAAGCTGCTTCATCGCCTCATGAAACACGGGGACCGCAATCGTGCCGTGGGTCTCGCGCGGATAGTCTTCTACGACAATGGTCGCATTGAGCCCCGCAAAGCCTTCGAGCGCCGCCCTGAAGCGGTCTTCGGAGGCGAGATTCCGGCTTGCCGTCGTGCCGCCCGTCTTCCTCAGGGCAGAGCCGAAGCCCGCGTAGACGAAGGCGCCCGAGCGCCCCGCTGCAGGATTCTTCTCCAGCATTCGGACGAGCACGCCGCCGTCCCACCAGAGCGACGGATCGGCCGCCACCCAGGCGTCAAAGAGCGCGGGACGGGAAGCCATCGTCGAGAGTGCAAAGAGACCTCCGAAGGAGTGTCCCATGAGAACGTGCGTCACGGCGCGGCCTTCGAGCCGCCTCTTCACTTCGGGCTTCACGGTCTTTTCCAGACATTCGACGAGCTCGGCCGCGCGTCCGCCCGTTTCGAGTCCGCTGCGCCCGAGACTCGAGGCCGTGGGCGTGAGAAAGGCGGTGCGCTCCGGAACGTCAACGGCGACTGTCGCGCACTCCGTTTTGGATCCCTTCGTGCCCGAGAGCAGTCGGCAAACGCCGTCGACGGCGGGACCGAGCCTTGCGCCGTCGGTCACGTAGAAGACCGTGACGGGACGGTTCCCCGACTCGGTCACGCTTCCCTTCAGGAAGCTCATCGTGCAGACGGGCTCGGCTGTCTGAGCAGCCCCGATCGAGCACGCAAGAGCGAAAAGAGTCGCGGCCGGAAGTTTGTTCCTCATCATCCCCTTCCCTTTTTCAGCGTAAAGACCACGGGCATGCGGATGCGCACGGTGCGGCCGGGGCTCCCCCAGAGAGAGGCTGCGCGCGCGACGGCGGCACAGGCTTCGCGGTCGAGCATGTCGTGGCCGCTCCCTTCATGGACCGAGATGCCGCTCACGCGCCCATCGGGGCCGATCACGAACTGCACGGTCACGGTGCCCTGCCTTCTCATGCGGCGGGCCTCGCGCGGATATTCAAGCGTGGAGAGAACGGCCTCTCGCACTTCGCCGAGAAACGGATCCCCGTCCCTGCCCACGACGAGAAGCGCGGGTTCGGCAGGAGCGACGGGTGCGGACACGGTGACAGGTGCGGCGGCGGGCGCCGCCGCAACAGCGGGGCCTGCAGGAACGGGAGCCGCGACTTCCGGCGCTTGATGCCTGCGGGGACGATCGGGGCGTTTTGCCTCCGGCCGCTTTTCGGGCGGCCTTCGGGTCACGGTCACCTTCCTCACGGGCTTGACGACCTCAACGGGTTCAGGAATGGGTTCAGGCTGAGGTTCGGGTTCGGGCTCGGGTTCCAGCCGGGGTTCGGGCTCAGGCTTGAGTTCAGGCTCCGCGGCCTGCTCGGGTTCGAGTTCCGCCGCAGGCTCAGGTTTCGGGTCGGGCACCGCAGCGGGTTCGGCGGCGGTGGCGGGGGCCGCCACGGCGCTCTAGAACTGTGCGACGGCGAGCATGATGCCCTCTGCGCCGACGGAGGCGGGTGCGGGCGCGAGGGACGCGCCCCAGACGGCGAGCGTCAGGCACGGGAGGTAGAGCGCGCAGGCTGCGGCGAACGCCGTGCGGGTCTCGCCGCCCGCCTTAGCCGCGCTTTTCGGCGGCAATGACGAAGTTTTCATGATGAACGCCCTTGATCATGTCGAGAAGACGGATGAAGTGCTCGAAGCGCGTGGTGCGGTCGATGCGAAGAACAAGCCGCACGTCGCGGGAGATGCCGCGGAGCCGCTCGTCGATCTCCTCGTGCGTGGCCTCCTCGCCGTTCCAGTGCAGGGTTCCCTCGCCCGTCACCTGAATGAGGACCTCGTTCGAATTCTTGAGGGGAGCCTGCGCGCTTCTCGACTCGGGCAGCGCAATCGGAATCTCGCCCTTTGCGATGAAGGTCGAGACCGAAAGCACCAT
>ERZ1673701.2441-NODE-2441-length-14340-cov-3.926916_pt1 | contig 14340 bp, 9 predicted proteins | sample MGYA00580231_ERZ1673701 | MGnify/ENA primary metagenome ERZ1673701 (study PRJEB41218, sample SAMN15661798) | gut metagenome | host: Homo sapiens | place: Canada: London | collected 2015-08-20/2019-03-30 | study: EMG produced TPA metagenomics assembly of...
GAAGGCACTTTCGTTGAAGTCAATGCCCTCGTAAAATCCCGCTGCCACAACTTCGGCCAGGAAAAGAAAGATCTCCCGGGCGAAGGCGTTGTAACAGGTTACGGCACTGTTGATGGAAGATTGGTATTTGCATTCGCTCAGGACTTCACCGTTGAAGGCGGCTCCCTTGGTGAAATGCACGCTGCAAAGATCGTTCACGTAAATGAACTGGCTCTCAAAGTCGGTGCACCTTGCGTAGGCCTGAACGATTCCGGCGGAGCTCGTATTCAGGAAGCTGTCGATGCCCTCTCCGGCTACGGCAAGATTTTCTGGTGCAACACCATCGCTTCCGGCGTAATCCCGCAGATTTCTGCAATCATGGGACCGTCCGCAGGCGGCGCTGTTTACTCCCCGGCTCTGACCGACTTCATTTACATGGTTAAGAAAACATCCCAGATGTTCCTGACCGGCCCGGCTGTCGTTGAATCCGTCACCGGCGAAAAGATCACCGCTGAAGCTCTCGGCGGCGCTATGACCCATAACCGTACATCCGGCGTAGCTCAGTTCGCAGCTGAAAACGACGAAGACTGCATTAAACAGATTCGTTACCTGCTCAGCTTCCTCCCGAGCAACAACATGGAAGACGCTCCGATCGTAGAAACCGGAGACGATCCGACCAGAACTGATCCAGCTCTGGACACCATTATGCCGGAAAGCTCCAATGCACCGTACAATATGTATGATGTACTAAAATCCATTGTTGATAATGGCGAATACTACGATGTAGCTAAGGAATTCGCAAAGAACATCATCACCTGCTTCGCTCGTATGGACGGACAGACTGTTGGTATCATTGCTAACCAGCCAGCATTCATGGCAGGCTGCCTTGACTACAACGCATCCGATAAAGCAGCTCGCTTCATTCGTTTCTGCGACTGCTTCAACATTCCGGTTCTGAACGTTGTCGACGTTCCTGGCTTCCTGCCTGGCAAACAGCAGGAATATGCTGGCGTAATTCGTCACGGCGCTAAGATGCTGTTCGCATACTGCGAAGCTACAGTTCCGAAGATCACCATGATTCTGCGTAAAGCTTACGGCGGCTCCTACATCGCTATGTGCTCCCGTGAACAGGGCGCTGACCAGGTATTCGCTTGGCCAACCGCTGAAATCGCAGTTATGGGACCTGCAGGCGCAGCTAACATCATCTTCAAGAAAGACCCGAACAAAGAAGAACGCACAAAGGAATATGTCGAGGAATTCGCTACTCCTTACAAAGCTGCAGAACGTGGCTATGTAGATGCAGTAATCGATCCAAGAAATACCCGCCCGACAATCATCAATGCACTGAAGATGCTTGCTTCCAAGCACGAAGTACATCCGGCAAAGAAACACGGAAACATTCCGCTCTAATATTTGCCGCTTAAATCTCTATATTGAAAGGATGGGTACAGATGGATAACAGTACAGTTATGTATATCGCGGTTTTTGCTGCTATCGTTGCAGTAATTGCCCTGATCATGATCTGGCAGGTACGTTCATCTCTCAATCAGTCCGCAGCACCGGCACCAGCTCCTAAAAAGGCAGCAGCTCCAGCAGCAAGAGCAGCAGCTCCTGCAGCAGCTAACAATGGTGCAGTCGTAGCAGCTATCGCTGCTGCTATCGTTGCTATGGGTGGCGGCGAAATCGTCTCCATCCGCCCGGCAGCTAGACCTGGCTGGACTTCCGCAGCTCGCATTGCGGGCGTTTCCGGCAACCAGCAGTTCTAATTGAAAGTTGAAAGTACAATCATTTAGGAGGAAAGACAATGAGAAAATTTACTGTAACAGTTAACGGCCAGGATTACGATGTAGTAGTTAAAGACGGCGGCGCTGCAGCAGCAGCTCCGGCTCCGGCAGCAGCTCCAGCTCCGGCAGCAGCTCCAGCTCCGGCAGCAGCTCCGGCTCCAGCAGCAGCTCCAGCTCCAGCTCCGGCTCCAGCTCCGGCTCCGGCAGCAGCTCCTGCAGGTGCAGGCGAAGCAGTTGAAGCTCCAATGCCTGGTAAAGTCATCCGCATCAACAAACATGTTGGTGACGCAGTAGCAGCAGGAGACGAAGTCCTCGTACTCGAAGCTATGAAGATGGGCAACCCGATCATGGCTCCATGCGATGGCAAGATCACCTCCATGCAGGCTCAGGAAGGCCAGTCCGTACAGGGCGGCGATCCGCTGTTCACTGTTGGCTAATATTAGCTTAATGAACATCGCTTAATCTAAAAGGGCAGTGCTTCGGCACTGCTCTTTTTTTGCGCGCAATTGCGGATTATAGGCTTATAGGACATTTCGTGTTGGTTTTATAGCCGATGAGGCCCGTGTTTACCTGGTTTCATTGACATTTTAATTTGGCTTTTCACGTTTTTGGGGAATGGCATTTTGATGCCAGCCCCTCTTTTGTGACTCATCCCCCTTTTATGAATCGACTGCCATTACCGCGTACTAATGGAGAGGATAAATACTTGATTAGTGCAAGGAGTACTCATCACTTCCGTACCCATTCATTCCGTATCACGGACATCAGGAACGGCAGATTCATGAAAGGCAAATTGGTACTTTATATTTTAGTAGAGATTTGATATAGTTGACCAAGAGAGCATGTAGATTGCATTCCTTTCCTGGTTTTGTGGCGATTCTAAGAATGGAGCATCTTATGCTCTTTTTCTATGTCTCTTATTCGGTTTTCAAGGGGGATTTGGCATTGAAGATGTGGAAAAGCATGGGCAGAAACATCGCAGCAGGATTCGGAGATGATGCAAGTATTCAATCCTTTGGACAAGTATCATGGGAAGTATGTCAGTATATTCCATATTCGGCTCATGATCGTTTTCATGGAATGAATCATTGATATGTGATTTTGCCTTGAAATTAATGCTTTTAAGGGAAGACAAATGGGGAACGAGGCTTCCATCTGTTTTATCCTGACTGCATGTTCTGACAGGCTTTAAATGCAGCCGAGAGCGAATATTTCTTTCAATGACTCCTGGTTCTTATATAAAGGAACAAAAGAAATGAGAAACTGATTTGCCTGTCAGGCTGTTAGAACTTGCCATCAAGGTTTTTTGCCCTTTGACAGCTGATCCGTTGGAATTACCTGAAAAGTGTTTTAGTGCTGCATGTGCTGCGGGCAGAAGGAGATCTGATCCTTATATAGAAGATATCGCACGAAGCAGCTTTAATTTCCCATATATGCTTCCCGGAATATCTTACTCAATATCGTACACACGAATATATGCATTTTGCGCGAAACAGATTGTTTGATAGAATCAGAGAAATACCGGGATATCGGGAATCTTGTATAGATAAGAAGCACGCAGTGTATATAGAATAGGCATATATGGCACTTTTAGGTGATTTTGAGAATCTGTCACATTGACACCTACAATATATAGTGATATGATATCTACAGTTAAATACGGATAAGACAGGTGCCCGTCAGGGCTTAATAGGGAAGACCGGTGAAATGCCGGCACGGTCCCGCCACTGTAATGCGGAGCGACTCCAGTAATGTCACTGAGGAGATTGGGAAGACAGGAGAAGCGAGGAAGCAGAGTCAGGAGAACTGCCTGTTTTTAATCACCGCAAAAACCTACGAGCGATAGGATGGTGTGAGAATGTCTTTTTGGCGTCCACTCTATCCGTGTCGGTAGAGTGGATTTTTTGGTGAATGAGGAGGATTCAGGGTCATTCATGCAAGACTGGAGGATGGCGCCAGGGAACGTCATTCTCCGCCTGCGGCTGGAGCGCCAAGGGAAAGGCGCTTCAGCAGTAAGGGCAGGTTAGCAAGTTGTAAACGGCGCTTATGCACCTTTACATAGATAGGGTTACCTCCACAGGGGTCCCGACATGGTTCTTCTTCCGGGTGATGGAGTAAAGATGGAGTAAAAGGGAAATACGATCATCACCCTCACTTTTTACAGATCCTTCCGCAAGGAAGTTCTCATATATCGGAGTTCATTAATATGCAGCTTGAGGGAAAGAGCTGCATCTCCTAATTCAGGTAATAACGCTGCAAGGTGTTATTATACAGGTTTCTCATTTTTTGGGGCTGGTGCCCATCCCCTTTTGAAGCGGCTCTACCGCTTCTTTTTTTTGCAAAAATTCCGGAGATCTTGATGATTCAGCATAGCCTTTTCCTTTGAATTTGACGTAAAAATTACTTTTTTCACATTGACTATTTCGAAATCAATCAATATAATAAAGATAAAGGCATTTCAATGTTTTAATATAAAGGAGGAAACATAATGAGCGTTTATGATTTTACATGCACCACCATGCAGGGCAAGGAAGTTTCTCTCTCTCAGTATAAAGGCAAGGTTATTCTGATCGTCAATACAGCAAGCAAGTGCGGATTCACACCGCAGTTTGCAGGCCTTGAGAAACTGTATAAGGAATACAAGGACAAGGGCCTGGAAATCCTCGGCTTCCCGAGCAACCAGTTCAATGAACAGGATCCGGGAACCAATGAAGAAATCCAGGAATTCTGCAAGGTCAACTATGGCGTTACCTTCCAGATGTTCAAGAAGGGCGACGTACGCGGTGACAACCCGCAGCCTCTCTTCGCTTACCTGACCAAGGAAAAAGGCTTCAAGGGCTTCAACATGGATCATCCGATTGCACCGAAACTCGTTCCGATGCTGAAGGAAAAACATCCGGAAATTCTTGAAGGCGACGGAATCAAATGGAACTTCACCAAATTCCTGATCGACCGCGAAGGCAATGTCGTAGAACGTTTCGAACCGACCACCACACCGGAAGAAATCGCTCCGGCTATTGAAAAACTTCTGTAATACATGAATGAAAGAGAGCTGCCGCTGAGGCGGCTCTTTTTTATTGTCCGGTTTGCAAGAATCATTCGGTAAAGTCTCCGGAATGTAGTATAATGAAAGTGATTATACGGCAGGAGGAGTAAGGATGAACGGAAGAAAATTCTTTTTCTTTGATATCGACGGGACATTGACGACACCGCTGACGAACGATTATCCGGACAGCACGAGAGAGGCCATCAAGGAGCTGCAGGATAACGGTCATTTTGTAGCGATTGCGACGGGAAGGATGCAGGTGGACGCCTGGGAAGTGGCGAAGGCCCTTGGCATCTGCGCCGCTGTTTCCGACGGGGGAAATGCTCTGACCATTCATGGGGAGCTGATTTATGATGAGGGTCTTCCTCTTGAAGACTGCATCAGGACGCTTTCGGAAATCGACAGTGAGAGATTTCCTTTTGCTGTCTGCCCGGAAAATAAGAAAATGCGTGTGGCGACTTCGGACTTGTACCTCTCCCGCGTGAAGGACAGGTACTATGAAACGGTCGTCGATCCTTCCTTTGACTTCAGGAAAGTGGACACGATCCACAAGATTTTCGTTGCCTGCACGAAGGATGATCTTCCTGAGATTCCGCTTCATACGCTTCCGCATGTCTGGTTCAGGAAGGATAATATGCTGATCGAGCCGGTCCATAAGGAAAGAGGCATCTTCGAAGTCATGAAGCGCTACAACCTTTCAGATGAGGATGTCGTCGTCTTCGGCGATGGCATGAACGACCGCTCCATGTTCAGGGATGAATGGTTCAGCATAGCTATGGGCAATGCGAAGCCGCAGCTCAAAGAAAAAGCGAAGTACATCACGAAAAGAGCCGATGATGACGGGATTTATTACGCCTGCAAGAAGTTTGGCTGGATTTGATTGTCAATACAAAGCGAATAAAATATTTGTTAATTAAGCGCGGCGCTGCGGGTTGACTGTAATGCCGCGCTTCTGTTATATTATAGATTGTTAAATTGTAATGTTTTCCTGTTGAGTAAGAGAAAGAGGAAAGATGGATAAAGAAATCAGGAAAGATGGAGAAGGGGAAGTCCTCTTCGACATCCGTCACTTGACCCACATGTTCGAGACAGAGGACGGCAAGACGTTCGATGCCCTGAAGGACGTGACGGCCCAGATCATGAAGGGATCCTTCACGGCGATCATCGGAACGAACGGGAGCGGCAAATCCACGCTGGCCCGTCATTTGAATGCGCTCATGATGCCTACGTCCGGTGAAGTGATCGTCGAGGGAATGTCCACATCGGATTATTCCCATATCTGGGATATAAGGCAGAAGGTAGGCATGGTATTCCAAAATCCGGACAACCAGCTGGTGGCTGCGATTGTGGAGGAAGATGTCGCTTTCGGCCCGGAAAACCTGGGCGTGCCTCCGGATGAAATCCGCTGCCGCGTCGATGCCGCTCTTGAAAAAGTCGGCATGACCGAGTTCCGCACGCATGCACCTGCCATGCTTTCCGGCGGGCAGAAGCAGAGAATCGCCATTGCAGGCATTCTTGCCATGCATCCGGACTGCATCGTCCTTGATGAACCGACGGCCATGCTCGATCCTTCGGGAAGAGCCGAGGTCATGAAGACGATTCATGAACTGAATGAAAAAGAGGGCATCACAATCGTCCTCATTACGCATTTCATGGAAGAAGCCGTGACTGCCGATCACGTTCTGGTCGTCGACCAGAGCGAGCTCAAGATGCAGGGAACGGCAAGAGAAGTATTTTCTCAGGCAGAAAAGCTGACAAAGATGGGTCTTGATGTGCCGGTCGCAGCCGACCTGGCGCACGGCCTTCGCGAGAAGGGATTCAAGATTCCGGAAGACTGCCTGACCGATGAGGAGCTGGGAGAAGCGTTATGTCCATACGTGTCGAAGATATAAGCTACATTTACGGCAAAGGATCCCCGTTTGAAAAGACGGCGCTTTCGCATGTCGATCTCACGATCAATAAGGGCGAATTCATCGGCGTCATCGGACATACGGGGAGCGGCAAGTCCACGCTCATCCAGCATTTGAACGGGCTCATCCATCCGACGAGCGGCAAAGTCACCATCGACGGCATCGATCTTGCAGCAAAGACGAAGGATGCCGTGTCCAAGCGCCATTCCGCCGGGATGGTATTCCAGTACCCGGAGCATCAGCTCTTCGAAGAAACCGTAGCGCAGGATATCGCTTTCGGGCCGAAGAACCTTGGATGCGACGAGGAAGAAGTGGACAAGCGTGTCAAAAGCGCCATGCGCTTTGCCGGCATTGATTATGAAAAATTCGCAGGCCGCTCGCCGTTCCGTCTTTCCGGCGGACAGCAGCGCCGTGTTGCCATAGCGGGTGTCATTGCCATGCATCCGGATTTCCTGATACTTGACGAACCATCCGCCGGTCTCGATCCGATTGGAAGAAGAGAAATCTTCAGCCGCATCTGGGACTGGTACAATAAGGGCGTATTCTCTGTCATCCTCGTTTCCCATAATATGGACGACATTGCCCGCCTTGCGACAAGGCTTCTTGTCATGCACAAGGGGAAGCTCGTCCTTGACGGCGATCCGATGGATATCTTCCTGAATCACAGGGAAGAGCTGAAGGAATGCGGCGTCGACGCGCCGCCTCTGACGCAGACACTGCAGGCGCTCAAAGCCCGCGGTATCCCCGTTCCGGAAGACGCAAAGACGACAAAGGAAGCCATCGACCGCATGGCAAAAATGCTGGGAGGGAAGAAATCATGCTGACAGATATGACGCTTGGACAGTACTACCCGGGCGACTCTTTCCTGCACAGGATGGACCCCCGCGCGAAGATTCTCTGCACGATGATCTTCATCATTGCGATATTCCTGGCCAATAACCCGTTTTCCTACCTTCTCGTGGCCGCTTTCACGCTCGGCGCGATTTCCGTATCCGGCGTGCCTTACAAGCTTGTATGGAGAGCCGTGAAGCCATTATGGTTCATCCTTCTCTTCACACTGGCCATCCACGTATTCACGACACCGGGAACCGAGCTTTTTTCCTGGAAATTCATCCATATCAGCGAAGAAGGTATCAGGAACGGCGTGGAAATGACGCTCCGTCTCGTATTCCTGATCGCTTTCACTTCGCTCTTGACCTACACGACGAGCCCGATCGTCCTGACGGACGGCATCGAAGCACTCCTCATGCCATTCAAGCGCATCGGCGTTCCGGCGCATGAACTGGCCATGATGATGACAATTGCGCTCCGCTTCATCCCGACACTTCTGGAAGAAACAGACCGCATCATGAAGGCGCAGTCCTCCAGAGGCGCGGACTTCGTGAATGGCAATCTCTGGCAGAGAGCGAAGAACATGGTTCCGCTCCTCGTGCCGCTCTTCATTTCCGCTTTCAGAAGAGCAGACGACCTGGCGACCGCCATGGAAGCGCGCTGCTACAGGGGCGGCGAAGGACGCACGAAGATGCACCAGCTCGCCTACACATGGAGAGACAGAAATGCCATGATCGCTGTCGTACTTGTGACCGCAGCGCTCATCGGACTTTACGTATATTTCAGATAAATAAGAAGGGCCGGGGCGATGCTTCGGGCCTTTTTGGCAGGGAGAATCATGAGAAACATTTGGATTACCGTTTCCTATGAGGGAAGCGGATACGCAGGCTTCCAGCGGCAGGAAAACCGCATGACGGTGCAGGAAATGCTGGAAAACTGCCTTCTGGAGCTGACAGGGGAAAAGACCACCCTCTACTTCGTCGCAAGGACGGATGCAGGGGTCCATGCTTACGGGCAGGAATGCACCTTCTATACGGATTCGACGATTCCGGGCGACCGCTTCATCTATGCGATGAATGCACGCCTTCGCGGCGACATCCGCGTGACGAAGAGCTGCGAGATGGATGAGGACTTCTCCGTCAGAAGAAGAAATTACGGAAAAACGTACGGCTACCTCCTGACAGAAAGCAGGGAGGCCTCGCCGTTCTTGAAGCGCTATATCTGGCGGACAGAAACTCGACCTTGAGAAAATGCGGAAGGCGGCAAGGGCTCTCGAAGGCCGCCATGACTTCACGTCCTTCCGAGGAAACAATTCCGTGCCGTCCGATCCGGTCAGGAACATCCATGAAATCCGCGTAGAGAAAGACGGGGATCTCGTCCGAATCTACGTGACAGGCGAAGGCTTCCTCTACCACATGGTAAGGAACATCGCAGGCTGCCTTGTCGATGCAGGAATGGGGCTTCTTTCAGTCAAAGACATAGAAGAAATCCTTGCGGCAAAGGACAGAAGGAAACTGGGAATGACAGCGCCGGCAGAAGGCCTCTGTCTCCTTCGCGTCTACTTCTCGCCGATTACAAAAGAGAGCATCGAAGAAACACTCGCCATGCCCCTTTTCCCATGGTGCAGGTAAAAAATGACTTCAGGAATCCGGTAAAATCGATACCTCGCCTTCCCAGACGGGGTAGGGGGACCGCGGAACGCGGTGGATAGGGTTGATTTCCTCAGCCGAAGGCTGGTGGTATGGTTTTTAGATAGCACAAAAATATAAATATGTTGGTATCCTCTAATTGCATATATCCGCACAAAAGGAGCTGTAAAAATGTGAAATCATTTCTGCAGCCCCTTTTTCATATGCGTATATCTCATGGAATCCCATCGAACGTTGCGAATTCGAACAGTTTAATCGTTTAGCTTTAATTTACCATTCTAACGTATTATAATAAGAGTAAATCATCTTAGAATCCACAATAACAGGGGGACATGGCATGACAAAGAAAGAACTGATCAGGAAAGCTGCCATTCAGATTTTCCGCGAGAAGGGATACAGCGGCACAACGCTTCGGGATATCAGCCGGGAAGCGGGCGTCAGCGTTTCTACCGTATCCTACTACTATGGCTCGAAGGAAAACATGTACAAGACACTTTTCCCCGAAGATATGGCACAGCAGGAACCGAAGCGCCGCGAGCAGATCGAGAACGCAGCGATCCGCCTCTTTGCGCTGAAGGGCTATTCGGACGTTTCCATCCGCGACATAGGAAAGGAAGCCGGGGTGAACAGCGCGGCGATTTCCTACTACTTCGGAGGCAAGAGAGAGCTCTATTCTGCGATTCTTCAGAAGGGGAGCGCCCTTCTCGTCGACTTCGTGGAGCAGGCGGCCCATGGCGACCATACGCCGATGGAAATCATGGAAATGTACTCCCGCTTCTTCTACCGTCTGATGAAGGAGCATCCCTACATTCTCCGCATCTTTTCCTGGGAAATGATTCACCCGACCGACGTTTTCGCATCGATCGGGAAGGAACGCTTCGCCATGGTTCTCGTCGTCCTCAGGGGCGCCCTGACCGAAGGCATTGAGGAAGGATGCTTCAGAAAGGACTTAAAGCCTACGGAAGTCTGTATTTCCTGGGCAGGCATGGTCGCTTACTACTACCTCATGAATGAAATCAAGAAGCGCTTCTCCGTGAAGGAAGAAATCACGGAAGACTCTTACATGCATCAGGCATTCGATGTATTGATGAACGGGATCAAGAATAAAGAAATCGGCTGAGGGAAGGCCGCATTTGAAAAGGGGAAAAGGGTATGAAACGATGGGCAGGAATAGCGGCAGCCGTGATGCTTGGCATGTCGCTTTCACTGACGGGATGTGGAAAGGCCGTCAATAAAGGACCGTCTGCGCCGCTCGTGAAGACGATCGTCATCGGAGAAGACGCAAAGGATGCGAAGGATACATTCTCCGGCACCGTGCACGGATTCTTCGAGTCTCCGCTTGCTTTCCAGACAGGCGGGCGAATCATGCAGCGCTATGTCACAAGCGGGGAGCGCGTGACGGCCGGACAGGAACTCTTCAGTGTCGATTCGAAGGATGCAGAAGAGCAGGCGGCAGCAGCCAGATCGTCGCTTGATGCGGCAGGGGCTTCCCTGAAGCTTGCGCAGTCGACACTGGCAAGGTATGAAAAGCTCCATGCTGCCAATGCGATTTCCGATCTGGCCATGGACCAGACAAGGAACAGCTACGACCTTGCGCTGACGCAGTACCGGTCAGCCGAGGCGGCTCTTTCGCGCGCAGAAAACAATCTGGGCTTCACGACGCTTGTCGCCGATCGCGACGGCATCGTGGGGACGACACTGTATGAAGTCGGGCAGGTCGTTGCCGCCGGTACGCCGGTCGTTACGATCATCGACGACTCCAAGCTGGACGTGTATATTTCTCTTACAGAAAAACAGTACGGGCTCTACTCGGTCGGCATGCCCTGCGAAGTGACCTTCTGGGCGCTTCCGGGGGTCAAAGTAGCGGGCAAGGTCAGGGAAGTGGCGGCAGCGCCGAATGCGGCGACAAGCACTTATGATGCCAAAGTCACGCTTGAAAACCCGCCGCAGGATGTTGTCGTCGGCATGACAGCACAGGTGAAATTCACCGATCCTGACAGCGCAAGGGGATTCATGGTGCCGCTTTCGGCCATGGCTTCCCAGCAGGCCTCTCCTTCCGTCTGGGTTATCCGTGACGGCAAGGCGCATCTCCAGAAGGTAGAAACGGGACGCTACGGCAAGGATGCCGTCGAAATCACCTCGGGTCTTAAGAAAGGAGACCGCGTCGTGACAGCCGGCGTCGCCCGCCTGAGTGAGGATGAAGAGGTACGCGTATGAAGCAGATCAATCTGGCGGAATGGGCGATCAAGCACAAGCAGATTGTCTATTTCTTCATCTTTTTCATCCTCTTGGGAGGGATCATGTCTTACTTCTCTCTGGGGAGAAGCGAGGATCCTGCCTTCACCATCCGCGAAGCCGTCGTAACAGCGGCCTGGCCGGGCGCATCGGCAGAGCAGATCACCGAGCAGGTGACCGATCCCCTCGAGAAGACGCTGCAGGACGTGAAGGGGCTCGATTACCTAAGGTCTTTCACGCATGACGGCAAGACGGTCATCTATGTCGACCTCAAGGACGATGTGCCCAAGGAAGACATACAGACACGCTGGCATGAGATGAGGAACCTCGTCGAAGATGAATGGGGAAGCCTTCCGGCCGGCGTCGTGGGGCCTTTCATCGACGACCGTTTCGATGATGTGTACGGCTCGATTTATGCTGTCACAGGAGACGATTTCTCCTATGAAGAAAAAAGAAAATACGCTGAAAAAATCCGCCGCCGTCTGACGTCCGTGGAAGACGTGCAGAAGGTCGAGCTTCTTGGCGTGCAGGAACAGAATATTTACATCGAGATGGACCAGAACAAGCTCGCTACGTTCGGCTTGAGCCCGACGGATGTATTCACAATGATTTCCCAACAGTCCGCGATGATGCCCTCGGGCATGATCCATACGTCCACAAGAAATGTGGCCATCCGCGTCGACGGGCTTCTTGGAAGCGTTGAATCGCTCGAAAATCTGCCGATCCATGTCGGCGAGAGATCGTTCCATTTAGGCGACATCGCCAAGATCACGCAGAGCTATACGACCCCGGAAACGTCCCTCTTCTACTTTGACGGGAAACCGGCGATCGGCATTGCCGTTTCCATGAGAGATGGGGGAAACAACCTCACGCTTGGCGAGCATCTGAATGCGGAAATCGAAAAAGCGCAGAAGGAAGTCCCGGCCGGCATGACAATCAGCCTCGTCGCCGATCAGCCGAAGGTCGTCAATAATTCCATCCACGATTTCACGGAATCTTTGCTGGAAGCCATCATCATCGTCATGGCAGCTTCCTTCCTTTCCCTCGGATTCTGGAGCGGCATCGTTCTTGCCCTCTGCATCCCGGTCGTCGTCTGCGGCTCCTTCATTTTCATGAAATGGCAGGGGATCGACCTTCACCTCGTATCTTTGGGATCCCTCATCGTGTCACTGGGCCTTCTTGTCGATGATGCGATCATCGTCATCGAAATGATGCAGGTCAAGCTCGAAGAGGGCATGGACCGCATGGCAGCGGCAGAAGCGGCCTACAAAGGCTGCGCGAAGCCTATGCTGGCCGGTACGCTCATCACGGCCGCCGGCTTCATCCCTGTCGGCCTTGCCCAGGGACAGACTGCCGAATATACCTCCTCCTTCTTCTGGGTCATCGGCTCGACACTCCTGATTTCCTGGCTGGCCTCCATCTTCGTTTCACCGGTTCTCGGCTATAAATTCATCCGCGTGAAATCGAAGGAAGAACGCGCCAAGGAAAAGAAGAAGGGCATCAAGAAAAAGATCGGCGAGAAGTCGTACCAGATCTTTGACAGACTCATCAAGGGAAGCATCAGGTACAGGAGATCTGTCATCGTCGGCACCTTTGCTCTCTTTGCCGTCACCATGATGTGCCTTCCCTCCGTCAATCAGGAATTCTTCCCGAACTCCAAACGTCCGGAAATCATCCTGGACGTGAATCTGCCCTCCGGCGCCTCCATCGAGGAAACGAAGCGCGTCATGGCAGGCATTGCAGACAACCTGTACGGGGACAAGCGCATCGAGTCCTTCTCGACCTATGTCGGAGACTCCGCGCCCCGTTTCATCCTTCTCTTTGATCCGTCAGCACCGGAAGACGGCCACGGGCAGATGATCATCGTCACGACAGGAAACGACGTCAGGGACGATGTCAGAAGCGAGCTCGACCAGTTCATCGCTGACAAGTACCCGGATGCCCGCGCGCATACAAGGCTCATCACGACCGGCCCGCCATCCGATTACCCTGTCATGTTCCGCCTGATCGGCGAGGACAATAAGAAGACAGCCGAGCTTGCCGGCAAAGCGCTCGACATCATGAGGAAGAATCCGGACATCGTGAATGCAAGCCTTGACTGGCCGGAAGAAATGCCTTCCATCAAGCTGAAAATCAATCAGGACCGCGTCCGCGAGCTCGGCATCGACAACTATGCCGTATCGCTCGACCTGTACTCGAAGCTTTCCGGCTACAAGGTCGCTGAATCGTACCAGGGCGACCAGCTCGTCCCGATTTCCTTCAAGCTCGAAGGAAAGAATGCGGCCCAGCTGCCCGACCTTTCCTCCATGCCGGTCCATGTAGGAAACGGACGCTACGTGCCTCTCGGGCAGTTTGCCGATATTTCCTATGAGAATGAAATCAGCACCATCTGGAGAAGAGACCTGAAGCCTACGATCACGCTCCGCGCTGACTGCAAGGACGGCGTCATGGCAGACTCCCTCATGCAGGAACTCTACAATGACGACTTCGCTTCCTTCAAGGCAAGCCTCCCCGACGGATACACGCTTGAAAAAGACGGATCCGCCGAATGGAGCGACAAGTCGATGAAGTACATCTTCCAGGCCGTGCCGATCATGATCTTCTTCGTTCTTATGGTCCTCATCTTCGAGCTGGGGACGATACCCAAGCTCATCATCGCCATCGTGACCGGGCCGTTCGGTCTCATCGGGGCGATTTTGACGCTCCTTATCACAAGGCAGCCGATAGGATTCGTTGCCATCATCGGCATGATTGCCCTTTCGGGCATGGTCATCCGGAACAGCATCATCCTTCTGGACCAGATCCGGCAGCACCTCGAAGCAGGGCTTACGCCGTATGATGCCGTCGTGAAATCGGCCGTGCTCCGCTTCCGTCCGATCATGCTTTCCTCGGTGACCGACGTCCTT
>ERZ1673701.2452-NODE-2452-length-14305-cov-13.476351_pt1 | contig 14305 bp, 12 predicted proteins | sample MGYA00580231_ERZ1673701 | MGnify/ENA primary metagenome ERZ1673701 (study PRJEB41218, sample SAMN15661798) | gut metagenome | host: Homo sapiens | place: Canada: London | collected 2015-08-20/2019-03-30 | study: EMG produced TPA metagenomics assembly of...
GCTGTATGTTTCTGCCCGGGGATCAGCCCCTGCTGCGCCGGGAGACGGTAGAAGCCATGACAGAGCGCTTTTGCCCGACAGAATGGCAAAAAGAAACAGAACGGGAGATCTTCCGTCTGGGCGCCGTGGCCGATAACGACCCGACACCTCTTGTTGGAAGTCCCGTTCTGTTTGGAAGCAGCTTCTTTCCGGAGCTGCTCACCCTGCCGGAAAATAAAGGCGGCAACGTGCTGCTTAAAAAGTATCCTGCGCAGGTGCGCGCTGTCTGCATTGCAGACAGCGCAGAACTGCTGGATGCAGACACCCCGGAGGTGTTGCAGCAGCTGGAAGTCCTTGCCCGGCAAAAAGGCTAAAGCTTACTCTGCCATATCGTTCTTGGGCAGCAGCACGTTCAGCAGGATCGCCACAAAGGCGGCCGGAACGATACCGGACTCGCCACAGATCAGCTGGAGGGCCTGCGGAGCCTGTGCCAGAATGCCGCTGTTAGCACCCATACCGTAGCCCACGCCCAGTGCCACGGACACGATGGTCAGGTGGCGCGGGGTCATCTTTTCCTTAGTGATCAGCTGAATGCCGCTGACCACGATGGAAGAGAACATCATAACGGCTGCACCGCCCAGAACGGCCTGCGGCATGATGGAGATCAGCGCGCCCAGCTTGGGGATCAGACCGCAGAGGATCAGGAACACAGCACCGGAAGCCAGTGCCATACGGTTGACCACCTTGGTCATGGCCACCAGACCCACGTTCTGACTGAAAGAAGTGTTGGGCAGCACGCCGAACAGTGCGGCAAAGGTAGAGCCGAGACCATCGCAGATGACGCCGCCGGACAGCTCCTTATCAGAGGGCTCACGGTTCATACCGCCCTCCATCACGCCGGAGATATCGCCCACGGTCTCAACTGCGGTAACGATGAACATGATCAGCACCGGCAGGATCGCACGGGCGTCAAATACCACCTTGACCGGCATCAGCTTGGGCACTGCGAACCAGGAAGCCTGCGCCACCTTGCTCCAGTTGAGCACCCATGCCTTGGTGAACTCTACGCCATCAGCAGTTACACCGGTGGTGGGCAGCACCAGACCCATGATGAAAGCAGCCGCATAACCGGCCAGAATACCGATGAGGATGGCGGAGGAGCTGAGAAAACCGGTGGTCCAGTGCTTGAAGAACAGGATGACCACCAGCACGAACAGTGCCAGCAGCAGGTTTTCCACAGAGCCGAAGTCCTTGGCTTTGTTGCCGCCGCCGAAGGAGTTGATGCCTACCGAAATCAGCGAAAGGCCGATGGAAAGCACCACCGTGCCGGTGACCACCGGCGGGAAGAACCTGCGCAGCGGCTTCAGGAAGAAGCCCAGCACGCTTTCAAAAATACCGCCGATGATGGATGCGCCCATAATCGCACCATAGGCCAGCACACCGCCGCCCATCGTGCCCACAACGCTGTTGAACACGCCAATAAAGCCGGAGCTGGTGCCCATGATAATAGGTACTGCACCGCCCACGGGTCCGATGGTGAACAGCTGCACCAGCGTGACGATACCTGCCACGAACATGGCGCTCTGCAGCAGGGTGACCTGCAGGTCTGCAAACTCGCCGCCTGCAATGCCGCAGGCGCTGGTAATGATCAGCAGCGGGGTCAGGTTGCCCACGAACATGGCGCAGACGTGCTGCAAGCCCAGCGGGATGGCCTGACGCAGGGACATTTTGGCTTCAAATTGATAAGCCGCTTCTTCAAGCTTGACTTCCTTCAAAAATTCCACTCTCCTCAAGGTTTTAAAGGTTTATGCGGTTCGGATGCTTTGCAAAAAAGCGAAAATATTATAGCAAAATGCAGATAAGATGTAAAATAAGTATGACTTTTATATGAAAAATTGCTGCATTCTATAATCGAACTTTTCTCCGGCAGACAAGCAAAAAAGCAGGGTTTCTGCATGATTTGTCCAGCCCGATGTTGCTGGCAGCATACAGAATCCCCTGCTTTTTTTGTGCTTTTCTCTGTTTTTTGTGCGATACGGAAAAATTTGATTCTCTGAGGTCAGCGCAATCCATAATCCCGCAGACAACGCGTAAGACCGGTCTGTGTGGTGTCAAATACGATGCCCTGCGCCCGTAGCTTGCTGCAATCCATTGCAAGATTCCGTGCCCAGTCAGCTTCCTGAATATCGACTGTAATTCCCAGTGTCTCAGCAAACTGCCGGGCGGTCAATACCATATTTTCAGCGTTCTCACTGCCAAAGTTATAGACCCCACCGGGCAGGGTCAAGGCAGCTTCCAACAGCGCCACCGCCTGCCGGACGTAGGTGATGCCCCGGAAATCCTGGACAGAAAAGCGGACAGATTCTCCCCGCTGTGCCGCACGCAGAAGGTTCAGCAGCAGGTTGCCCCGGATGGGCAGCCGGTAGCCCGGCAGGTCGTACATCCATGTGGCACGCAGCAGTACAGCGCTCGGGCAGAGCGCCTGCACCCGCTGTTCCATTTCCAGTTTGCCCAGCCCGTACACATTGGAAGGCTGTAACGGAATGGTTTCCGGCAGCGGGCCGGACTGCGTCACGCCTGCGTAGACCTGATCTGAACTGAATGCCACCAACTTTGCGCCGGTCTCAGCTGCGGCACGGGCAAGCCAGACCGGCAGCTCCACATTGGCGCGGTAAGCCTGCTCCGGGTGATCGGCGCAGTAGCCGGTATCCGAAATGGCTGCGGTGTGCAGGATGACATCCGGGCGCTGCTGCAAAACAGCCTGCCGCACGGCGTCCTCCCCTGCTGTTGCCAGAAAGCCTTTAGGAAAGGTGCACAACTCGTAACGCCCCGCCCATTGCTGCATCACGCGGGAACCTACAAAGCCGCCGGCACCGGTCACAAGGATCTTCTTCATTTTGTTCCCCCGCTATAAGGCATCAGATAAAAAATTCCAGCACGAACACCACTGCACAGCAGCCCGCAGCCACCTGAAACAGGCTTGCGCCAAACCATGCGGCAGCAATGCCAACTACCAGTGCAATAGCACCGGCTGCCGAGCTCTGCGTTGCCTGAATGATGGCAGGGAAAGTCATCACGGCCAGCGTCACATAGGGCACATAGTACAAAAACGACTGGACGAAGCGGTTTTTGATCGGTTTGCGGATCAGTGTCAGCGGCAGGATACGGATGGCATAGGATACCAGCGCCATGACCGCAATATAGATATAGTTGTTATGCGTCATCTTCGTTTTCCTCCTGCCTGACCGGGAACAGAACCGCTGCCGCGCCGGAGATTGCCACCGTTAAAAGAATGGTGCGAGTGCCCTCGGAGAGCGCCGAGATGCCCGGCAGATAGCTGCACAGAAAGCTCAGCGCAAAACTGATGACCACCAGCACCGCAACGATCCGGTCTTTGCGAGCCGGCGGGATAATGATAGCCAAAAACATTCCGTACAACGCCACACTCAGGGCACTGACTACCCGCAGCGGCAGTAGATTACCCGCTATAATGCCCAGCGCCGTACCGGACGCCCAAGCAGGTGCTGCCAACAGGATAGCACCATAGGTATAGTACGGGTTCAGGCTGCCCGGGCGGGCGATGGTAATGCCGAACAGCTCGTCCGTGACGTCATAGCCGATGAGCAGCCGATGCCAGAAGGGTGTTTCCGGCGCAAAGCGCTGTGCCAGCGCGCAGCTCATCAGTAGATACCGTGCATTGGCAATCAGGGTGATGACCGCCACCTCAAAATAGGTGGCATTTGCCGTAATCAGCGCAAATGCGGCATATTCTCCTGCGGAGGCGTTGTTCAGCAGGCTGACAAGAAACCCCTGAAACGGCGTAAAGCCCGCCTTGCGCGCCGCAATGCCCAGTGAAAATGATACCGCAAAATAGCCCAGCGCAATGGGCACGCCATCCCGCATTCCGTCGCAGAACACCTTGCGGCTGAACTGATCCGTCCTTCCTGTTTGGACGAGCTGCGGCTCTAAAAGCCTCTGCTTCGATTCCATAGTTGATACTTCCCCTTTCCTATTTTGCAAACAACAGATTCTATTATACTCCCCTGCAGGCAGAGAAGAAAGGGGTTTCGGGCTTTTTTGTGTAAAATACTGCGGTCAAAATGCTTAGAGTTTGCGCTGATACAGGAGATACTTTGAACGTTACGGCTTGTTTGATCGTGCTGGAAGATAAAAAACACCCCGGGAGGTTTCGTTTTCACGGAACCCTCCGGGGTGATGGTGCTGTTGGGGATTACTCGAGTTCGGTAAGTCAAGATCCTCACTAATCAAATTTGTTTAGTAAGTCTATTCTTGGATGTTCACTTTTCCATGAGATTGCCGTGGTAGATGTGGCTTGCTGATTTTTTAGTATCAGGATAGTATCACACGGAGCAATAACCTCTGACTGTATTATAGCGTGTTTCAGCTCTTGATGCAACTACCTATTATGCGTCCCACTTTACCTGAACATTCGTCTCAACCTTTGCAATATTCTGCGCAAATGCAAAGGTTCACCTTCGAGAGCTGAATTTTCTTTGAAGGAAGGATTTTTCAAGTTTAGCAATATTATAATTCGTGTACGACCTCCTGATCTAGAACGAGCTTGCGTTCTTTCCAGTCGGGCATATAGTTGGAGAGAAAGGCATAGAACTGCTTGCTGTGGTTCGGATATAGAAAATGCACCAGTTCATGCAGAACCACATAATCAATATAGGGCGTTCTGGCCTTGATCAGATAGAAGTTAAAGGTTATCACATGTCGTGCAACGCTGCAACTTCCCCACAGTGTCTTCATCTTCCGGATCGATAATTCAGGCATTGCAACACCATATTTTTCTACGATGGGATACCAAACATGCACACGTTCCTGCAGGATCTCTTTCGCCTGCCTGCGCCACCACGCCTCAAACAACTGCTTTACATGCGCCTGATCCTCGGGTGACTTACAGCAGATACGAATCTTCTTTCCCTCTGCATATACACATTCCTTTTCGCACTGTGACAATGCAAAAATCATATCTTCGCCCAGCATCCGGATAGAGTATCCGTTCCGAATCTCTTTGGTTGCGGCATAGCCGACAGTTTTTTGGAAAGATCGCAATTTCGACTCGATCCAGCCGCTCTTTTCTATAAGGAACGATTCCGCCCATGCGTCGGGGGCGGATTGCGGCAGCGATAGCACAATTTTCTGATTCGGATAGACCTTCAGGCGGCAGGTCTTCATTTTTTTTCGATCAAGGTTGACCGTCACTGCACTTCCGAATGTTGGCAGTGTTATGCTGATGGTTTCCATTGTCAATAGCCTTTCTTTGCAATCATCATGATCTCGTCAATGATGATGTCGATTGTATCCAAGGGCCAGTCCAGCTTTTGATCTTCCATGTAGTCAAACAGCAAATCGTCCAATGCCTTTTTCATGTTCCTGTGGACGATCACATTGTCCCGCCAGTCGCGTTTCGCATGGCTCACAATGATTGCTTTGATGTCCAGCGCAAGCTTACCCAACGATTCGGAGGGCTCTGCCTCCTGCTCGTCCAGAGATTTTTTGATTCCGGCACACACTGCACCGTAAAACGATTTTGCATCACCATCATCCACGATGTTTTCCGGGTATTCCACCGAGCTGCGGCCAGTCCGGTAATCCTCAGCCATTTTTTCCATCGCTGATAGGTATTTTTCACCATTCCTTTCCTCCTGATAATCCTGAAGCGTCTTATTAATCCGCTCCATAAAGGTCATATAGCGAATGGGGTCCACATATCTCTGGCTCTCCAGGACCTCGACCTGACGGGTCTGGATGGCTTCGGCTTTTGCTTCGTCAGATCCAAGTCTGGCCAGCTGTTCCTGCATTTTTTCCTTATTGGTAATATCCAGCGGCTCAATCAGGGTCTTTGCATCTTTCGCATGGACATAGGTGTTGAGCAGTTGACGAATGCCGTCTTCATATCTTGAAAAATCCACACTGTCATTGAAACGGAGCGTCACGCTGTCTTTCAGTTTTTTGAAGAACAGGTAATCTTTGCGATACATTTCAGCTCGCTCAAAACCGACCTGTTCAAACAGCTCATAGCTGGAATACAAAAAGTCCACCATCTTGGCAAAAGCAGACAGCTTTTCGTAAAAATCTCTACGGAGATCATACTCCCGTAGCCGTTCCTGCCAGACATTCGCACTGGTTTCGTTCCGGTCAATCCCGTCAAAGATGTCCCACAGTTCCTGATACAGTGCTTCAAGTTTCGTCTTTTCGTCGTTGATCGTTGCGATGGCCGATTGGATCTCTGTGCGGTCGAACAGATTCATGCCGGACTGCTCGTCACTATAAAGATCCAGTGCTGAGTTCAGTTTTTTGAAAATGCCGATGTAATCCACGACCAGACCAAAATCCTTGTCCGTATAAACGCGATTGACACGTGCAATGGCCTGCAAAAGGGTATGGTCCTGCAATTTTTTATCCACATACAGCACAGCGGCAATGGGAGCATCAAATCCGGTAAGGAGTTTGTCCTTTACAATCAGCAGATCCACGTCACCGTCTGGGTCTGTGAAGCGTCCTGTCACCGAATCTTCATAGGCATCATAATTATTTTTGAAAAGTGGATCGACCTCTTTGCGAAAGAACTCTGCAATGGTCTTCAAAGACTGCGGCGTATTAGTTTCATCATCGCCTTCTTTTGCAGAATTGGGTGTAATAACTACCGCCGGCGTGATTCCTCCAAGACCCCGGAGTTTGTAGAACAGCTGGACCGCCTCTGCGCGAGATGAGCATGTCAACATCGCTTTGAATCCCTTGGGCCGCACATAATGGACAAAATGCTCGTGCAGATCGAACGCAATCATGTTCAGGCGCTGTTCTGTCTGTGCCAGCGTAACAAAACGGCTGTATTTGACTTCCAGATCCTTCCGGGCATCTTCGGTCAGCCCCACCGTGATGTGCTTCAGATGTTCATTAATCTGCTGGCTTGTGACCTCTTGCGGAATCACACGACCTTCGTACACGATGGGCACTGTAACTTTATCATCGATAGCATCCTGCAGGGTGTATTTGTCAATCAGGGGGCCAAACTTGGCATAGGTGTCCTTTGCCGGGACAATCTTCCGACTCGTATCCTTCGGCTGCTTCTGGATCAGTGGTGTGCCAGTAAAGGCAATCTTGACAGCATTCGGGAGCACCTTGTTCATGTAGAGATTGAGTTTTCCATACTGCGTTCTGTGTCCCTCATCGATGAACAGAAACAGATTTTTGCTATCATTGCAGTATTCCTGCTTGACTGCTGCTTCAAACTTGTTCACCAGTGCTGTAATGACCGTATTGCTGTTGTCCTGCAAAAGTTCGATCAGCCCCTTGCCGGTTTTGGCTCGGTGGGGACTCATCTGGGTATGGATAAAGTTATCTCGAATCTGTTTATCCAGATTGACGCGATCCGTGACCATAATAAACCGCGGTTCCCGGATCTGGCTTTCGGGTTTCATGCTCTCCCGGGTGATCATCTTTGTCAACATAATCATCGTGATCGTTTTGCCGCTGCCCTGCGTATGCCAGACAACACCGTTTCTGGTGTGCGCATTGTCTCTCAGCAAAATGCGATCCATGCACTTTTTAACCGCAAAATACTGCTTATATCGACAGATCTTTTTCACATTGTTATCGTAGATGATAAAGTTGCGGATCAGGTCCAGCAGCCGCTCCGGATGCAGCAACGATACCAGCGCACGGTCCTGTTCCCGGATCTGTCCATCCGGTGAACATTTTCTGCACCAGTCATTCAGCCAGTCCTTGTCATCCTCATGCCAGGACACAAAATATTTTGCCGGTGTGCCGCAGGTGCCATACAACACCTTATCCGGATTCATCGCCATGACCAGCTGTGCATAGCGGAACAGATGCGGGATATAGTCCTCGCCCCAGTTCCGAATATTCTGCGTCACGCCTTCCATAACATCCACGCTAGATTTTTTACATTCGATTACGACCAGCGGGATGCCGTTTACCAGCACAACAAGATCCGGACGGGCAAATCTCCCGTTCGGACGTTCCACCTCGAACTCGTCGGTCACCTGAAACGTGTTGTTCTCCGGGTGTTCAAAGTCGATATAGCGGATATCAAACGACTGCCGGGTGCCATCCGGGAGTTCTTCCTCCATGCTCTTGCCGGAGCAGATCAGCTCGTAGATTTCCTTATTTGCGGCATAAAGCCCTGCTGCGCTGTGCTGATCCACTGCTTGCATCGCTCTGGCAATGGCTCCCCCAGAAAAGTACCTTGTCTCACTACCAAACTGATAGGTCTGTCCGCTCAGAAATGCCTGCAGTTCTTCCGTAAACAGCACTGCTCTCCGGGAGCCGCGCTTCCGTTCTGCCTCGCTGCGGGGCACAATGGTATAGCCCAATCGTTCAATTACTTTCAGTGCCCGATCCTGTGACTCGGGGCGTTCGTTAAAAATCGTGTGGTCCGGCATATCATTTTCCTCTGTCCTGCTGCCTGCAGGAAACTCCACTAGCTGTTTTTGTTGTTATCCTTGTACCCGGACAATCCCTGTCAGCAGCAGTTTTGCCAATGTTTTTTTGTAGGTTTTCGTCTTTTCCAGCTCACGTTGATGAAGGGTGATAAGGTGGTCGAGTGACTGAAAATAGTTGCCAATCTGCCGTTGCTCTGCCAATGATGGAAAGTTCACCTCCAGTGCCTTTACAATCGCACCCGATAAATTTCCTTGACCGCCTTGAAGATAAACATCTATGATACTCTGCTTACTCTTACGAAGCCACTGCATCAAAAATTCAGAGTCGTATCCATCATGTGGTAATATTGCTAAAATAGCTTGATTTATCGCACCATTTATGTGTGAACGCCCTGCTTCACCGCTCGTTGCGCCATAAAGTGCGTAAAGAATGTCACCCTTAGAAACCATCCTTGCAGATGAGTTTGAAAGCCCTTCCTCCGTTAGAAAAAGTTCTGTTGATTCACTGTTAATTTCGGCAGAACGAATGAATGGAATTGAGCCACCATAATAACTTTTATTACCTACTGACGGCGTCCCTCCTGAGTAACTTTCAGATACATCTCCCAACTTACGCTGTTCCCAAGCGCCAGTAAATCCCGGAAAGCGAATTCCCGGCGTATCGCAGCCTTTTGCAGGGAACATTTTCCGCAGGAATTCTTTTTTCAGTTGTTTCAGCTCATCGAGTTTCTGCTCTTTCAACTCGATCACATGGTCGCATTGTGTAAGGATCTCTGTGATGCGTTTCTGTTCTTCCAACGGTGGAAAAACAAGCATCGAATGAAAAAAATCCTCTGTCGATACATTCAGCAGGCCGTGATTTCGGGCGCCCTCTTGAGCAATTTTATAAATTTCCCGATCAAAACAGCCCGCTTCAAAGTACTGAAGATAGAAGTCGGAATTTACCCCCTGTCGGGGCGTAAAACAAAGATACAGCGGAGATACGATGCCTTTCTCATACGCATCCAACCGCTTGATCGCACCATAGGCATACCCAGACGAATAACTCTTGTTATAAGAAAAATCGCCCCTGTGCAAGAGGGTGTATCCTGTCTTGTTTTCGCTTGCATACAGGGTGTTGTAATACTCAATTTGGCTTATCAGTCCCTGCTGCGCCGAGATTGTAAGCACATTCTGGTTGTTCTCGTCGTTTTTCCTTGTCACCCTGCTGAACAGCGAATCAAACCGGACAATATGCCACTCCTTCGGTATCCTGTATCCATCACAGCTTTTATATCCTTTCGGGCAGTCCTGTCCTGTCCCAGAGTGCTTTTTTTCTTGGGTCATCGTGTGGTCTCCTTACTCTTTGCGTTGTTACAGGCCCAGCTCTTTCAGGTACACGTCCATCTTTGCTTCTGCTTCGGCAATCTCCTGTTTCAGGCGGGCGATATTTGCCTGTACAGCAGCGATATCCACGACCTCTTCCTCTTCAAAGGTGTCCACATAGCGCGGGATGTTCAGGTTGTATTCGTTTTTCTGAATTTCCTCCCGCGTTGCCACATGCACAAATCCGGGCTGCTCTGTACGGCTGTGATAAGCGTCTACAATAGCGTCGATATGCTCCTGTCCCAGTTCATTCTGGTTCGTTGCCTTGATATAACGCGGGTTGCCTGCCTCATCCGTTTTGCTGGCATCAATGAACAGGACATCCGTGGTAGGACGGTTCTTTTTGAACACAAGGATGCACGCCGGGATGGACGTACCATAGAACAAGTTCTCCGGGAGGCCGATCACAGTATCCAGCAGATTTTCTTTTACCACCCGCTGGCGGATCCTGCCCTCTGCCGCGCCACGGAACAGCACGCCATGCGGTGCGACCGCCGCGATCCGGCCGTTTACGGACAGGCTGGCGATCATGTGGAGCAGGAATGCCCAGTCGCCCTTACTTGCAGGCGGCACGCCCCAGTCAAACCGATGGAATTTGTCCAGTGATGCCTCCATCTTGAACTCTTTTTTACCCTTTCCAGAGGATTCGCCGCCGGGGTTGAAGCCGGATGCCCATTTGTCCTTAGAGAACGGCATATTGGCAACGATAGCGTCGAACAGCAGCAGATTTCCGTCTGCATCCAGAAACACCGGATTAGCAAGGGTGTCGCCCCAGCCGATCTTCGCATCCCGAATTTCGTGGATGTACATATTCATCTTTGCCATGGCGACTGAAGAACCGTTGACCTCCTGCCCATAGATAGATACTTCCTTGCTGTTCTGCTTTTTTGCGGCTTTGATCAGCAGGGAGCCAGATCCGCAGGTAGGGTCGTAGACACGTTCCCCGGGCTGCACGTCCACGATGCGTGCCATGATCTCAGAAACTGCCGCAGGAGTATAGAAAGACCCTGCCTTCTTGCCCGCCATGCTTGCAAACTGGCCAATCATATATTCATACGCATCGCCGATCACATCTGCAGGCACCTGCCCTTCCTTGACTTCGATCGCAGACGGCCGAAGATCCAGAGGTTCAAAATCCTCCAGCAGATCCCGGAGGATGGCATTTTTATGTTCCCGGGTACCAAGCGCATTTTCACTGTTGTAATCCACTGCGCTCAGCACACCGGCAAGCTGCTGATTGTTATCCGCCTCGATCTGCCGCATCGCCGCATTCATCAGCTGTCCGATATTGTCAGCAAAGCGCTGCTGATACAGATCATAGAATAAGCACCCCTCTGCGACCATGAACGGCAGATATTTTTTCTGGCGTTCCAGACGGATACCGGAGTATTGTTTGCTCAGTTCTTCCACTGCGTCGGTATACGAATCGCTCAGGTATTTGACAAACATCACCGGCAGAACGTAATCCTTATAGTTTGCGGCGTCAATGGTATCCCGCAGCGTGTCTGCGCCGCGCATCAAAGCGCTTTCAATATCTTTTTTCGTCGTCATCTCAACGTTCCTCCCATGATCTTCCTGATTGCAATTTCAGTCAGCTGCCGTTCCTGCTCCATCAGTTTCAGGTACATTCGCTCTTTTTTGCGGCAAAGCGTATCCATCTCAACGACCCGCCTCTGCGTCTCCTTATCAGGAACTTCAATCTGCAGTTCCATAATGGTACCAAGTTTTACCACTCGTTGGGTAGTTCCGCTCTCGATTCTCCGAATTTTCTCCTGAATTTCTTTTTGTGAAAGTGAGATCTTCAAAAATTCTGGCAACAGAATTGTGCAGTCCTTCACCTTCAGGATGGCAAGCTGCGATGGAACAAGCAGCTTTTCCTGCCCTTCTTCAATCACTACGGGGCACAGCGGTGAAAAGAGTCGTATCACAACATCTCCAGGGGACGCAAACCAAGCATGGTTCAGTGTCTCACTGGCGCAAAAGTCCTCCAGAGCACTGCTGTCGATTTCTCCATCCTCTGTCAATGCACGGAGCGTCAGCCTTTTGTACGGGCAGCCACCGTTTCCGGAAGACTTAGTTTCCTTCCTGCTCAGTACCAGACCGCCCTGGGCTTTTACAAGTTCCGAGATCTGCATCATCATAACTTAACATTTCCCTCCTCGCAAAAAATGGCCCGCCCGTATACGGGGCGGGCCATTCCTGCCGTCAAGAGTGGTGACTTTCCGGGCAGCAGAAGCAACAACCGTCTACCTGACGATAATACTTCCGGGCAGCATTAACAGCCTCCCGCGAGGTACTGAAACAGCCTAAGTAGACCCTGTTCTCCGCACTCGGCAACCAACTACAGTCCGAGCGGTGAACCTCATGGTCACCGTTCGGCTGAGCGTTGCTGTTCACATAAAAACACATGGACATGCACTCGTCCTCCTTCTTTGAGATAGTACAAGCCCACGTTGACAAAAGCCCAGAAATCTGGTATCATAACAATACGTCTATTATGGTCGTACGTGGGAAGTCCTCAGATACAGCTGGAACTGTCATCTGGGGGCTTTCTTCTTGTCCGCTCATATAATACCATACCAGTCCCAGGTCTGTCAAGACTTTCTGGAAAATTCTTTCGCAATATTAAAATATGACATTAAAATTAGATGCGCCAAGGTGCTACTCCACCTAATGTTACTCTGACAGGCCCGTTCCGACATCTGATTGGCACGAGCCTGTTTGGTGCAATGGCACACTTCGTTTATTGTGTGACTTTGAGTGTGCAGGAAATTGCCGTCAAAGCGATATCATACCCTGTCGATAAAAACTCAATCTCAGCGAGCCACCAAGCGCTCCACCAACGTGTGATCACATTCAAACAGATAGAGCAGCCGTTGTGCAGCACCAGACGGTGCATTTTTTCCGGCCTCCCACGACTCAACTGTTCTCGGAGAAACACCAAGCGCCGTTGCAAGTCCTCTCTGGGAAAGTTTTAGTTCCTTGCGTGTCCGGGCCACATCATCTGCCTTATATGCAGGAATCGGCGTTTCCCGCACCACTGTACGGCAACGGCTTTTATCGCCCTTTGTGTAGTCAACGGCCTGCTCAAGACTTTCCTTCAAAGCGTCAAAGTAATCGAAGTTTTCCATAAGTCAAGCCTCCTTTATGGTTTCAATCAAATTACGAATAATTTTCTTCTGTGCAGGGTTCATGTCCGTCTGCACATTTTTGGGATAAGCAAGGAGCAAGAAAATTTGCTCCTTCACCACAACATCCACATAAATCACGCGCCCACCGCCAGACTTTCCTCGTCCGGTCAATGGAATCCGGATTTTACGTGCTCCTGCCAAGTCAGGAATCACATCTCCAGCATCCGGATTTTCGAGCAGAACATTCTGAAGCTCCCGCAATTCTTCATCGCCAAGCCCCATATGTTCCCATGACTTTTCAAATCCGGCGGTCATTACAAATAGTCTTTTCACCTGCGATTCCCCTCTCCTACCTTTATTATATACTATTCAATCGTAGTTATCAACACTTTTTTAAAACGACACGTGCAAAAAAGACGGTTTGTTTTCTCTGTATCGTCCATTTCTCATGTTTCCGTTTTGGCCAAGCACTTGTAGGTCTGGCAAAACAGATCCAAATTCGCACCCTTGATAGTAAAATTTCAATTATATTCTCATTCATATCTTAAAAAGAAATAAGCTATTATATTGCATTTTTTGCCAAAATAGTGTACACTCACCCCATCTCGTCCACTGTCTGTATCTCGGACGGAGTTTCGTATCGTCAAACACCTGTGAACTGAGAGGAAAGCCTATGAAAGCAAAAAAGACCAAGCTGCCTGAAAAACTGTATCACTACACCGACCCCATTAAGTATCGGATGATTCTTGCAACTGGGAATTGCTTCTGACACCTTCCAATCTGAAATATGACAACGTCACACTCCATGACGAACCACTCTTTTTTAATGGGCAGAAAATTGGTTATAAATCCGTTGACAAATATGAAAACTATCACCCTGTCGTCTGGCTGACTGCCAATGACCATGCTGGTGCCAAAAATACCGGCCTGTCCAACGACAAAATCATGTGCCGCATTACCATCAGGACCAATGGTAAAATCTGGCGGTATCTGCCTTGGCGCACTTTCTGCGACAAGTACAACGCTGACCGCAGCGTTGCCTCAACCCTCAAACAAACCGCTAATGACTACCTGAACTGGTATGTCTGTGAATCTGAGATTCCAGTTGCGGACTTTGCAAAGGTCGAGTTTCTGGCTGAAGATGGCACCTACAAAGACGAGAAAGACATTCCCGGATTTGCTCTGACGGATATTGCCCCGGAACTTTTTGAGTAAAATATCACTTATATGTACAGCCCCCGCCAACATTCGCTGGCGGGGGCTGCTATACTTACAGCTCTACGTTGTTCTGCCTGTTCTTCTTCTGGCTTCTATCCGCAGTCTGCTCCCGCTCCCTCATAAGTCCAATGACCTGCTGCATCTTTTCGGCACCGAAATAGTTCCATACTCGCCTGAAAT
>ERZ1673701.2510-NODE-2510-length-14037-cov-4.033686_pt1 | contig 14037 bp, 2 predicted proteins | sample MGYA00580231_ERZ1673701 | MGnify/ENA primary metagenome ERZ1673701 (study PRJEB41218, sample SAMN15661798) | gut metagenome | host: Homo sapiens | place: Canada: London | collected 2015-08-20/2019-03-30 | study: EMG produced TPA metagenomics assembly of...
TACGGCTGTCAGGACAAGGTCGGCTTTCACCGGAGTGGTGAAATCGTAGTCAACGCCGTTCAGAGTCCATCCCTTGAACTTGTAGCCTTCACGGGTCGGGTCGTCCGGCTTGGAAACCTTGCCGCCATCCTTGATGGTCTGCGGGTCGATGCTGGTGCCGTTCGCAGTGTCGAATGTTACGGTATACTTCTTGACCTCGTTGCGCTTCCATTGCGCCGTCAATGTCATGTTGGATGTGACGGTGTTCAGGAAGTTCCAGTCGGAGTCCTCATACTGCCATCCCATGAACGTGTAGCCTTCACGGGTTGGATTGTCTGGCCGGTCGATGGTGGAGCCTTCCTTGACCTTCTGGTCTGCGATATTGCCATCTCCCCCGTTCAAATCGAACTTCACGGTGTACGTGCTCTTGTTCTTCGTCCAAGAGGCCGTCAACGTCAAATCCTGCATGACGGGAGTGGTGAAATCATAAGGGTCTCCGCCCAACAGCCAACCGTTGAACGTGTAGCCTTCACGGGTTGGATTGTCCGGTTTGGACACGGGGTCGCCTTCCTTGACGGTTTGGCTATCGACCTTGCTTCCCTTGCCACTGTCGAATGTGACCGTATGTTTCTTGGCTACTGGCGTGTTCTTAGACCATAGTGCCTTCAACGTGATGCTGGAGGTGACTGGAGTGTTGAAATCATACGGGTCGCCGTCAAGAGTCCAACCTTGGAACGTGTAGCCATTCAATGTCGGATTGTCCGGCTGGGATGCCCTCTCCCTGTAGGGCACTTGCTGGGAGTCCACGTCGCTTCCGCCATTGGAGTCAAAGCTGACGGTGTACGAGTTCTTCGTCCAATGGGCTTCCACAGTCAAATCATCCGTAACGGGCGTGGTGAAATCGTACAGGGAGTCTCCGGAATACCATCCGTCGAACGTGTAGCCTTTCTTGGAGGGAACCGTTGGAACGGTGGCCGAGGAACCATCCGCCACCGTCTGGGTGAAATCGTCTCCCGCACCGGTGAAAGTCACCGTATGCGTCTGCACCTGCGCGGTCTTCCAAGACGCGGTCAATGTCATGTCGGCGGTGACAGGAGTGTCGAACGAGTACGCTTTGCCATCCAACAGCCATCCGTCAAAATCGTAACCGTCCAAAGTCGGGTCAACCGGCTTGACGACCTTATCGCCATATGCGATGGTCTGCATAGGATACCAGTCGTCACTGGCTCCGGCGTCGAAATACACTTCGTAAGTGTTTACCGTCCACTTGGCGGTGATTACCGCATCATCATAGACGGGTTGTGTGAAATCGTATGGGACTCCATCCTTGTACCAGCCTTTGAAACGGCAGCCGGTCTTGGACGGATAGTCGTCGGGTTGTGTGATAGTTCCCCCATCCTCGACGGTTTGGGATTCGACGGTGGTTCCTCCATCAGTGTCGAAGACTACCGTATGACCGTTCTTCGCATGGAACTTATAGGAGACGGACACTTCCCCGTCACTGCTGGTCAGCGTGTAGGACAGTCCATTGTTCTTGGTGAGGTTCCACCCGTTAGGAATATGGCCGATGGTCACGTTCTTGGTTCCCATCGGTACGGTGAATTCACCACCGGAGACCGGGTCGAAGCCGTTGAGGTAGTCTCCGTTGGGGAGTTTTGCGGTGACGTTCTTCAATTCGGAGGAGGAATACTTGTGCTTCGCATGTTTGAACGTGTAGACGACTTTGATTTTCCCGTCGGGACTGGTCACCGTGTAGGTCATGTCATTGTCGGACGATTTGGTATCCCAACCGTCGGGCACGCCGGTAATCCACACGGTAGCATGCTCGCCAATGGTGTAGGTGCCGGACTCCATCGGCTTGAAGTCCTGAACCACGCCGTCGTCGGTAGAGGCTGACACTTTGGCAAGCTCGTCCACCGAATAGGTTTTCACATGCTTGTTGAAACGGTAGGATACCGAAAGGTCTCCACTGGTCAACGTGTACACCTTGTATCCGTCACCGTCGGTTGTGGTCTGAGTCCATCCGGACGGCACGTTGACGATGGCGATTCCTTGACCGTCTTCGTATTCGTAGATACCGGACTGTTTCGGGTTGAATCCGGAAACATAGTTGCCGCCGACGATGGCTTTCACATTCGATAATTCGTCCAGACTTGCCTGATGTTTGGCGATGTTGAACACGTAGGTGACAGAGACGGAATTGTTCGGGCTGGATACCATGTAGGTGATGGTGTTGCCGTCAACACTGCGTTGAGTGTTCCAATCGTCGGGCACGTTGGCGATTTCGACGTTCTTGGTGGTTTCAGGGAAGCTCCAAGCGCCTCCCCTGTAGTCAAATCCGTCCACCAGTTCCCCGTCAGCGAATGCTCGGACGTATTGGAGCTGGTCGATGTAATAGTAGCCTTCGTAATCCGAGGTTGGATGGAAGATGTAGGTGAACGTGTCCCCGCAGGGGCCGGTCAGCGTGTATACGCGGTTTAGTTTTCCGGTGGAAGGATTGTTGTAGTCAACTTTCCAACCGTCGGGCACGCCTTCCAAACGCACGTCGGTGTTCATTGGAATAGCGAGGGTGTCGGTGTTGGCGAGCGTGTAGTCGAATCCTTTCACCGCACTGCCATCAACAGTCAGATACGCTTTCAGATTCCTCAACGAGTTGATGCTGTCATGTGGCCGGGTATCGTCGTACAAGAACGTATATTGAACACTTGGCGTGTCCGAATCCTCCGGATGGGCCGTATACGTGTAATGGTCATCCTCGGAATCACCATCCAACACCCAGCCGGATGGCGCGTTCTCATAGCCTTTCATATCCCCGGCGGTCACATCGTGGATAGTGAATCCTTGGGTAATGTCACCGTCCACAGCCTGACCGTTCAGAGTGATTGTCATGCCATGAAGCTCCTCGACGGTATGAACCGCGCCGTCAGCCCCATCGAACCAGTAACGGTATGTGGTGGAACCGTTGGACAGGATATACAGGATGGAGTTCTTGTTGGTGATTTCGTTGAACGCGCTACTCCATTGCACAGTCCAATCGTCGGGAACTCCGGACAGTCTGACCGTTCTACCGGTCGCATCGTATACTTCTCCGCTTCCTGACGGGTCGAAACTCGCCAACCGAGTTCCATCTAGATAGGCTTTCACACCCTCCGGATAGTCGCTTACGGTACTATTGGCGGACGCGGCATAAGCCTCCGATACAGGTGTCAGCACGACACTCGCGGCCCCCAATAGCGGCATGAGCGTCATCGAACCCGCCACAAGCAGGGCGATAGGTTTACGCATGTTCCTCTTTCCGTGTTTTTCTTTCTATGTTAAAGACCTTCAAAGAAAAGTTTGGGGAGGCGGGGAGTCATGCTCTCCCGCCTCCCCAAACTAGGCGGTGTAGGGAAGGAACCCTATCGGCCCCTCCCCTACTGTTTCAGTCCGTCACTTTGTGGAGCCGGACAGATGAGCGCCGTTCGAGAGGGAAGCGATGCGACGCTTTCCTTCGGAAACGACCGCCAATCCCAGTCCAAGCACTGCAAGCATTCCGATGAGCGGAATGATGAAGCCGCTTGCGATACCGGTCTTGGCGAGTTCGCCCACGATTACGGTCTCGCCCGGAACACGGGCATCACCGTAGTGGACGAGCCGCTTGGTGGACTTCTCCACCAGCTTCTCGCGCCAGTAGTAGGTTCCGGCGTCGGACGGGGTGACTTCCGGCGAATCGACCGTGGTCGCGTTCTGCGGGACGTTCACGGCGTCGGTGGTGGCGACCTTCTTGTCGTCCTTCACATCGTTGCCGTTCTGCTTCCACAGCTCGAACACCAGCTCGTAGTCGTCGTTAGGAATCTTGCCTTCGATGAGGGCGGTATCCTTGACCGGCTTGGTGGCGGTGCCGTTGGTCTGGGCCTTGGTCGTGACCTTCACCACGTCGGTGGTTTCACCCGGCGTGCGCGGCTTCTCGGTGTGAACCGGAGTGTCGCACGGATGGTCTTCGTCGGTGTTGCCGGTCGGCGGGACGCACGGCGGAATGTCGGTGTCCTCGACCGGATTGTAGATGCTTTCACGCCAGTAGTAGGTTCCGGTCTCCTTGACCTCGTAGGTCGGGGAGTCGGCTTCCTTCTGACCGGCCTTGAGCATCACCTTGTCGCTGGTGAACACCTTCTCGTCCTTGCTGGAGTCGTCGCCATCGGACTGCTTCCACAGGGTGAAGATGATGTAGGAGCCGTCAACGACGTTGCCTTCAATCTTCGCCTTGTCTTGAAGCTTGGTGCCGGATTCTTCCAGACGGTGGGTGGTGGTGGTCACGTTGACCACGTTGACGGTCTCGTTGCTTACGCGAGGCTTTCCGGTGATGGTCGGGGTCTTCTCGACTTCCACCTTCTTGTCGTGGTCGGCCGAAGTGGTGTGCTTGGTCGGCACGTATACGTGCTCACGCCAGTAGTACACGCCAACCTTGTCAACGGTCACATCCTCCAAGTCCGCGAACGCCTGACCTTCGGAGAGCGTAGTGCGCTTCGTGGTCAGAACCTCCTCATCCTTGCTGGAATCATCGCCGTCCACCTGACGGTAGAGGGTGGCGTCCGCCTGAGAGCCTTCCGGCACGCGTCCTTGAAGGAGCACGGTGTCGTGGAACTTCTCCCCGACGTGTCCTAGCGGCTTGGTCTTGGTGGTCGCGTCGATAATCTGGACGGTCTCATCGGCCACATGGGCGCGGTCGGTGAAGAAGTCCTCGGACTCCAGATGGCTGGTGTCCTTATCGTTCTGCGGCTTGTTCGGCTGTCCGTCACCGGCGAGGTTCTTCGTCGGACTGGTCAGACTGAACACCCAGTAGTATTCACCAACATCGGTCGGAGTGTACTCGGGGCTTTCCACTGTCACCTTGCTGTTCTTCAACGCCTCGGCGGCTTCCTCGGCGGTGATGAGGTGAGCGCCGTCGGACGGGGTCTGATAGCTTGCGACGAGCATGCTGTCGGAGGCTTCGCCGTTATCGGATTGAGGTTCGGCATCGACGTCAGTATCGTCGGAGCCTTCGCTCTCGCCCTGCTGCTGCTCGGTCTTGTCAATCAGATAATCGTCGTCGTCGGCGGTGTTGGTCTTGTACAGGTTCCAAGAGACCAGAGTGCCTTCAGCCGGATGTCCGGTGATGGTCACGGTGTCCTTGGTGGGCTTGTTGACCTGCTGCGCCACCTGAGCTTCGGAGGAAGCCTTTACGATGCGGAACGATTCACGCGGGTCGCGCTGGGTTCCCAGCTTGACGACCTTGTGGTTCGTGCTCGGGTCGCTGATTTCGATGACCCAGTAGTAGTCGCCCACCTCGTTCATCTTGTGTTCGGGTCCGTAGGCTTCGGTCTGTCCGCTGGTCAGATGCACGTAGTCGCCGGTGAGAATCTTCTTATCGGTCTTTACGTCGCCGTCTCCCTGCTTGTACAGGAACCAGCGTGCGTCCAATCCTCGGGTCAAATCGTCGCGGATGTCGCCGGACTGCTTCCACTTCACGTTGGTCAGGTAGGCATGGTCTTTGACCACGGTGCCCACGTAACGTTCGGTGGCGACATCGGTCTGCGCTTCGATGGAGCGGAAGGACTCGTTCTTAATCTTGTCCTTGCCGGTGTGCAACGGAGTGCTCTGGTCATCCTTCGGCAGGTTCAGAACCTCAACCCAGTAGTAGTCGATTGCGTCCGGAACCTTGAGGCTCGGGCTGGTCAACTGCTGGTCGATGCTGGACTTGTCGAAGCCCAGTTCCTTGAGGGTGGCGGACTTGGTGGAGGCGACCTTCTTGCCGGTTGCGTAATCATGCATCTCGAAGGTGAGCGTCGCGTTCTCAGGCAGGTGGCCTTCGAGTCGTGCGACATCCTGAACGGTACCGTTCTTGGAAGCCCACTTGTAGGTGCTGGTGGTTACACGGACTGCGTGGAAGGATTCGTCCTTGATGCGCTTGTCGGAGGCTGCCGGGTTGATGTTGTCAGGCTGGAAGGCTGTGCCGTCCGGCTTGGTGAACACCCACTGCCAGTAGTAGTCGGCGGGGTCGGTCAGATGTACGGAAGCGGAGTCGAGGGTCTTCTGGGCTTCGGTCAGGGCAACCGGGTCAAGGGTCTTGACGACGGTGTCCTTGTCCGCAGTCTGATTCTCGGCTTGCTTGTACAGCTTGAACGCGACCTTGTAGTCCTTGAGCATATAACCGGTGATGGTGAGCTTATCGTTCACATCGTTGCCGTTGGTGACATCGACGTAATGCTCGCCTTCGCTGGTGTGGATGTTCGGGGTTCCGGTCACGTTCGTGGTCAGCTTCACGACCTCGAACTTCTCGGATGCGATGTTCTTGCCGTCGAACAGGAGCCAACGGTCGGCGTAGCCGTCTCCATTGCCCTTCTGCTTGGCGGTGGCGTTCTGCCAGTAGTCACCGGCTTGGGAGTCATCGGCCTGAGTGGTCGCCTTGGCGGCGGTCATCCACTCCTTGGTGATGACACCGAATGCGGAGTTCATGCTGGTGTCTCCACCAGTGCCCACGCCGTTGCCATCCTTGTGAGGCATTTCCGGAGTGTAAATCTTCACACGCCAGATGTAGGAGCCGACACCCGGATTCTTCACGCTCTTGGAGCGGAAGGTGACACCATTGAGGTGGGCGCCGATGGCCTTGGACGGAATATCCACGCGACCGGTGGTGGCGACCTTTTCGGAGGCGATGCCATTATGGTCGGAATCATCCTGCTTGGTGGCCGCGTCCTTACGGACGTTGCCATCCTTGCTTGTGCGCCACAATTCGGCTTCGTACTGGGAGCCAGCCGGAATGTTGCCCTTCAACGTGATTTCGTCGGACACGTTCATGCTGTCGAGCCACAACGGTTCGGTGCTCTTGGTGTCCATGTGAATCACGTCGAACTCTTCGGATTCGTCGTCGCCGCCATACCAGACAACATCACGATTGTTGTCGGCAGGGTCGGTTCCAGCGCCCGGAGTGGTGGACGGGACGGTAATCTTCACACGGTAGTAGTACTTGTTCGCAGACCAGTCGGACGGAATCGGGAACGTGGAGGATTTGACGTTCTGGTAGTTGTCCAGACCATCGGTACCCACATACGGATGGTTCTTGTCCGGGTCTTCGCTCTTGGCGAGTTCACGAACCTTCGGGAGGTCTTCGGCATTGTACTGCTTGACCATCTTGCCAGCGTTCGCGCCGTCCTTGGCCCAGATTTCAAACTGGACTTTGGCACCGTTCGGTGTTTGAGCGGTCTTGCCGGTGGTGTAGGTGTCTCCGTCGATGGATTCGCCGTCGAACTGCTCATACGAGGTCTGGTGGAGCACGTCGTAGATTTGCGTGGTCTTGTCCTCGTAATTGCCGTTCGCGTCGCTCAGCCACTTCTTGGACACGGTGGTGGAGAACTTCTGCACCGGGGTGCGTTCGTAGCTCTTGTAACCGGTCTTGTGGTCGGAACCCTTTTCACCGTAGATATGCTGGTCGAGCACGCCGCCCTGCGGGGTCTTCAACGTGGCCTTCCAGTAAATCATGCCAGCCTTGGTGGTCTTGAAGCTCGGGTCAGTGACCTTGAAAGTCAGCTTGCCCGGACGGTTGCCTTCCTGACCGGCCTTGATTGCGGTGAACTTGTTGGTGTCGATGGTGACGGTCTTCTCGGCAATCTTGAACAAGCCTTGGTCGCCGTCATCCTCTTCGGCCTGACGATACATTTCCACGGTGACGGTGGAGCCTTGCGGAATACGACCGATGACGCCGGTCGGATTGCTGTTGCCTTCACCTTCGTGAACCTGACCATCAGCGGACTCGGCCTCACTGGTCTCATCGTAAACGGTGATTTCATCGTACAGTTGCTCGCCGGTCGCACCCATCTTCTGCGCGTTGGACGTGACGATACCACCCGGATTCACCTGAACGGTTTCGGACGGCAGACCCAAATCGTGGGAAGCCAACTGCTTGCCTTGCGGAGACCACAGAGTCGCAACCCAGTACACGGAACCGGAGTTATCGGTGTGGGTGGTAGGGCTGGTGACGGTGAACTTCTTGGACGCGGAGGCTTCCGCATCGGAGTCCTTGATGTTCACGCGCACGTTGTCCAACAGCTTAGGAGCATTGGCATCCGGGTCGCCGGATACCGCGTCGTAAGCGGTGAACGTGACGTAGGAACCTTTGAGCACCTTACCGGAGATGGTCGCCTTATCAGCGAACTCCTCGCTCGGCTTGACCTTGCCCTTGGTCACTTGGGTGGTGATGGTCGGAGGACGAACCGTGACGGTTTCTTCCGGAAGTCCAAGGTCGTGGGTGGCAAGCTGGCGTCCCTGCTTGTCGTACAGGGTTGCCTTCCAATACACGTTTCCACCGTTCATGGTGTTGACGGTCTTGGACTTGACGGTCACGGTCTTGTCCTGAGCGGAGTCCTTCGCCTGAGCGACGGTGATGTTGACCTTCTGGTCTTTCAGCAGAAGGCTGGCGTTGGTATCGGGCTTCTCACCGACCGCATCGTAGGCGCGGAACACCACGAAGTCACCCGCGTGGACAACACCCTTGATTTCAGCGGAATCGTAGAAGTCCTCTCCGACACCGACGCTCGTGGAGGACACGTGCGTGGTGATGGTCGGATACTTGACCTGAACGGTTTCACCGCCAACACCCAAATCATGGGTGGCGAGCACAGTGCCGTTGGCACGGTGCAGGGTGGCCTTCCAATACACGTTTCCGCCTTCGGTGGCGTGGGTCTTCGGGCTGGTGACGTTGATGGCCTGTCCGTTCTGGCTTGCGGTGACATCCTTGGCCGGAATGTTCACACGCTCGGAGTCGAGCAGTTTCGCACCTTGGGCGTTCGGAGCGCCGTCAACCGGAGCGTAGGCGTCGAAGGTGACATAATCGCCGGACTCGACCTCGCCGTTGATGGTGGCGGTATCGGTGAACTCCTCGTTGATGGAAACCTGTTCCTTGCTGACCTTGGTGGTGATGGACGGGTTCTTGATAAGAACGCTTTCGCCGGTGGCACCCAGCTCGTGGGTGGCGAGTTCCATTCCGCCCTTGTTGTAGAGCGTCGCCTTCCAGTAGACGATACCGGCCTTGGTGGCGGTCACGTCCGGGGAATCAACAGTGAAGCTCTTACCGGCGCCGGAAGATGCAATCTTGTCGGCTGGAATGTCCACACGCTTGTTGTCAAGCAGTTTCGCGGCATTCGTATCCGGCTTGCCGGAAACCGCGTCATAGGCGGTGAATGTCAGATACGCGCCAGCATCAATCTTGTTGTTGATGACGGCGGTGTCGTGGAACGGACGACCGACATAGGTCTGCTGTGCGCTGGTCTTGGTGGTGAGGGACGGGCCTACCACTTCGATGGTCTCGTTCTCCAAGCCGATGGCGTGACCCGCGAGAGCCTTTCCTTTAACATTGTAGAGTTTCGCAACCCAGTAGACCTTACCAATCTTGTTGGTGCTGATTTCCGGGGACTTAACCTCGAACTGGGTGGTGTCGGAATGGTCTGCTTGGTCGTTGGTGACGTTCACGCGAGTGTTGTCCAACAGCTTGTTGGTGGACACGTCCGGCTCGCCGGACACGGCGTCATACGCGGTGAAGGTGACATAGGAGCCACGCGGAACCAGACCGGAGATGGTCGCGGTATCGTAGAACTTCTCACCTTGGGTGACGGTGGTCTTGTTCACGTTGGTGGTCAATGTGACGGGTTGCGCGTCCTGAGTGACAAAGGAACGTTCCCACGGATTGTTGTACGCGCTCTTGAATCCTTCCGCACGGTCGGAGCCGGGGAAGTCGTAGATGAACACGTAGTAGCCGCAATGGGCCTTATCCGTGACCTTGATGTTCACATCGGTGGCAACGGTCTTGGCGTCGCTACCATCGCTCGGATAGAGAACGATTTTACCGCCGCCGACCTTGTACTTGCCGTTCATGGCCGGAACCTCCCATTCGCCAACCAGCTTGTGGTTGGCATCCTGAGTAGGCTCCTCTTCGGTGGTCGGAACGTACTTCTCATCCTCATCCTTGTTGCCGGTTCCGGAGCCAGCCCACCAGACACGAATCTTGGCCTTCGCATCAGCACCGAAACCATAGTTCGTATTACCGGTGAACTTACCGTAATCGGACGGCAGACGGCTGATGTTGATTTCATCAAGGATGTCCTTGTTCATACCGGACTCCTGCTCCAACACGGTGGAGTCGTGGTTCGGCGGCAGAACACTCACGGACGTTTCCTGAGCCTTGCCGAACTCATCGATGTAATCGCCTTTGATGTAATCCTGCTGGGACTGGTCTGCCTTGACTTCAACCCAAACCCATGTTCCGAACAGTCCGGCATCCTCATCGGACACCTGATAATCGTCCAAACCGTTCACACTGTCATAGTCGATGCCACCGGTAGCGGCCTTCGCCTTGACGGTGTTAGTCTGACCGCTCTTGGTGAAGCTGGTGGTCGCGGCGGCAACCTGACGGATGCCATCGGTTTCACGCAGACGCTTCAAATAGTTGGTCGGACTCTCACCATTGTTCTTCTTGATGACTTGAAGAATATGCTTGGAGTCACCGACGAAATAGTAGCCCTTGAATTTGACGGGCACGTTGTCCGCCCACTCGTCGTCGGAGGAAGCGACACCGGAGGTCACACGGTCTTCGACCGGGGAGCCACGGGTCAACTGTTTCTTACTGACTCTGGTACTGACGGTCGGCTGAAAATCACGCGACACAGAGAACTGAACATCAGCAGTCTGATTCTCAGGGTCGGAAGGCCGCATCATATCCTGACCGGGGGAATTTAGAACGGCGGCAGTAGGAACACTAATCGAAACACGGTATGTTACTTTTCCGTTGCCGGTTGCCGTCCACGGAATATGCATTGCCTGACCGGTGGTCATACCACTGATTGTATTGGTTCCGGTCTGGTCGAATTTCGCCGGACCGTTCAACGTCGCAGTGTACTGAATACCAGCAATGTACTGTCCGCTAGAGTTCTTAACGCCGGGGTCAACAGTTCCGGTACGCTTGCCAGAGGTATAGGCATAGGCGGCATTAAGGTTAGCGGGAAGAGTGTTATATGCATCATTCCAAAGATTCGCCGCATTGGAAGCGACGGCATTGATATCCGCACCTTCCAAACCAGCCGCTACCAGCTGACGGAAATGGCTACTGCCTTGGTCAAGATGCTCATGAATCGCATAAGCAACCGAAGCCTGAGTGAAATCACTGCTATCACCCTTATGCTTCTCAACCAGCCACGCACCAACCTTATGGTTCACATCCGTAGCCTTATTCCAAGTACCGGCATTGGTAACAGGTTCACCGGCCTCAACGCAATACACCGGATTACCGTTCTCATAACGTTGCGGACCAAGAGAACTACCGTGAGTACCAACCCACCAACTCCCGGAACGCGTCGCATTGAACCAGTAGCCGGGGCCGTTAGGCGTGGCGGCAAGCGCACTACCGGTCGTTATCGCTCCAGAAGCCAAGGTAGCCGTCGCCGCAACCAGTGCGACAGCGGCCTTCCCCACCCGTTTAAGAATGGAGTCCTTGACTTTCCGGAGAGTCTTACTCAATGGATTAACCATAGATACTCCTCTAGAGGTTTGTCATCATCATCTTTCATATATATCAGACTTGTCACAGTCAACCTTTTGAAAAAAGGAATTTTCTTACAATGAAAAGACGCTTTTGAAGCTGTTCTTGAATTTGTGGACAGTCCCACTATCATTGGACTGTAACCTATCGGAAGGAGACGCCGTTGTCGAGGACATTCAAGGACAAGCCGTATTCCGTCATCGAGGAGAACGCACGCTCATGCGGTTTCTCCCACACCCGCACTTTCGGCTGGGGATATTCCTTCGAGGAAATCGACTTGAAAGGCTACGCGTATTCGAGAAAAAGGAATCCGCATGTTCCCGCACGCCGATGGTGCGATTGGCGTTGGATTGAGGACGACTGGCGCACGGATTACGGGAGTGAGACGGAGATTCGAGACGCGCTGCGTGCCGCCGTAGTCACATACAACGGTGGCGGAATGGATGAGGATTGGGACGAGCCTGTCGTCTATCAGCGTCGTAGGCGTTGGTATTGTTGAATTTTCATATTTTTCCTGCATTCGCTGCCTTGCTTAAATATTGCAACACACCCAACCTTGTGCTATAGTGGGTTTGTCCACATCAAAGAGTAGGGTTCGCCTACCCCACATGGGAAAATGAGATTGGAAGACTGCCGTTTACTACTTCCTTCTACTAAACCGAGCACAGAAAAAATAAAGGAGCAACCGACACAATGGAAAAGAGCGAAGACCTTGAGGAGACCCAGACCATCTCCCCACTTGACTTGAATGAGGAAAACGAGAACAAGAAGAAAAAGCCAAGCAAAAAGACAGTCATCATTGCCAGCACCATCGCAGCAATCGTAGTCCTCGCTGGTGTTGGTGGCTACGCGTATGCGTCGAACAGTGCGTATGGTTCCTACGAGTCTCGGGTTGAGTTGGCCAAGGAGTCTGATTCGAAGCTTGTGAAGAAGATTGCGGAAGCGCAATCCCTTGTCAAGGCCACGAAGGAGTCGGACGTGCTCGACAAGGCCGTGTTGGACTCGTTGAGCAAGAGCGTCAAGACCAGTGAAACCCGGAAGGGCATTCCGGATATCGGAAACGTCGGCAGGTGGAATCTGTGGAGCGTATCCAAGGCCAACGCCAGCGTCTCCAATGATATGACCGAAGCCAACGATTCCATCAACGCCATCGGCAAGGCCATGGGCAAGGTGGAGGCGTCCAAGACCGCCAAGCAGGTCAAGGATGCGAAGGACACGCTCAACAAGGCCATCAGTGATGCGGAAACCCTGTACAAGGATTCCGAAGGCAAGGTGCAGGACAACAAGACCCGTGAAAGCTTGAAAACCGCCATCGACACGGCAAAGAAAACCGTTGACGACAAGAAGTCTGACGTGAAAACCCTGAACGCGCAGAAAGACGCCGTGTCTAAGGCTGTCAAAAGCGTAAACGACTCCAAGACGGCGAAGGAACAAGCCGACGCGGAAGCCAAGGCCGAGGAAGCCGCACGCCAAGCCGCACAACAGCAGTCGCAAGTCCAGACTCAAACCTACTCGAACACGAACTACAGTCGTGCGAACAGTGGCACCAGCACCTACAGTGCTCCGACGCAACATGCCCAGACCCAACAGTCTGCGCCACAGCAAAGCCAGAACCAGAATAATAGTTCCTCTAATTCTGGATACACCAAGTTCTGCGCGACAGGCGATTCTCAGGGCAACAGCACATATTACACCCCCTGCAACTAGAAGTTAAGGATACAGGTCTAACTGAATTCACGAACATTATTTACGGTATTTTCTGAGACGATGGCGAGCACTTCATGCTCACCATCGTCCGCGTAAGCCGCAAGTATTTTCTCAGGTTCTAGCACTGTCTTCCAGATAGTGCCCTGCCTACCGAATCTGCCCGCGAACTTTTCCGCGACTTCAAGACTGCTCGTCCAGCTTAACCCCATGTGTACGCTTTTATCGATTTCACCACGATATACGGTAATTGGTTTCTTAATGACCATTTCCAAGGGTTCCTCACCATCAGTGCAAGGGGTTGTCTGCTTCAACAGTTCGACAAGGTTTTCGTCAAACTGTTGGCTGGGGTATTCTTCATTCTTGCGAACAGTCAACACGATTCGGCGTTGGAACTGCCTATCTCCCAGTTCTTCCCAAGGCATGAGACTGTAAACCAACTCAGCCAACGCAGTAGGTGCGAGAGCCGTAGCGTGTTCTATCTGCTGTTTCGCTTCGTTGATTTCCCCTTGTTGAATCAGTGAAGCGATGGAAGGCGTATTCTCCAAACGTTCGACCTGTTGCCCTATCAGATTGACGAACATACCGTCACTATCATCCTCCGAAAGCGAAGCGAAAACCAGTGGTTGCGCGCTGACCGTTTCGCCGGTATCAACGTTAAGCAATACGAGTCCGTCCATTCCCGTGGACAAGTATAGGTAGGGTCGAACTTGAGGATGGTCATTGAGAATCTGTTGAATGTTCTCCCACGTGAGGGGCATACTGAATCTGCTACGGAGGTTGTTGACGGTGTTCCAGTCGCTTTCAATGGC
>ERZ1673701.2558-NODE-2558-length-13830-cov-6.113684_pt1 | contig 13830 bp, 12 predicted proteins | sample MGYA00580231_ERZ1673701 | MGnify/ENA primary metagenome ERZ1673701 (study PRJEB41218, sample SAMN15661798) | gut metagenome | host: Homo sapiens | place: Canada: London | collected 2015-08-20/2019-03-30 | study: EMG produced TPA metagenomics assembly of...
AACATCGACACCGGCATGGGCCTCGAACGCCTTGCCTGCGTGTGCCAGAACGTCGCGTCCCTGTTCGACGTCGACACTGTCATGAACATCACGAATAAAGTCTCCGAGATCACCGGCGCACACTATGAGGAGTCCGACAAGACTGACGTGTCCCTGCGCGTCATCACCGACCATATCCGTTCGTCGACCTTCATGATCTGCGACGGCATTCTCCCCTCCAACGAGGGCCGGGGCTACGTCCTGCGCCGCCTGCTGCGCCGCGCCGCGCGTCACGGCAAGCTGCTGGGCGTGAACGAACCGTTCCTCTATCAGGTCGTGGACACCGTCGTCCATGAAAACGAGTGCCAGTACCCCGAGCTGCGCGAAAAGCAGTCCTATATCACCCGCGTCATCCGCACCGAGGAAGAAAACTTCGCCAAGACCATCGACGGCGGCATGAAGATCTTCTCCGAAATGCTCGAGAGCCACAAGGTAAACGGCGAGACGACCTTCTCCGGCGCGGACGCGTTCAAGCTCTATGACACCTACGGCTTCCCCATCGACCTGACCAACGAAATGGTCGCCGAAGAGGGCATGCAGGTCGATGAAGCGGCCTTCAAGCAGCTCATGCAGGAGCAGAAGGTCCGCGCACGCGAGGCGCGCAAGGCGCTCGGCGACCTCGGCTGGGCCGGCGTTGAATTCGGCAAGGAGATCCCCGCCACGACCTTCATCGGCTATACCAACATGGAAGCCGAGGGCAAGATCGTCGCCATCGTCGCCGACGAAGAGCTTCAGGGTGCGATCACGTCCGGCACGGATGCAATTCTTGTCCTCGACCAGACCCCGTTCTACGCCGAAATGGGCGGCCAGGTCGCCGACCATGGCACCATTCACACCGAAACCGCCGAATTCGCCGTCACCGACGTGCAGAAGAACAAGGGCGGCAAGTTCATGCACTACGGCAAGCTCGTCTCCGGCTCTCTGGCCGTCGGCGATACCGTGACCGCGTCCATCGATGCCGCCCGCCGCAAGGCCATCATGCGCGCCCACTCCGCAACGCATCTGCTGGACTATGCTCTGCGCACGGTTCTCGGCGACCATGCCCATCAGGCAGGCTCCCTTGTCGAGCCGGACCGCCTGCGCTACGACTTTACGCACTTCTCCGCCGTCACCGCAGACGAGCTGGTCAAGATCAGCCGCCTTGTCAGTGAGCTTGTGCTGGACGGCATATCTGTCGAGACGAAGGAAATGCCCATCGCGGAGGCGAAGAAGCTCGGCGCGATCGCCCTGTTCGGCGAAAAGTACGGCGATGTCGTGCGCGTCGTGAACATGGGCGGCAAGTCCGTTGAGCTTTGCGGCGGCACCCATGTCGATAACACCGCCAAGGTCGGCCCGTTCCGCATCACGAGCGAATCCTCTGTTGCCTCCGGCGTGCGCCGCATCGAGGCCGTCACGGGCGAAGCGTTCCTGAATCTCGTCGATGAGATGAATATGCGCCTGGTCAAGGCTGCCGAGCTGCTGAAGACCACGCCGATGGAGCTGATCAACAAGGCCCAGAGCAGCATGAACGAGATCCGTGAGCTGCACCAGACCATCGAGCGCATGAAGGACAAGCTCTTCGCAGGCGATGTGGACAGCCTCATGTTCTCCGCCAAGGACGTAAACGGCCTCAAGGTCGTCACGGCCAGCCGCGAGAACACCGACGCGAACGACCTGCGTAAGCTCGGCGATTTCCTGCGCGACAAGAACCCGAACACCGTCGCGGCTCTCGGCGCTGTCAACGGCGAAAAGGTCACGCTGCTGGCCGTCTGCGGCAAAAACGCCGTCGCACGCGGCATCAAGGCGGGCGATATCATCAAGAATATTGCGCCCATCGTCGGCGGCAAGGGCGGCGGCAAGCCGGATTCCGCCATGGGCGGCGGCACGAACGCCCTCAAGCTCGACGACGCGCTGGCGGCTGTCGACGATTACGTCGCGGCCAATGTCAAGGACTAAGGAGGAAGCACCATGTCTGATTGCCTGTTCTGCAAAATCATCGCGGGCGAGATCCCGTCCGCAAAGGTCTACGAGGACGACCTCTGCTATGCCTTCAAGGACATCAGCCCCCTTGCCCCCACACATTTCCTCGTCGTCCCGAAGCAGCATTTTGCCTCCGCTGCCGAGGTCACGCCGGAAAATGAGGCTGTGATCGGTCATATCTACACGGTCATCGCGAAGCTCGCGAAGGAGCAGGGCTTTGCCGACGGCTACCGTGTGGTAACGAACGTCGGCGAGCTGGCCGGGCAGACCGTCCATCACATCCACTTCCACGTGCTCTCCGGCAAGCAGCTGGGCAGCTTTAACTGAGGTTCCAATATTTTTACAATTTTCCCTGCCATGCCGCCCGCATGGCGGGGAATCTGTTATTTTCCCATCAAAAACGCACGGAAGGACTTGAAAAAGGCTGTAGTGTATGCTATCATTGGTATATATGCCAGCGGAGTCATCCCTCATTCCCTCCGGCTATGGCATTGGAAACGTTTTAACCCTCTCTCCTTCAAGCAAGCAAATCCGGGCTTCCCTGCTTCGACCGGGAAGCCCAACCCCCCTCTGTGACAATTGCATCGTATTTGGCCCACACCTCCTGCCCCTTACCAGCCATAGTTTTATTTTATCTTCTAAATCGAACAAATTTTCTAATAATGCTTGCATTGGATCCGCATTCGGTGGTATGATAGGGACAGAACCTGAAGGGAGGCGGAACGGGTGTATCTGGCGATCGATCTGAAATCCTTTTATGCGTCGGTGGAATGTGCGGCGCGGGGGCTTGACCCGTTGAAAACAAATCTCGTTGTGGCGGACGCGGCGCGGACGGAGAAAACGATCTGCCTGGCCGTCTCGCCGTCCTTAAAGGCGTATGGCATCGCGGGCCGGGCGCGGCTGTTCGAGGTGGTGCAGCGCGTCGAACAGGTAAACGCCATGCGGCGGCAGCATGCGCCGGGCCGACAGCTGCGCGGCCAGAGCGAAAACGCGGACACGCTTGCCGCGCACCCGGAGCTGGCGCTCTCCTTCATCACCGCGCCGCCGCAGATGGCGAACTATATACGTGTCTCCACGCAGATCTATCAGATCTACCTCAAATATTTCGCGCCGGAGGACATTCACGTCTATTCCATCGACGAGGTCTTCATCGACGCATCGCCGTATCTGCGCACCTACGGCCAGACGCCGCAGGAGCTGGCGCGGACGGTCATTCTGGACGTGCTGCGCACGACCGGCATCACCGCGACCGCCGGGATCGGCACGAATCTGTATCTGGCGAAGGTCGCCATGGATATCGGGGCCAAGCACGTGGCGCCGGATGAAAGCGGCGTGCGCATTGCCTGCCTCACCGAGCGCAGCTACCGCGAAACGCTCTGGACGCACCGGCCGCTGACGGATTTCTGGCGCGTCGGACGCGGGATCGCGAAAAAGCTTGAGGAAAAGGGCCTGTTCACGATGGGCGATATCGCCCGCTGTTCGCTCGGCAGGCCGGATGAATTTTACAACGAGGAGCTGCTGTACCGGATGTTCGGTGTGAACGCGGAGCTGCTGATCGACCACGCATGGGGCTGCGAGCCGTGCACGCTTGCGGACATCAAGGCCTACCGGCCCCAGACGCACAGCGTCAGCTCCGGTCAGGTGCTGCAATGCCCGTATCCGTTTGAAAAGGCGCGGCTCGTCGCGCGGGAGATGGCGGACGCGCTGGCGCTGGAGCTGGCCCGGAAGGGGCTTGTGACCGATCAGATGGTCCTGACCGTCGGCTATGACCGTGAAAGCCTGACAGACCCGTCCTGTCCGCCGTATCACGGCCCGGTCACAGTCGACCATTACGGGCGGCGCGTCCCGAAAGCCGCGCACGGGTCAGAAACGCTCCGGGCGCCGACCGCCTCCTCCAGAGAGCTCCTGCAGGCGCTGACGGTGCTGTTTGACCGGATCGTGGACCGCGGGCTGCTCGTGCGCCGGATGTATGTCGTCGCGAACCATGTGCAGCGGGAGCGGGACGTGCAGGCCGAGCCGGAATACGTTCAGCTCGATCTGTTTGCCGACGAAGCGGCGCTCACGGCTCGGCGCGAGGAACAGTCCGCGCGTGCGCGCGAACGGCGGATGCAGGACGCCGTGCTGGCCATCCGCGAAAAATACGGCAAAAACGCCATCCTGAAGGCCATGAGTCTCCGCGACGGCGCAACTGCCCGCCAGAGAAATGAGCAGATCGGCGGACATAAGGCGTGAAAAGCGTCTGCAGGCGAAATGCAGCGCAGACAGAAAATCCCCGTGCCGCAGTGCTGCGGCACGGGGCATTTTCATAGGGGCTGGAATTTACTTCTTGACGAAGGACAGGCAGTCCGTGCACTGATCAACCGTCGGATCGGCTTCATGGGTTCCAATACAAACCTTATCGAGGGTACAGTAATCCTCGCAGCCGCAGTGGTTGTTGCACTGGCTCACGTGGCACTCGATTGCGTGGTTGGCCTTTTCGTTTGCAAAGCTCATACAAAACTTCCTCCTTTTTTAAGGTACGGACTTAGTATGTGCGCAAACGGCCTGTTCATGCTGGAAAAATTTTTATCTGCGGCCACCGCCGAACCCGCCTCGACCTCCTCCGAAACCTCCGCGGCCTCCGCCAAAGCCGCCTCGGCTGCCGCCGCCGGGTCTGGGGCTGCCGCCGAAACCGCCGGGTCTGGGGCCAGGCCCCGGGCCGGGGCCGTGGTGGTGATGATGGTTCGAGAACAGCGAGCCCAAAAACAGGCCCGACCAGAAGCCTCCGCCTCCGCCGCCTCTGCGGCCGGAGCCGAAAATGGCCTTGATGATCCAGAAAATGACCAGAATCGTGATAATTGTACCGATCATGCTTTTCCTCCTGACACGTCCGGTCTCCTGCACAGGCACATAATCCTCGTTCGCGGAACTGTTCAGGCTGCTTTTGCACCAGCTGTACAGATCCTCGTACATCGTGTCTGCCGCGTCGTCCGCATCGCCGTCCAGAATGGCGGCAAAGCCGTCCTGAAAGATCGACTCCAGCTTGCTGTCCGTGTAATCCGCGACATACATACCCGTCGTCACATACCACTCGTCCGCGCTGGTATCGATGGCAAAGAGCATGTCATACTCGCTCAGTCCCATTGAATCAAACGCGCTGTTCGTGCAGCTTTCCAGCGTTTTTCCGCCGGTGCCGTCCATCGTCAGAATGGCGATATGGCTGCCGGTTTTGCGGTAGATCTTGTCGTTATAGTCCCGAATGGCTTTTTCGCCGCTGCGTGTGAACAGCCCCGCGTCGTCGCGGATATACTGTCGGAGATCGTCTCGTCTCCCGCTGTATTGGATGTCTGCTCTTCCGCAGGCGTCTGGGAGATAGTCTGCTCCGGCACGGCTGTCTGCGCTGTCTCAGCCGGTTTGTCACTTTTGAGCACCGGGGACAGCCCGATGAAGAGCGCCGCGGCGATCATCACGATTGTAAAGACGACCGCAACGCCCGGTTTCTGAAAGAATTTCATGCTTGCTCCTTCTAAAGTGTCAGCTGCGCGGCTGCAGAAGCTTCTGCTTCAGCTCGCCCTCCAGCCTGCGAAGCTCAGCTTCGGCCTCCTGCCGCTTCTTTGCGCCGTCGGTCTGGATCTGCAGGACTTCGTCGAGCGTGGAGATCAGCTGCTCGTTGGTGTGCTTGAGCGTTTCCATGTCGACGATGCCGCGCTCGGATTCCTTCGCCGTCTCGACGGAGGCCATATGCAGCATATCGGCGTTCTTCTGCAGCAGCGCGTTCGTCATGTCCGTGACCTGCCGCTGGGCCTCCATGGCGCGGCGGGAATTTTCGATGCCGAGCGTCAGCACCATCTGGTTCTTCCACAGCGGGATGGTGTTGAGCACGGAGGTCTGGATCTTTTCGACAAGCGCGGTGTCGTTGTTCTGGATCATGCGGATCTGCGGCGCGGTCTGCAGCGAGATCATGCGCGTCAGCTCCAGATCGTGGAGCTTCTTTTCGAACCGGACGCATTTGTTTTCAAAATCATTGGCCGCCTGCGCATCCTCCGGCAGATTCGAAGCCTCGGCCTTTGCGCGCAGCTCATGCAGCGTGGTGCTGCGGGCCTCGGCCAGCTTCTGCTTACCGGCCAGAATATACATGGTCAGCTCCTTGAAGTACTGCAGGTTCCGCTCGTACATCTGATCCATCACGGCTACGTCCTTCAGCAGCGTGATCTTGTGCTTTTCCAGCTCGCCGGAGATGCGGTCGACATTGACCTCCGCCGTCGCGAAGCGGCTCTTCATCTCCTCGGCGTTGATCTTTGCCTTGCGGAACAGGCCCGCGATGCCCTTCTTTTCCGGCTCGTCCATCGTCTTGAGCTCGACAAGCAGGCCGGAGAGCATATCGCCGATCTCGCCCAGATCGCCGGTCTTGACCTTGGCCAACGCCGTGTCGGAGAAATCTGCGATGTTCTTCTGTGCGGAAGCGCCGTATTCGAGGATCTGCTGCGCGTTTTCCAGATCGATCTGCTTCGAGAAGGACAGCACGGCCTGCTGCTCTTGCTCGGAGAGCGCGGAAAGATCGGGGCCTGCCTCCGGCGCGGCCTGTGCTTTCGTGATGAGATCCGCTTCCTGTTTGACCTCCGGCTGCGGCTGCGCGTTCAGATCCGGCGTCAGGGTGAGCTGGGGAATGTATTCGTCCATAATCTGTTCCTCCTGTATCTATTTGTACCGTTTATGCAAAATCCTTTTTGTTCGTCAGCCCTTCGCTGGCCATCATTTGCTCCATCACGCGGATATCGGCGGTGATGTCGACGACGTCGGCCTCAAACAGCGCGTCGAGCTGCCGCTGGAAGGCGATAATGACCTTGTCGAGCAGGTCTTCGATCTTCTGCATCCCCTCGGTGATGTTTTCCGTTTTGAGACTCTGGTTCTGCAGCGTGACGTACTGCTCCATAAGCTTGATCGTGGTCGGCAGATAATAGTTGAGGAACTGCCGGATCTGACTGAGCTTTTTCGGGTTTTTCCGGACGCAGTCGAAGATCTGCGCCGTCAGCCGCTCGATGAGATCGATCTGGGCGCTTATGCGCTCGTCAGGGATCTCGTCGTTCAGACGGCGGATATCGGCGATGGCGCGCTTGCCCTGATAGATGACCGATTGCAGCTCCGGCGGGAGCTTTTCCTCCGGCTCTGGCTCCGGCTGCGGTTCAGGCTTCTTTTCCGCCTGCTTCGGCTGGGGCTGCTCCGGCGCGGCAGCCTTCGGCGGCTCGTCCGTCTTTTTGCCGGGCAGCACGATGCGCAGGATCGCATACACGATCGCCGACACGACCGCGCAGGAAAGAATCCCCCGGAAGGTGTTCAGCTTGCCGGCGTACAGCAGCCATACGATGCCAATGGCATAAATCGGAAGCGCGGAGCGCTTCTTTTTTGCGTTCTGTTTCTCTTTCTGTTCGTCCATGGTATTCCTTTCTCCGCAAGGCGAAGCATTTTTCTGGATATTTCCTCAAACTAATAGTAGTACAAACGTTGCGGAAAGTCAACTGCCGGACCGGATTGACACGGACTGCGGCGCACAGTATAATAGAGTGCGGAAGGAACCGGCTGCGCGGGAGAAGCTGCGGAAGCATCCTTGAGGAACCGGCTCCCTGCCGCATATCCATACCTATGCCGGCAGCTGGAAGGCGGTGCGCGGCTTTATTTTATGTAATGGAGGCATTCCTATGATCCGTGTATCCCCTTCGATTCTGGCGGCAGATTTTGCAAATCTGGAACGCGAGATCGGTACGATCAAACAGGCTGGCGCCGAGTATGTACATATTGACGTTATGGACGGCCTGTTTGTTCCCAATATTTCAATCGGACTGCCCGTTTTGTCCTGCATCCGCAAGGTGACGGATCTGACGCTCGACGTGCATCTGATGATCGACCGCCCCGTGCGCTATGCCGAGCGCTTTTGTCAGGCTGGCGCGGACATCGTGACCGTCCATGTCGAGGCTGACACGCAGGAAAACACACTTGAGGCGCTCCGCATTATCCGCGCCTGCGGCAAAAAGCCCGCGATCTGCGTCAAACCCAAAACGCCGGCAGAAGCTGTTCTGCCGTTCATCGGCCTTGTCGATCTGATTCTGGTCATGACGGTCGAGCCGGGCTTCGGCGGACAGAGTTTCATGGCCGACATGATGCCCAAGGTGCGGGCCATCCGCGCGTATATCGATGAGAAAAATCCCGGCTGCGAGCTGGAGGTCGACGGCGGCGTCAACGCGCAGACTGCAAAGGTCTGCACGGCGGCAGGCGCAAACGTCCTTGTCGCAGGCAGCGCGTTTTTCAAGGCCGAAGACAAGGCCGCGTTTGTACAGGCGGTAAAATAAGCACACCCGCGTGAATTTTCAACTCCCATTGCCGTGTTTCCGCACGGCGATGGGATTTTTTCGTTTCGGCAGGGAAGACCTCTTGACAACGTAACAATGTTATGCTATTATGCGACCGTAACAATGTTACGGAACACTGTTACGGAAGGAGACTGCACATGGATGAGGATCTGATTTCCAAAAAGGAGCTGTTGGAGCGCTATGGGATCTCCTATGGTGCGCTGTACCGCTGGAAGCGGATGGGCCTGATCCCGGAGAGCTGGTTCCTGCGCCGTTCGACGCCGAGCGGACAGGAGACATATTTCCACACGAAGCAGATCTGCCTGCGCGTGGAGCGGATTTTGGAAAGCAAGGAGCGCGTGTCGCTCGAAGAACTGGCAGAAGAACTGGCCGGGCAGAAGCAGGCGGCCGCTGCACGGCGGACGCTGGTTCTGGAAACAAAATACGGCGCGAAAATCTATCCCCTCGACGAGCTTTTACACCTGTATCTGACCGAGGGCGAACACAAAACCGATATTCTGGAGCATCTGAAGGAGGAAGCATTATGAACGAACACATTGATATGAAAATTTCCGGCTCGAGCAGCATGCCGGGCGGCGAATACCGCAGAGTCTCGATCAGCGGCGCAGGCAAAGTGCAGGGCAGCCTCAAATGCGAGGAACTGCACTGCTCCGGTGCGGCGAAGGTCCATGGCGACGTGGACTGCGCGGGCGAGTTGCGCACGAACGGCGCAGGGAAGGTGGATGGAAGCGCCCGGTGCGGCAGTCTGTCAGCCTCGGGCGCATTTTCCGCGCAGACGGTACAGGTAGAGGGGCTCGCATCCGTCTCCGGTTCTTTACGGACAGAGCAGGCGTTTACGGCAGACGAGCTCCGTGCGTCCGGCTCTCTGGAGGCCGGCAGCGTCCACTGCCGGGCGCTCCGTTCCTCCGGCGCGTGCCGGGTCAGCGGAGACGTCGAGGCAGAGACGGCGGTCTTGAGCGGTGCAGTAGAGATCGGCGGACTTCTGAACGCGGAGACGGTCGAGATCTCGGCCAACCGCGCGGTGCACATCAGTGCCATCGGCGGCGGAACTATCCGCGTCCTGCAGAAGGACACGGCAACGGTCCTCGGTATCTTCCACACAAGCCCCGGCTGTGCGCGCATCGGCTCGATCGAGGGCGATAACATTGAGCTTGAGAATGTCGAGGCTGAGATCGTTCGCGGCAAATACGTCCGCATCGGGCACGGCTGCCGCATCGGAACGGTCGAATACGGCAAGGATCTGGAGGCTGAACCCGGCACCGTCGGCCACAGCACGCAGACCGGTACAAAATAAGTGTCGATTCTGCGCCAAATTGTAAATATTTCTTAACTTTCAGGGAAAAGGTTTGATTCCTGCGGCGATGTGTGATAGAATGCACCCGTATGTGATTTTTATTGTTACTGGAGAGATTCGATGTCACAGGTCAAACTGTTCAGCTCGACCGGCACACGCGTGGCCAGGCGTTCCGGCAAGCCGAAAAAGCAGAAGGTCAAAAAGCCCCTGAAGACGCTTGCCATCTGGCTGCTTGTCATTCTCTGTCTGGAAGCGCTGTACTTCTTCTGCGTGTATACGAACAACAGCTTCGTCAAGAAATGGCGGACGATTTACATCAACACCGCAATGGATACCATGCGCCACCAGTGGCTGGCCACCTATTTTATCCCCAAGGACGTCATCGACGAGGTTCGGTACGAATACGGTCTGTTCAAGGCTGCGACGGTCGGCAAGGAATCCAACGCCAACTGGGGCAAGAAGGACGACACGCCCGCCGGCACGGGCACGCCCGCAGCGGACGACAACGTCACGCACATCAATCCGAACATCACGCACGAGTCGGAGCAGACGGAAGACAATACCCCGACGGCAGAAGAGCTGGAAAAGCAGGCGCAGGAGAATTTCTACTCCGTCTTCTGGGAGCTGGACCGCACGTCCATGGAGGCGTATCTGGCCGAGCACCCCGACACGCTGGCGAACGGCTGGGACCAAATTTACATCAACGAAGCCGGCTTTGACGACGAGGGCACGTCCATCCAGTCCATCTTCGGCGAGCAGGTGCTGGCAATCGACGCGAAGGACGGCGTTCTGCTGCTGCGCATTTCCGGCAAGGGCTATCGCGGCGTGCTGGCCGTGGGCAAGGATCCGTCGCGCCTGTCCATCGAGATGGCCACGACGCTCGGCACCGCCGGACAGCTCTCGGGCACCATCGCCGAGGCGCACAACGGCGTTCTGGCCATGAACGCCAACGGCTTCCTCGACCCCAACGGCGCGGGCAACGGCGGTCTGCTTGCGGGCTATACGATGTCCAACGGCACGGCCTACGGCGACCATTTCTCCGCCTACGCCTACAAGCGCATCGAGCTGCACGAGGACAACCTGTTCTATATCAAGGACGCGCTGTCTCCCGTCAGCGAAGACTGCACCGACGCGGCGGAGTTCACACCTGCGCTCATCGTCGACGGCAAGAAGATCATGGACGATTACTGGACCGGCGAGCAGCCGCGTGCCTGCATCGGCCAGAGCGAGAACTACGAAATTCTCATGCTGGTCATCGAGGGCCGCTATCCGCTTGAAGGCATCCTCGGCACGAGCGTCAACAACTGCTCCGAGATCCTGCTGCAGCACAAGTGCATGCAGGCCATCAACCTCGACGGCGGTTCGAGCGCCATGCTGTGGTTCGACGGCGAGTATGTCACGCAGTCGTCGTCCTCCCCTCTGCGCTACACCGGCGGCCGTCCCCTGCCGAACGCATGGGTCTATAAAAAAGCCGAATAAACGACCAGCAGCCCCCGGCGCCGCCGGGGGCTGTTTACTGCAAAGCGCTAAACTGTCCAGCGCGGGAATGCGTTGAGCGCTTGCAAAATCTGCCGAATCTGGTATGATGGCAGAGAAAGGAGCACCTTATGAAAAACATAACACGAATTTTATCCGCTGCTCTGGCGCTGTGTCTGCTGGCGGCACTGTGTCTGCCCGCGCGGGCGGACGGGACGCAGGACTGCGGCGCGAAGCTGCTGGCCATCACGTTTGACGACGGGCCCGGCAAATATACCGGCGCGCTTCTGGACGGCCTTGCCGAGCGCGGCGTTCACGCGACGTTTTTTGTCAACGGCGTCAACGCCTCCGGCTGGCCGGAGACGCTGAAGCGCATCGTAAACGAGGGCCACCAGCTTGCGAACCATACATACAATCACAAAAACCTTAACACCTGCTCCGCGCAGACGGTCGCATATGAGATCAGCGCCGTGCAGGCGCTCATCACCGCCGCCGGAGGCGACGAAAACGCGTATATCCGCGCCCCCTACGGCAACGCGAACAAAACGGTCAAATCCGTCGTGACCGCGCCGCTGATCTACTGGTCGGTCGACCCGGAAGACTGGAAGTACCGCAATGCAGAGACGGTGCGCAGCAATATCGAAGCCGGTGTCTTTGACGGCGCGATCATTCTGGTCCATGACATTTACAAGACCAGCGTGGACGGTGCGCTGGCCGCGATCGACGATCTGCTGGCCGAGGGCTATGAGTTCGTCACGGTGCAGGACCTGCTGCTGCGGCGCGGCGTAACGCCCGAGGCGGCGACAGTCTATTATTCGGCAAAAAACAACGGGATCAATCTGCCCGCCGATGCGGTAGGCGAGCAGGCGTTTGACGAGAGCCGCATCGAGACGCACTGGGGCTACGCCGCCATGAAGACCTGTCTGGACTACGGCTGGATGATGCTGACGGACACGGGCGAATGGAAGCCGAACGCATTTGTTACGCGGGCGGAGTTTGCCGCCGATCTTGCTCGCTTCGCGGGCATCCACACGCTCTATCCGCTGGAGGGCGCGGCGCGCTTTTCGGACGTTGACCTGACGGCGGAGGACGCGCCGTATCTCGCCTGGGCGGCGGACAGCGGCATCGTCGCGGGCTACGACGACGGGACCTTCCGGCCCGAAAAGACCCTCACACGGGAGCAGATGGCCGTCATGCTGGCGCGGTACTATGCACGCTCCGGCGTCACGACGCAGGGAAGTCTGGACTTCGCGGACGCTGCGAAAATCTCCGGCTGGGCCGTCGACGGCGTATCGGTCTGCGTGGGACTCGGCCTTGTGCAGGGCGACTCGCGGGGCCGCTTCCTGCCGCAGAGCAGGCTCACCCGCGCGCAGATCGCCTCGATCCTCGTGCGGATGGCAGGATAACAAAATGGGCTGTCCCGATGTGTTCGGGACAGCCCTCTTTTCATATTCGATCAGTATGCGATGCCCCAGTAGATCATCTTCCTGGCGGGCTTGCCGCAGATCGGACAGGTATCGCCGAGATGCTCCTGCTTGAGCGGCATGCAGCGGGAGGACATCCCGCCCTCTTCCTTCATCTTGAGCTCGCACTCGAGTTCGCCGCACCACATCGTCTTGATGAAGCCGCCGTGCTCGGCCTGCAGCTGCCTGGCCTCTTCGAGCGAATGCGCTTCATAGATATGGTTGTCGAGATTCTGCTTCGCCTTCTCAAACATGCCCTTCTGGACGAGTTCCAGCTGCTCCTGCACAGCAGCTTCAAGGTTTTCCAGTGCGACGATCGTCTTTTCGCCGTCGTTGCGGCGGACAAGCACGCACTGACCGGCCTCGATATCGCGCGGGCCGATCTCGACGCGCACGGGCACGCCCTTCATCTCATACTGCGCGCACTTCCAGCCCATGGAGTTATCCGAATCGTCGAGCTTTACGCGAAGCCCCGCCTTGACCAGACGGTCCTTCAGCTCCGAAGCCTTTTCCAGAACGCCTGCCTTGTGCATCGCGACGGGCAGGACGATGACCTGGATGGGGGCGATCTTCGGCGGCAGGACGAGGCCGTTGTTGTCGCCGTGGGCCATGATGACCGCGCCGATCATACGCGTGGTGGAGCCCCAGGAGGTCTGGAACGGGTATTGCAGCTTGTTGTCGCGGCCGGTAAAGGTCACGTTGTAGGCTCTGGAGAACTTGTCGCCGAAATAATGGCTCGTCGCGCCCTGCAGCGCCTTGTGATCCTTCATGAGACACTCGACGGTATACGTCGCCTCCGCACCCGCGAACTTTTCCTTTTCGGTCTTCTGGCCGGGCACGACGGGGATGGCGAGGACGTTTTCAAAGAAATCGGCATAGCAGTTCAGCTGCTGCTCCGTCTCGTGGATGGCCTCCTCGGCGGTTTCGTGGATGGTGTGGCCCTCCTGCCACCAAAACTCTCTTGAGCGCAGGAACGGGCGGGTCGTCTTCTCCCAGCGGATGACGGAGCACCACTGGTTGTAGAGCATCGGCAGCTCCCGGTAGGTCTGCAGCACGCGCGACCAGTGGTCGCAGAACATCGTCTCGGACGTCGGACGGAAGGCCAGACGCTCCTCCAGCTTTTCGCTGCCGCCCATCGTGACCCATGCGACCTCCGGCGCGAAGCCGTTGACCAGCTCGCCTTCCTTTTTCAGCAGGCTTTCGGGGATCAGGACGGGCATCGCGACGTTTTCATGGCCGGTCTTCTTGAACTCCG
>ERZ1673701.2564-NODE-2564-length-13797-cov-9.620943_pt1 | contig 13797 bp, 9 predicted proteins | sample MGYA00580231_ERZ1673701 | MGnify/ENA primary metagenome ERZ1673701 (study PRJEB41218, sample SAMN15661798) | gut metagenome | host: Homo sapiens | place: Canada: London | collected 2015-08-20/2019-03-30 | study: EMG produced TPA metagenomics assembly of...
TGCGTGAGGTGGCTGTTCTTGGCGCGCGCGATGCCAAAGTCCATCACCTTGATGTTGCCGTCGGGCAGCACCATGATGTTCTGCGGCTTAATGTCGCGGTGGATGATCTCGTGCTTGTGGGCGACCGAAAGCGCGGAGCTGATCTGCGAGCCGATCTGGGCGACCTTCTTGGGGTCGAGGGCGCCGTGGCTCTTGATGCCGCTCTTAAGGTCGGTACCGCGCAGGTACTCCATGACGATGTAATAGGTGTCGCCGTCCTTGCCCCAATCGTAGACGCCCACGATATAAGGGGAGGAGAGACCGGCTGCTGCCTGGGCCTCCTGCTTAAAGCGTGCGGCGAAGGTTGCGTCGCCAGCATACTGCGGCAGCATGATCTTGACGGCTACCGTGCGGTCGAGGACCTGATCTTGCGCACGGAAGACGGTCGCCATGCCGCCTGTTCCCACCTTATCCTTGAGGAGGTATCTTCCCCCGAGGACCCTCTGTTCCATTCCTGCTCCTAACATAACTATTCGCTCAACGATGTGTGTAGTACCTACGATGTGGCCGCTGGGGCCGTGTGGCGCGTTGCCGCTAACTCTTCGGCCGCGGCGCGCCTCGGGTGTCCGATTCGATCATGGGCATCACGCTCCCTGTGCGGCAAGCGCCGCGGTCAGGACGATGCCGGCGATCTTAGCGGCCTCGACGTCATGCTTGTCGAAATCCTCCAAGGCCACCGAGATGGCGACCGTGGGTGAATCGTAAGGTGCAAAGCCAACGAACATCGAGTTGACGTTGGTGCCGCCAGTCTCGGCCGAGCCGGTCTTGCCGGCAACCTTGACGCCGGGGATTTGGGCATCGGTGCCGGTGCCGGACTGGACGACGGCAAGCATGGCCTGCTTGACCTGGTCGGCCGTGGCGGAGCTGACGGCCTGACCCAGCGAGCGGGACTGCGTGGTCTTGACCACGGTTCCGTCCGGGGCGAGTACCTGGGCTACAAAGTACGGGTCCATGATCACGCCGCTGTTAGCGATGGCGGCGGCAATCACGGCGTTTTGCATGACGGTGGTCTGCGGGCCGGGCGTGTGGTCCATGCCGACAGGCTGGCCGGCGCCGGCCCAGGCGGTCTCCCACTCGGTCATGAGCGACGGGTCGGCCATGATGGAGGCCGCGGAGGTCAGGTCCTGGCCGAGCTTTTGGCCGTAGCCAAAGGCGTTGGCAAACTGCACGAGCGTGTTTGCGCCAACTTCGTTTGCCACCTGGCCAAAGACGACGTTGGAGGACACGGCAAAGGCCTGCTGCAGGCTGATGGTGCCGTAGCTCTCGTTGGCAGAGTTGGTGACCTGTGCGTTGCCGATGTCCATGGAGCCGGGCGCCTGGTAGGTGCTGGTAAGGCTGGCGGTACCGGTCTCGAGTGCCGCGGAAAGCGTAACGACCTTAAACGTTGAGCCCGGCGTGTACAGCGCGTCCATGGCGCGATTGTACATGGAGCCGTCCTCGCCGCCGCCCGTCTGCAGCAGGGCATCGATGTTGGTGTTGTCGTAGGTGGGCGAGCTGGCACATGCGAGCACCGCGCCGGTACGCGGGTCGATGACCACCACAGCGCCCTTAAAGCCCTTGAGCGCCTGCTCGGCCGCCGTCTGGATGCGCGAGTCGATGGTGAGCTTGGCGGTGTTGCCCGGCTGGGTCTGGCCCGCGAGCGACGCGATGGCGTTGTTCCAGCTGGAGTAATCCTTAGAGCCGGTGAGCGTGTCGTTCATGACGCTCTCGATGGCGGTGGTGCCATACTGCTGGCTCACGTAGCCAACCACGTGCGCTGCCAGGTTACCGTTGGGGTAGGAGCGTACGTAGGTGCCGTCCTCCTGCTGCAGCGACTCGGCCAGCGTCACGCCGTCGGACGTGATGATGGAGCCGCGCTGGATGTACTTGGAGCGGGCGATGGTGTGGTTGTTGGTCGGCATGTCCTGATAGTCCTTGGCCTTAATGACCTGGACATAGGTGAGGTTGCCGATAAGGATGGCGAACAGCGCCGTAAAGGCGAGCACCGCGCGGGTTAGACGGTTGGCGAGCGCAACGCGGCCGAGCACACCGGATTCAGGCGTGTCGAGCAGGCGACGTCGCATGCGCGAGCCGACGGAATGGCTGCCGCTGCCGTAGGAAGACGAGGTGGCAAAGCGCGTGCCCGTCGGGGCGGCGGCAGATGCGACCTGATCATCGGTGATGGCGGCCATGGTGCCGGTGCCGGTAAGCTCGGCCTCGCGTCCGGTAGCCTCGTCACCGGCGCGCAGCAGGAGCGCGACGATGATAAAGCTCGCCAGCAGCGAGGAGCCGCCCTGGCTCATAAAGGGCAGGGTGACGCCGGTCAGCGGGATCAGGCGGGTGACGCCGCCCACGATCAAAAAGGCCTGGAAGCTGATGGCTGCCGTAAGACCCGTGGCGCTAAAGGCGGCGAGGTCGGATTTAGCGCGGGCAGCTGTGGTGAGGCCACGCACGGCAAAGAGCATAAACAGGATGAGCACGGCGCCGCCGCCCAAAAGGCCCATCTCCTCGCCGATAGCCGAGAAGATAAAGTCGGACTCGACGACAGGGATGTTGTTGGCCATGCCGTTGCCGATGCCAACACCGACCAGACCGCCATCGGCAAGCGAGAAGAGCGACTGGACGATCTGGTAGCCCTGGCCCTGGGCGTCCTTAAACGGATCGACCCAAACCTGGAAACGCACCTGAACGTGCGATAGGAACTTGTAGGCGCCCACGGCTCCGACAGCTAAGAGCGCAAGGCCGATAACGACATACGAAAAGCGCCCCGTGGCAACGTAGAGCATCAGCAAGAAGATGGTGTAGAACAGCACGGCCGAACCCAGGTCGCGTTCGAAGACGACGACGAGCAGGCACACACCCCACACGGCAAACAGCGGCAGCAGCAGTCGCAGACGAGGGATCTTAAAGCCCAGGATCTTGCGGTTGGAGATGGAGAGCAGCTCGCGGTTCTCGGCCAGATAGCCTGCCAGGAACAAGACGATGAAGACCTTGGCGAACTCGCCGGGCTGGATGGTGAAGCCCGCGATGCGAATCCACAGCTTGGAGCCCGAGATCGTGGTGCCGATAAAGATGGGCAGCATCAGCAGGATGATGCCGATAATGCCAAAGGTGTACTTGTAGCGCATGACCACGTCGAGGTTTTTGACCAGTGCAAGCGTTCCCACCATCAGGGCCACCGAGACAAACAGGATGATGAGCTGTGAGATGGCGAGAGCGGGGGCGAGACGCGTCACGAACGTGATGCCGATGCCCGAAAGTATAAATACGATGGGTAGGATGGCGGGGTCGGCGCCGGGCGCCAAGATGCGCACGGCGATATGTGCCGCGGCGAAGGCGGCAAAGAGGCCGATCGGTACGGCGAGCGTCTCAAAGGAGATGGCAGCGCCCGCGGTGAGGACGTACATCGCATACAGCAGGATGACGGGGAACGCCGAGGCGATGAGCAAGAGCAGCTCGGTGTTGCGGCGACTCATAAGCGGCACTCCCTTTCTAATTCTTATCGGAGGCTTCGGCCTCGGCGGACTGTTCGGCGGTTTTCTCGGAATCTGATTCGGAGGTCGATCCCTGATTGGTGTTGTCGCGAATCGTTTGCGCGTCGATCACCTGGCGGGTCTGCTCCTCGTCGATCTGGTGGCGGTACTTGGATATCGTGTCCTGCGCATCGTCGACACTTGTTTGCGGAATGCCCGCCTTGAGGCGGTTTTGCGTGTCTTCGGGCAGGTCGGATAGCTTGATGCTGGTTTCGCTTTCGAGCCAGTGGAGCTTGAGTCCGAGCGGCTTGCCGGGCAGGCCGCGCCAGACGGCGACATTGCCCTGGTAGGTACCCAGGTAGTACGAGCCGGTGACACCCGTGTAGGCCCAGATGCCAGCTGCCAGCACAAAGACGAGGGCCAGAATGGCGGCGATAGTAACGTTGCGGCGACGCACGCGCTGCGCCTCGCGCATAACGCCATCGTCAACCAGGTCAACGACTACTACGGTCACGTTGTCGTGGCCGCCGGCAGCAAGCGCCGCGTCCACTAGGTTGTCGACGCAGATTTGCGCGGTTGAGGACTGCGTGGCGATGTTCTCGATATCGCTATCGGGAATCATGCTCGAGAGGCCGTCGGAGCACAGGATCAGGCGGTCGCCTTCCTCGATATGCAGAGTGAAGTGGTCGGCATACATGGCGGGGTCCGAGCCCAGTGCGCGGGTGATGACCGAACGGTTGGGGTGGACGCGAGCCTCGTCTGCCGTGATCTCGCCGGCGTCCACGAGCTCCTCCACGTAGGAGTGGTCGCGGGTCACGCGGATGAGCGTGCCCTCGTGGAGCAGGTAGGCGCGAGAGTCGCCCACGTGGGCGATGGCGAGCGTGTCGTTTTCGATATAGGCGCAGGTGGCTGTGCAGCCCATGCCGGGCTTGCCCAGGCCGTTCAGGGCCGCCTCGATTACGGCGGCGTTGGCTGCCTCGACGGCTGCGGCCAGGCGTGCTGCGTCGGCGGACTGTGGGGCCGTCTTGGCAATAGTCTCGACGGCGATGGAAGAGGCTACCTCGCCGGCAGCGTGACCACCCATGCCGTCGCATACGCAAAAGAGCGGCGACTGCACCAGGTAGGAATCCTCATTGTGCGGGCGCACGCAGCCAACGTCGGAGCGGGCGCCCCACATAAGTTGCGTGGTGGTGCCGGCATCATAGGTCGAGTCGGTCTCGATGCGCTCCTCGGTCAGGGGCTCAAAGCTCATGGTCGAGCCGGGGTCTTTGAGCTTGGCCTCAACGGCGGCAACGTCGATCTCGGCTGTGTCGCCGGGAGAGACGGTGTCGGTCTCGGCGTTTGATTCGGAATCGCCGGTGTCCGGGGAGTCGGGCTCCTCGGACACGCGGGCGGTCGACTCGTCGTCTTGCGGGCTGACGTCTATAGGCTCGGGCGCCGGCGTAGACGCGGGCGCAACCTCGGATACCGGGGCTATGGGAAACGCCGGCGCGGCGGGCTCGGGTGCCGCAAACACCGCAGCGCTCTCGTTGATTGCCGCGGCGACGGGCTCTGCAAAGTGAGCCGGCGCCGGGGTTGCTTCGGGCGCTGTGGGCTGTTCCGCAGCATGTGCGCCGATGGGCGCCGCTGCGGCATCCTCTTCGTCCTCGTTATCGACGAGTGCCGGATATTCTTGAGTTACATGCGAAAGAGGCAGGGAGAACACCGTGTCCTCGGGCTCCACGGTCGCAGGGCGCGCTGGAGCGGCATGAGCCGGCGCAGCTGCGGGGACAGTTGGCGTCTCGGGCATGGTTGCGGACTTGTTCTCCTCGTCGATCATCGACGGTTCACCTTCATGACCACGTCGCCAATCTGGACCTCGTCACCCTCGCGCAGCGTTGCGGGCTCCACCAGCTGACGGCCGTTAACGAGCGTGCCGTTCAAAGAGTTGAGGTCTTCGATGATGAGTGCCGGGCCCTGCAGCGAAAAGCGTGCGTGCGAGGCCGAGACAAACGGTTCGTTGATGCAGATGTCCGAGGACGGCGAGCGGCCCACGATGACGGGGCCGAGCATGTCTACATGGATGCCACGGATGCCGCGCGGACCTTTGTCCACATCGATCGTCCAGATAGCGGAGTCGCGGCGCTGGCCGCGTACGAGTCCCACGCCGGTTTTCATGACGGCGAACAGGAAGATGTAGAGCAGGGCGACCAGGACGATGCGGCCTGCAAAAAGGACGATATCGATGTTCATAAGCGACTATCCCCTAAATTCAAAGGTGCTTAGGCCAAACGTCAGCAGGTCGCCGTTGCGCAGCGGGCAGCGCGTGATGCGACGGTTGTTGACGAGCGTGCCGTTGGTGGAATTGAGGTCCTCGATCGACCAGTCCGAACCGGTAAAGGTGAGCTGGGCGTGACGGCGCGACACGTTGGGGTCGCGCAGGGCGATGTCCGAAACCGAGCGCTCGCGACCGATGGTCACCTGCGCGGAAGTGATGCTGTGGCTCTCGCCGCTCACGACGTCGACGAGCTGGGCGAGCGGGCGCTGCGGGGCGCGGGTGCTCGCCATGTTGGAGGCAATACCGGCCGCGGCGCCAAGGCCCACGGCGGCGCCGGTCGCGGCGGCTCCGCCCATACCGGCGAGGGCGTCACGAGAGACGGTCTGCGGCACGGGGATGGGCGCGGCGGCGGGGTCGGGGACGTTGGGCGCAAAGGGATCGGCCACGGCAAGCGGGTCGGGAGCGGCGGCGCGGGGCATCGGCTGCTGGGGCATGGCGGCGGGGTGCTGTTGCTGCGGAGCGGCGAATTGCTGCTTGCCGGCGCGGGGAGCGCTGGCGGCGCGGCTTGCGGCCGAGTTGTTCTGGCCCAGGCCATTCTGGTAGGCGCGCTCTTCCTCGTACAGACGACCGAGCGTGGGGGCGTCGACGTTCTCGGCAAAGACCGAGAACTTACCGGCACGCAGCTGCGGGTCGATCATAAAGCGAACGAGGGGTTCGCCGACAAACACATAGCGGCGCTTTTCGGCCTGCGCCTTCACAAACTCGCGGACTTCGCGCGAAAGCTCGGGATAGAACGGGGCGAGCATGGGATCGTCGTCGGCGGCGATCAGGATGGTATAGAGTGCCGGCGCGGTGTTGACACCGTTGATCACCAGAGTCTGATCCTCCATGTCGCGAGCGGCCTGCTTGGCAAGCTTCTTAAAGGAGAACGGGGCACGGGTGGCACCGAAGATGCCGGCCACGTGGTCCTCGAAGATGTTCAGGAAGTTCACGAAAGATCACTCTCCGTATAGGTTCTTTGGTATCCGAGCAAATATAGGCATATCCCAACGATTATAGAGGATAGGGTTCCCGCAACCGCCGCCTTGACGACGACCGCGGCCGCAAGGCTGGCAATTTCCATATGGTGTGCAAGACAGAGCGACGCCGCGGAGCCTATTCCGCAGCCGGCGATGGCAGCGATTGCAGCCAGGTTCGAGCCCTGCTCGGCACGCCTGGCATGGGCGTTGAGCAGCAGAGATGTCAGTGCAGCTGTCGCCGCGACAAGCACAACGGCAGCCCAGAAGAGCATGTCTCCCAGCGCCGCGGCAACATTGCCGAGCCCCAGCACGCCTCCGGCGGAAAGCGCAACCGTAGCCAGGCGGCCAAAAAGCGCGCCCATCCCCGTAGCGGCCGCGGCGCTTGCCGGGCCGAGCCAAAAGGCCGCGATGCCGGCGGCGACCCCGGCGGCAAGGAGGACGTCGCCCGTTAGACAGCCAAGTGCCACCGCGCAGGTGAGCGCGGCGCTCGCGGCGGCCTCGGTGCGGCCCCAGGCGATCCACCAACCGGACATGGTGGCGGCAAAGAGCACCGCGACGGGCAGCATCGACAGGATGCCCTGCGCCTGCATGGTGGCGTTGGCCATAAGTACCAAAAAGCCCACGGCCGAGATGGCCGAGCCAATCTGCGGGGCCAGGCCGGCGGCCGCCCCAATCGCGATGGCCGCGGCAATAAGTCCGGGAAGCGCCGCGACGCCAGCCGTCTGCATGATCAAAAAGCTAAAGGCGCCACACGCTAGCGCCGAGATGGCGCGCATGGTGTAATCGCGCGCGTGGCTCCAGCGCGTGCCGGCCCAGCCGAGTGCGGGGTCGACCTCGATGGCGTCGTCCTCATAGGGCAACGATTCGATATCGTCTGCCGCGCGCTCGTCATCCGACAGCTCGCCCACCATCTGCTCCAGGCTGCGACGGCCCTCGCGCACGCTGCCCAAGCCGGCGAGCAGCTGGTCGCAAAATGCCTCGATGCTGTTGGGGCGGTCTTGCGGCATGGGGGAGAGGGCGCTCATGAGCGCAGCCTCGGCTCCTGAGGGAAAGTGCGGGATGAGCTCGCTGGGGTAGGTGGCACCGCCGATGATGCGGCCGAGCGAGTCGCCGGGCGTGGCGGCCATAAAGGGGGCGCTGCCGCACAGGCCCTCGTAGATCACACAGGCGAGGGCAAAGACGTCGGCGCGCTCGTCAACCGTGCCAGTCTCGATGTCGAGCTGCTCGGGTGGCATGTAGCCGATGGTGCCACCGCGCGAGCCGCCAAAGCCGCCGGCAGACGACAGCCGCGCCATGCCAAAGTCGGTGAGCTTTACATTGCCCGAGTGGTCGATGAGCACGTTGGCGGGCTTAATATCCAGGTGGAGCACGCCGTTGCTATGGGCGAAGGTGAGCGCCTGGCCCAACGCATCGGCAATTGCCGCGGCCTCGTCAAAGGTAAGTGAGTGACCGTCCACGCGATGCAAAAACTCGGCTAGGGACATGCCGTCGACATATTCCATGACTAGGTAGGCATAGGCGGTGTCGTGCGTAAAGTCGATAACCTGCACGATATTGGGATGTTGAAGCATGGCGGCGGTGTGTGCCTCGCGCAGGACATCCATGATGTCGCTGGCGGGCATGCCGGCGCCGTTGATAAGGGGGATGCGCTTAATGGCGACGCGGCGGCGCAGGTGCGTGTCGCGGCAAATCTCGATGGAGCCAAAACCGCCGGTCGCAAGTGTCTCGAGCGGCTGGTACCGCTTGAGCAGCTCGCGAGAGCTGGTGCCCTCCAAGGGAACGTCCGGCGAGAACCGGGCGGTATGTTGCGAGAAAAGCGGCATGGCCAACCCTCGTGCGTTTAAAGTTCGTTTGCGAGCGGCGGGCCGGGGTCAAGCCGTTCGCGGTGGCATAGATGCTGCTAGTTTAGCACGCTCGGGCGCATGGTGAAGGTAGCGGGGCGAGGTGGCCTGTCTGACTTGGCCTTAGCGCTTCTTCTTGTTTTTCTTCTGCTTGCGTTGCTTGCCCTTGGCCTCCTGGGGCTTGTCGCCCTGCTTGGCCTCGGCGGCGGCCTTCTCGGCCTTCATTTTCTTCTTCTTGGTCTCGATGCGGAGTTTTTTGTTGATGCGGGCCTTGAGGAAGGGACCGAACTGCTCGGCATCGCCACGGACGAAGGTGTCCTTGGGGATCGTCACGCCCTGGTCGGCGAACATGGCCACAAAGATGCGCTCGCCGTCGAGTACGTGGTCGAGCTTGTCAAACGGGAAGAACTGCGACTTGCCGCTCTTGCCCCAAACCATCAGGCCGTCCTCGTTGGCGGCGACGCGGCGATAGCGGCCACCCATGGACTCGTCGGCCTCGACGGCGTCGATAAAGTCGCGGGCGAGCGTGTGGTGCAGGTTCTTGCTCCACCAGGCCAAAAAGGCGCCGAACACGATCAACACGACGCCGAACTTGATCCAGCTGCCGCCGGCCACCAGCATGCCGATGCCGATGAGCGCGGCAACTGCCGCGGCGACATACAGCGAGCCGCGACGCCTGGGCGAGGCGACCAGGCGGGCGAAGTCGGTGACCAGGTCGTTTTCGTACTGGTACTCGTTGAGGTACAGGATGCCGTCATCGGCTGCGGCCTGCTCCTCGAGCGCGACCTCGACCTGGTCGGCTGCTTCGGAGGGAACGAGGTTGCTCTCTGCGTCTGCCATGCTCTTTGGACTCCTATCGCGGCGGGCTCGCCGTACGGGTTATTATGGAATGCAGTATGCCGTGCGACCGCATGGCCGCCGCGGCAACAAGACTCAGTATACCCGGGGGAGCACCCATGGAATCGTTGTACCGAAAGTATCGCCCGCTCACCTTCGACTCCGTGGTGGGCCAGCAGCATATCGTCTCGACGCTCGAGCACGCCATCACCGAGGGACGCCTGTCCCACGCCTACCTGTTCTGCGGACCGCGCGGCACGGGCAAGACTACCATGGCGCGCATTCTGGCCAAGGCGCTGCTGTGCCGCAATGCCGAGGCGGCGCGCGCCGAGGGTGCAAGCGGCTGCATGCCCGACGGTACTTGCGAGGAGTGCGAGCTCATTGCCGAGGGTAACCACCCCGATGTCTACGAGCTCGATGCCGCAAGCCGTACCGGCGTGGACAACGTGCGCGAGGAGATCATCAACTCCGTCAACTTTGCCCCGGTGCGCGGCAAGTACAAGATTTATATCATCGACGAGGTCCACATGCTCACGACGGCGGCGTTCAACGCGCTGCTCAAGACGCTTGAGGAGCCGCCGGCACACGTGATCTTTGTGCTGTGCACCACCGACCCGCAAAAGATTCTGGAGACCATTCTCTCACGCTGCCAGCGCTTCGATTTCCACCGCATCGGCAACGAGGATATCGAGCATCGCCTGTCTTACGTGTGCGAGCAGGAGGGTTTCGACTACGACGACGAGGCGCTTGCCATCGTGGCACGCCATGCCAAGGGCGGCATGCGCGACGCGCTTTCCACGCTGGAGCAGCTGAGCGTCTTCGGCAACGGCACCGTGCATGCGGACGATGCCCGCTCGCTTTTGGGCGAAGTTTCGGACCAGATTCTGGGCGAGTTTGCGCGCGCCATTGCCGATCGTGATGTCGCCGAGCTCTATGGGCTGATTCGCACGCAGGTCGAGGAAGGTAACGACCTGCTGGAACTGACGCGCGACCTGGTGGCGCACGTGCGCGACGTGTATGTTGCCTGCGTTGCCGGTGCCCGTGCCGAGTTGTTTGAGGGAGGCGCCGAGCAGGCCGAGGCGCTTGCAGCCGAGGCCGCTGCCTTTGGCGAGCATCCTGCCGACCGTCTGGCCCGTGTGCTGACGGTGCTCGACGATGCCGCGCTGGAGATGAGGGGTGCGAGCGACGTGCGCCTGGTGCTCGAGATCGCCTGTACCCGCCTGGCGCGTCCCGAGGCCGATTTAACGATTGAGGCTTTGGCTGAGCGCGTGGCTCGCTTGGAGGCCATGGTTGCCAACGCCGCCGTTCCGGCGAGCGTGGCTGCTGCTCGAGCGAGTGCGCCTGCGGCTGTCGCGGCTGCACCTGCGACGACACAGCAGCCGACGCTGATCTCGGGTGCCCGAGCTGCTACTCCTGCGGCGACCGCCGCCCCTGCTGCTACGCCCGCGCATCAGGGTGGCATGCCTTGGGACCGCGGCGCTGCTGTTCCGGCTGCCCAGCCTGCGCCCAAGTCTGCGGCTCCGGCTCCCGCGCCCAAACCTGTAACGCCTGCACCTCAACCCGTTGTGGCTCCGGCTCCCGCGCCTGCTGCATCGACCGTGCCGGTGTTCAAGCCCAACAACGCCGCCCAGGTTGCCGCCGCCGGTGCTGCCGAGACGCCCGCGGTCGAGGATGCCGGAGAGCTGCAGCGCAAATGGGCCGAGGTTGTCGAGCGTGTCAAGGCGCGTCAGGCTTCCTACGCAGGGCTTTTGCTCAACGCCCGCGCCACGGCCGACGACGGATCCAAGCTCACGGTCTCGTTCCCCGCGGGTTCGACTTTTGCCATTAAGATGCTCGGTCGCGCCGATACGCAGTCGGTGGTCCTGCCGACGGTCTGCGCGGTTTTCGGTCGTCGCACCGTCGACTATGTCCTGGATGGGGGTGGCACGCCGGCTCCTCAACATGAGGAGCATTCTCCATCTGCACGGGCTGCGGCATCTGCGGACCCGCAACCCGTGTTCTCGGCGGCCCCTGCATTCTCGAGCGCCAGCGCGTCGCAGCAGCAAACGGCACCGGTAGCGGCATCGACCCCGTCGGCGCCTAAGCCCGCGGCGCCCAAACCGGCTGCTCCGACACCCGCGCCCAAGCCCGTCTCGCCCGCGCCCAAGTCGTCTGACCTGGGCAAAGCCCCCTGGCTACGCTCCGACAACCCCGCCGGCGCTCCTGCCACGGGTAAGCTCCCGACCGAGCCCGCACCTCGTGCGCCCGAGCGCTCGGCTGCCCCCAAGGCTCAGCCTGTCGCGCAGTCCGCGCCGTGGGAATCCGAGCAGGTGCCCTACGACGACGCTATGGTCGGCGGCTTCGCTGTCGATGCGAGCGGGGACGATCTGCCTCCGTTCGACGTGCCGGGTGCGGCGTCCGCGCCCAAGTCCGCTGCAACTGCCCCCAAAGAGGAGGGCGCTCCTGCAGCTCCCTGGGAATCCAATCCCGGTGCTGGCAGCCCCTTCGGCCATCAGGGCGCAGCCCCGAGCATCCCGCAGACCGAGGACGAGGCCAAGGCCCTCATCCGCAGCGTCTTTGGCCAGGCCACCATCTTCAAGCCGGTGGAGTAGCTGCGCAGGCGGGTATACTGCTCAAGAAGAGGACCCCTTGTCCGGGCGCATCTGTATTTCGGACATGTGTAGTGTGGTGCCGCGTATGTCGCATTTGAGCAGACAGGTGCGTGACGGTCGGCCTAGGATGCTGAGGTCGATACGATACGTCGCATGGCTGTCCGTGTACTCGACTTGCTCGGCGTTAATGGTTGCTCCGATTGCCAAATAAACGCCTAGCTCGGCATCGACAATCTTGAAGTCCTTTATCTTGACCTTGAACTCTTGATAGAGGGACGGGCTGTTGTAGTAGACGGTTCGGGTTCCGTCGGTGCACTCATCGGTCGTCTCCCATTTGACGACGGGCTGGTCCGAGCTGGCTATCAGCAGTTCTGCTCCAAAAGCTATGGCATGGGTGATGACAACCAGCAATGCCCAGCCGACAAAGAGATAGAGAACCACATATGCAACGGGGTGTTTTGAGCGGATGTTTTGGAGCGCGTTGGGGGCATTCATGGGGCACCTCCAAATTACTATCTATGGCAATCAAATTATACCCTGCCGCCATGTGCGCCGCCTCGAGCAGCGGTTCGGCATTTAGCTATTTAGTGGCGCACATGAAATGCCGGATTCGGCTCTACTAGATTGAGTGTGCGATATTATGCAACCTTGCATAATTCGACCTTGCATAATCTTTGAGTGCGGTTTGTATTGGAGGACATGTATATCGACTGAGGTAACACGTCCGCCCCGCTCTCTCGCCGCGCGCCGTGGTACGATTTTTGAGTTTGAAAGTCCCGCCGTGCTCCGGCTGCCCTTGCAGCTCGGCGTGCGGCCGCACGTAAAGGAGCCATCATGGCCGGTATGAACATGCAGCAGATGATGAAGCAGGCTCGCAAGATGCAGGAGCAGCTTGCCGCCGCGCAGGAGAACCTCAAGTCCCAGACCGTCGACGCCTCTGCCGGCGGCGGCATGGTCAAGGTGACCGTTAACGGCGAGATGGAGCTCGTCAACCTCACCATCGATCCCGATGCGCTCGATCCCGAGGACGTCGATATGCTGCAGGATATGATCATGGCTGCCGTCAACGAGGCCGTCCGCGGCGTCAACGAGCTCGCCAACAAGCAGATGGGCGCCATCACCGGCGGCCTCAACATCCCGGGCATGCCGTTCTAAGACACGCATATATATGAGTGCCAACCACAGTCTGCAAAAACTGCTCGATGAGCTGGGCCGTCTGCCGGGCATTGGTCCCAAGTCGGCCCAGCGCATCGCCTATTACCTGTTGGAGGCCGACGCCGAGGAGGCGCGCCGCCTGGCCGAGGCCATCCTGGAGGTCAAGCAGGAGGTCCACTTTTGCAGCCGCTGCTTTAACTACGCCACGGCCGACGAGTGCTCCATCTGCCAGGACCCGATGCGCGATACCACTCGCATTTGCGTGGTGGGCGAGCCGCGCGATGTCCAGGCGATCGAGCGCACGGGCAGCTACCACGGCCTCTACCACGTATTGGGCGGCGTGATCAGTCCCATGGACAAGATTGGCCCCGAGCAGCTGCACATTCGAGAGCTGCTGGCACGCTTGGGCCACGAGGACATCCACGAGGTCATCATCGCCACCAACCCCAATATTGAGGGCGAGACCACGGCGAGCTATCTGGCCCGTACCATCAAGCCGTTGGGCGTCGAGGTGTCGCGTCTGGCAAGCGGCCTTCCCGTGGGCGGCGACTTGGAGTATGCCGACGAGCTTACGCTTGGCCGCGCCATCGAGGCCCGCCGCGCGAT
>ERZ1673701.2565-NODE-2565-length-13797-cov-8.832557_pt1 | contig 13797 bp, 7 predicted proteins | sample MGYA00580231_ERZ1673701 | MGnify/ENA primary metagenome ERZ1673701 (study PRJEB41218, sample SAMN15661798) | gut metagenome | host: Homo sapiens | place: Canada: London | collected 2015-08-20/2019-03-30 | study: EMG produced TPA metagenomics assembly of...
GTTTAAGAACGTCTCCAACGGCTACTAATCGTTTTCAGTTCGTTAATTTGTATATATGCATCTTATATATGCATCTGCTGGAAGTAACGCTGAGCGGTATCCTGTTAAGTCGTCAGCATACGATTCAACAGGGAAGGCAGATTATGCATTCTCCCCATCAACGCGACGCGCATCCGCAGCCTATATGCAGCCGTCGCATCTTTTTGGGTAGCGCTCTCGCTGCGAGCGCTTCTGTCGTCGCCGGCGCACTTGCCGGTTGCCAGCGCCCCTCCACGCTGGAAGTAGTTCAGCCCACGACGGGCGGCGGTCGCGACGACCTGTCCGATTCCGTTATCGGCAAGGACAAGATCCGCATTGGCATGGAGGCGGCCTACGCCCCGTACAACTGGCAGGTCTCCGAAGCCAGTGAGTACACCATCCCCATCGACAACGTGCAGGGTGCCTATGCCGATGGCTACGACGTGCAGATCGCCAAGATCGTCTGCAAGGCCCTCGGTGGCGAGCCCGTTGCCGTCAAGCAGAGCTTCTCGGGCCTTATCGATTCGCTCAACAACGGCCAGATCGACCTCATCATCGCCGGCATGAGCGCCACGCCCGAGCGCGAGGAGTCTGTCGGCTTTTCCGACCCGTACTTCATTGGCTACTTTGGCCTGTTCGTAAAAGAGGGCTCTCCCTACCAAAACGCCACCAAGCTTAGCGACTTTAGCGGTGCCACGGTACTCGGCCAAAAGGACACCATGCTCGACACCGTCATCGACGAGATTCCGGGCGTTGTCCACAAGAACCCGGTCGATTCGGTCCCCACGGTGTTTTCGAACCTGCTGCAGGGCACCTGCGACGCCGTGACCTACAACACTGAGAACGAGAAGGGCTATATGGCCCAAAACCCGGGTATCGTGCCGATCCATTTTGCCGAGGGCGAGGGCTTTAAGCAGGAGGTCGCGGCAAATGTCGGTTGCCGCAAGGGCTCGGACAAGCTGCTTAAGCTCATCGACAAGACACTCAAGGGCATTAGCCAAGAGGAGCGCGACCAAATGTGGGACGCGTGCCTCGACCGTCAGCCGGCATAGGGAGGCAGCATGAAAACCATTAATCGTCTGGCCTCCTTTATCAAGGCCGACCACCGTTATGTATACCTGGGCACGAGCGTTATCGCGGCGCTCGGCCTGGCGTTTAGCCAGCGCAACCCCACGCCGCTGAGCTTCTTGGCCCCCACGGGCGTGTTCCAAGATTGCCTTTGGGCGATTCTTTGGGCCTGGCTCGTCGTGTCGGCGGCGGCGCTGGTCACCAAGCTCATGCACTGGAACGACTATCGCGAAACGTCGCCGTTCGCCTCCGAGCGTTGCCGCCGTGGCGCACGCCTGGGCAGCTACGTCGTGGTCGCCATCGCGGCGATCTTCTTTATCGACCGTTGCATCATGTCGTTTATCGACCTGGTGCAGGTGAGCATTGTCTCGGATTCCAACCCCAGCGACTTTTTGTCGAGCCTGGTCTACATGACCTACAAGAGCGGCGACTTCTTCATCCGTGGCATCGAGATCACCATCGCACTTGCCACCTTCGGCACCGTCATTGCATTTTTCCTGGCGCTGCTCCTTGTGTTTTTGCGCATTCAGACGTTCGACCGCGTGGATAACGACCTCACGCGCTTCTTTAAGAGTATCGGCCGCGGCTTTGCGACCATCTACTCCACCATCGTGCGCGGCACACCCATGATGGTCCAGGGCCTGCTCATCTATTACGCGGGCTTCACCGTTTTGCGCGGCATGGGCTTCGAGACCGCCCAGGCCAACCAGATTTGGAGTACCTTCACCGCCGGTCTCGTCACCATCTCGCTCAACTCCACCGCCTACATGATGGAGGTCCTGCGCGGCGGTATCGAGTCCATCGATCCCGGCCAGGCCGAGGCGGCGCGCTCGCTGGGTCTGTCGCAGTGGCAGGCCATGCGCAAGGTCGTGTTCCCCCAGGGCATTAAAAACGCGATTCCGGCGCTCACCAACGAGCTCATCATCAACATCAAGGATTCGTCGGTGCTTTCGGTCATCGGCGTGTTCGACCTCATGTACGCCACCACCACCGTCGCCGGCGTGTACTACCGCCAGATGGAGGTCTACTGCGTGGCGCTCGTGGTCTACCTGATCCTGACGCTCGTGGCGAGCCGCCTGCTCGAAGCCTTTGGCAAAAAACTCGGCGCCGAGGCCCCGGCAACGCTGCCCAGCTCCAACTAGGCTCAAGACGAGGAGAATCATCATGGCAGATACCGCCACTACCGGCACCGCGGCCGCCGCACAAACTAAAGAGCCGCTCATCTGCGTCGAGGGCCTGCGCAAGAGCTTCGGCTCGCTCGAGGTACTCAAGGGCATCGACCTGTCCGTCAATCCCGGCGAGGTCGTCACCATTATCGGCGCCTCGGGTTCGGGCAAGTCGACCTTCCTGCGCTGCCTCAACCTGCTCGAGACCCCGGACGCGGGCCACATCTGGTTCCACGGCCAGGACCTCACGGCCGAGCGCTGCAACATCAACAAGCTGCGCGAGGACATCGGCATGGTGTTCCAGGGCTTCAACCTGTTCAACAACATGGACGTGCTCGACAACTGCACGCTCGCGCCCGTCACGCTCAAAAAGATGAGCAAGGCCGAGGCCGAGAAGGTCGCGATGGAGCATCTGACGAGCGTGGGGGTCGAAAAGTTCGCGCACGCCGCCGTGGGTCGCCTGTCCGGTGGTCAAAAACAGCGCGTGGCCATCGCTCGTGCCCTATGCATGAACCCGCAGATCATGCTGTTCGACGAGCCGACCTCCGCACTCGACCCCGAGATCGTGGGAGAGGTGCTCGAGGTCATGCGCAAGCTCGCTGCCGACGGCATGACCATGGTCGTCGTCACGCACGAGATGGCCTTTGCCCGCACCGTGTCCGATCGCGTGGTCTTTATGGACAAGGGCGTAGTGCTCGAGGACGCCGCGCCGGCAGAGCTCTTTGGCAACCCCAAGCACCAGCGTACCCGCGAGTTCCTCTCGCGTTATCTCGAGGACAAATAACCAACCGCAAGCGCTTATGTGGCAGGGCCGCTCCGGTGGGGCGGCCCTTGTCGTCACAATCGAAAGGATGTCATGGCCGAGGTTTGGCGCTTTTTTGCGCATGAGGATGATTTTGCCGATATCGACGAGGTCGGCGCGTGCGAGCGCCTGGGCCGCGTGCTGTCGTTTCCGACGATTTCGAGCATGGATGCCCAGACGGTGGACTGGCAGGCGTTTGCCGACCTGCGCGCCTATATGCAGCAGGCCTGGCCGCGCGTGTTTGCGGCAGGCGAGGTCGAGCTCATCGACCATTCGCTGCTCGTGACGCTTGCCGGCATCGATCCCGCCCTCAAGCCGGTCATGCTCATGGGCCACATGGATGTGGTCCCCGTGGTGCCGGGTACCGAGGCCGACTGGACGCACGCCCCCTTTAGCGGGTACGTGGACGACACCTACATCTGGGGCCGCGGCGCGATCGACATGAAGGACCAGGTCGCAGGCATTCTCGAGGCCGTCGAGTATGCGCTGGCACACGGTTGGCAGCACGAGCGCACGCTGCTCCTGGCCTTTGGCCAGGACGAGGAGACTACGCAGTACGGCGCAGGCGCCATCGGCCGCGCGCTCGAGGAGCGCGGCGTTGAGCTTGAGTACCTGATTGACGAGGGCGACTATCGTATCGTTGAGGCTGCCGAGTACGGCGCAGGCGAGGGTTGGCTTATGCATGCCGATCTTGCCGAGAAGGGCTATGCCGATATCGTGCTCAGGACGAAGAGCGAGGGCGGGCATTCTTCCAACCCTTACGGTGGCACGTCGCTCGAAGTGCTCAGCCGCGCTATTGCCGCGATTTGCGATATCGAGTGGCCGGCGCGTGTGACCGATCTGCTTGCCGCGCAGCTCGTCGAGCTGGGGCTTTATACCGCAGACGAGATTGCTGCCAGCAAGGATGCCATCGTGCGCGACTGCCTTGCCAGCAAAAAGCTGTACCCGCTTGTGACCACCACCTGTGCGCCCACGCAAATCGAGGGCGGCAGTACCGGTGCCAACGTAATGCCGCAAGATATGTGGGTCAATATCAACTTCCGCATGCTCGAGGGTACGAGCGTGGCCGATGTCGTGGCCTGCTGCCGCGAGGCCGTTGCCACCGCTGGGCTCGCCGGCCGAGTCGAGGTCGAGCTGGGCCCCGGCAGCTCCGAGCCCTCGCCGTCCCCGCGCGTGGGCGGTCCGGGGCTCGAGGCCGTCCGCGCCATCGCCGCCCGCTATTTCCGTGATCCCAAGCCGACGGAGGAAAACGGATCGTCTGCGGTGGGCCAAGAGCCGATGAGCATCGTGCCCTCGACCGTGATTGGTGCAACCGATGCCGCCAACTACCAGCGCATTTGCCACGAGTGCATCCGCTTCTCCGCCTTTGTGGTCGACGATGACGAATGCGACCGCGGCGTCCACGGCACCAACGAGCGCATCACCCGTCGCGCCTACCTCCAAGGCATCCGCTTCCTCATCGCCCTGCTCCACACGCTCTAGCATGCGACAAAGGGACTGAGCCGATTTCATCGGTAATGAGACAAAAACTGTCATAGAATAAGACTAAGATATCTTAAGAGACATATGCTGGGGTTGGTATTCCTTGAACGACTGCGGGCATGTGCCAGACTGCCTCGGCCCCCGGGGAGCACCCGGGCAGGTCGCCGTGTGACTGGGGAGGAAATTATGCAGGAGCTCAGAGAGACGACGTCTCGACTCGTGAATAATGCTACCGGGGGGGTGTCTAAGCAGGGAACTTCCTGGTGAACACCGGCCGCGCGAGCGGTGGTCCGTCATGTCTTATGGTCGTCGTCGTGGGCTGCGCCCGGTCTCGCCATATGTGATTGTTTTGGCCCTCGCCGTCGCGCTGACGGCGAGTTTCTTCCTGCCGACCCGTGCGGAAGCGGCGTTTTCGGACCACACGGTTACGACGATTTCGCCTTCGGGGACAACAATCAACCTGTTTGATTACTGGGTGAATCCCGATGATCACCTGTCGGTTTCCGGCAACGGCGGCATCAACGCAAACCACCGGTTCCAGTTTAACGACGGCCAGGGTGGTGAGTCGCTCAACCGTTGGACGGGCGGCGAGAACCCGCGGTCCGGCATCGTCAACAACACGCTTTTCGACGGCTACCCGCGGCTTTCCGATACCTGGGGCGGCAAGTCCCTCCGCTATCTGTTCGATTCCTCTGCCCAGACCGGCAAGACGTCCCATTTTGGCGTGACGGGCCTCCTCCAGGCTCAGGGCGGCTACTACGTCTATGACAGCACCCACAACTACGCAGCCTACAACGCTAACAAGAATGCCTTCGACATCTATGACACCGGGGGCGTTGGCAATTCGTCCCACCAGGGTCAGTTCTTCCCGTTCGACGCGGCAGACAAGGTGTTCAATGAGGAAAACGACCGGCTCGTCCAAAATGGCATCACGGCAGACAACACCGCGAGCTACAACGGTGGCAAGCCCGTCAACCATCACTTCGGTCTCTCAATGTCCACGCGATTCGTGCAGCCCGACGGCGGCAAGACGAACAAAGATGAGGACATGACCTTCGAGTTCGCCGGCGATGATGATGTCTGGGTGTTCATCGACGATGTCCTCGTGGGTGATATCGGCGGTATTCACGACCGCGCGAGTCTGAACATAAACTTTAAAACGGGCGACATTAAGGTGAACGGCAAGAGCGACGGCACGCTGCTGAGCAAGTACCAGGAGGCGCGCAAGGACGGCGACACGAGGTGGTACGGCAGCACCTTCGCCGACGGCACCAACCACACCCTCAAGTTCTTCTACCTGGAGCGCGGCGCCCTCTACTCCAACATGGAGCTCAAGTTCAACCTCGTGACGGTGCCCGAGTCCGACATCATAAAGTTCGACCAGGACGGCAAGTTCGTACAGGGTGCCGAGTTCCAGCTCTATAAGACCGATAAGGACTTCAAAACCGAGGGCGCGCTTCTCGGCTCCGGCACCACGGACGAGGCCGGCTGCCTAACGCTCACGAACGACGATGGCAGCGGCGTCATCAACTTCGACGATCTCTACAACAAGGATCACAGCAATAAGTACTACCTCCTGAAGGAGACGAGCGTGCCCAAGGGATACCGCTCGAATCTCACGACGACGGATGGCAGCATGCACCTCGAGTACGAGCCCACGAGCGACAAGAACGGCGCGGGCGGCGTCATCATCAACCGCGGCGGTATGGACGCGGGCAGCGCCGTGTGGCGGACGGGTGCGTTTGCCGGCGCGAAGGAGACCATCACCGCGCCGTCGATCGTGTACAAGGCGAATGATGACCTGACGAAGTCCAACGACGCTGTCAGCCTGGACTCCGGCATACTGTTCGCTGTGGTGCTCAAGCGCGATAAAAGCGCAAGCATCAAAGATCCGAGCAGTTGGTACGCCGTGTCGGGCGACCCATCGACGGGAGCGGGATACACCCTCGCCAAGGAGCCGGGCACGGCCGGCGCTATCGAGGCGGCGAAGAAGGACCTGCACGCCTTCACGCTCAACACGAGCGGCCAGTACCAGGTAGAGATTCAAAATCTGCCCGGTGACATCTCCAAGTACTACTACTTGCTGAGCGGTGAGGCCCGCAAGGATGCCGAGTACACGGTGGCCATCTACCACACAACGGCGAGATCGATCGGCGACGCGACGCCTAAGAACACCGTCCACGTGTACAGCGACGACATCGCAGGCGGCACGAACTTCAAGCGGCAGTTCGCCACGCGCCTGCTCGTCACGAACATCCAGAATCGCCTGTTCGTGCAGAAAACCGATACCGAGGGCAACCCCGTAGACGGCGCAACGTTCGGCTTGTACAAGGCGACAACGGACGCGAACGGCAAGGTTGTGCCCAAGGACGATCAGGGCCCCTATGACACCCTGACGACGGGGTCGGTCGACAACCCGGTCCGGCTCGAAGGGGCGGGCATATTCCCGTGTACGAGCGACGGCAACAAGCCGCTCAAGAATGGCACCTACTTCCTAAAGGAGGTCTCGGCGCCCAAGGGCTTCCTGCTTAACGACACGCTCACCAAGGTGATTGTGGACGATGACGGCGTCCATGCCGATGCTGGTACGGACGATGACGGCGTTTCGACGTTCGTGGGCCCGGGCGCGCTCATGAAGAGTCTGGGCCAGTTTGGCGCAGAGGGCGACATCGACAACACGCTCACGTGGATCAAGGGTACGCGGCAGACCTCGAATGGCGAGACCAATGTTAAAGGCAACCTGACGTGGACCGATGTCGAACCCGTGGGTGCAGACGACACAGTGCACCTCAAGTACGGCGCCAACGGACGTATCTACCAGTATGGGCCCACCGAGGAGGGCAAACCCTACCGCCTGGAGACCGAGACGGGCTGGATACGTATGGGTATCACCCAGGACGTGTCTGGTGACACTAATGCGAAGGGCGCCCGCGCCGATCTGGACGACATGAACCTGAATGCCCTGTTCACGGGCGCCACCTGCGTGCGCGTGGCGAACGAACGCGAGGCGAGCCTCGAGGTGACGAAGAAGGTTGACGTGCCCGATGGCCTGACGGGCAATAAGGACGCGGGGTTCACCTTCAATTTCACCGTGCCCGCGGGGAAGACGTACAAGGCCGCGGTGTTCGAGAAGGCGGGGACTGCGGGCGAGCGGCGGGTCGGCAACGTGTTCAACCTGACGAACGGCTATTCGCAAACCATCAAGGCCGACGAGACGATTCGCGTGTACGGTCTTAGCGAGGGCGACGAGTACACGGTGCAGGAGCTGACCGGCGCAGACCAGATGCCCGCGGGCTATAAGCTGACCGGCCGCAAGCAGGGTGCCACGGATCTGAAGGACGCAGGCGATAGCGTCACCGGTAAGATCGCGAAGCAAAATACCGACGGCACGTTGGCCGAAGCCAACAAGCTGGTGTTTACCAACACTTACACGGCGGAAGCCAGCGACAAACTGACCCCACAGGTAACGAAGAAGATCTCCGGCACCGAGAGGACGGACAAGAAGTTCTCGTTCACGCTGGCTGCCACGTCGAAGACGAAGGATAAGATTGACGCCGGCGATCTGGAGGATGACGGTCTAAAGGGTGACACACCCTCGGAGTCCAAGACCACGAAGGGGGAGATCACCGGCAAGGACGGTCAGCCCCTCAACTTCTCCGACATGACATTCAACAAGGCAGGCGACTACACGTTTACGCTCACCGAGGCCCACGGGGAAGATGACGATCCTAATACGACTGGTGTGCAGAACGCTGGTTGGACGATGGACGATTCCACCTACACCGTCACGGTGAAGGTTGAGGACAAGAATGCCAAGCTGACTGTCACAGGCGTGGCGGTGGAAAAGGACGGCGATGACAAGAGCGAGACGCTTGAGGTCAAGAAAGGCAAGGTGAACCTCGCCACCTTTACCAACAGCTATGCTGCGAAGGGTTCCGTGACCCTGGCGGCGAAGAAGCACTTTACGGGCGGTGCGCTCGCGGGGAACGATTTCTCGTTTGCTCTGTACAAGGGTGACAAGGCGGAAGGCACGCCCCTTGAGACCGTCACGAACGACGAGAACGGCAACATTACCTTCCAGCCCATCAACTACACCGAGGCCGGTGACTACGACTACACCATCAAGGAGGTGAAGGGCGCCGACCCGACCGTCGTCTACGACGGTCGGGAAGTGAAGGTCAAGGTCAGCGTCACCGATAACAAGAACGGCACGCTGGGCGCAACCGCCACCTACGGCGGCGATGAGGCCGTTCCGACCTTCACCAACTCGAAGCCGACGACGGACGTTACCGTCGAGGCAACGAAGACCCTCACGGGCAAGGCGCTGACGGACGGCGCGTTCGCCTTCGGCCTGTACGACCAGGACGGCAATGAGGACGCTCGCGGCACCAACGATAAGAATGGCAAGGTCAAGCTGACCGTCAAGGGCCTGAACCTGGGCGAGTACGACTACACGCTCAAGGAGGTCGCTGGCAGCGATTCGACCATCACCTACGATTCCACGGAGGTGAGGGTTCACGTCTCGGTGAAGGCGGAGGGCGACAAGGCGAAGGCGACCGTCACTTACGACGGCAAGAACGATATCCCGACCTTCAAGAACACGTATCAGCCCGCCGAGACCTCGGTGACGCTCGCGGCGAAGAAGGCCTATGTGAAGTCCGACAGCACGCCGGCTGCGCTCAAGGGCGGCGAGTTCGCCTTCGACCTGTACGAGGGCGATCTGACGGCCGAGCAGCTGAAGGGCAAGCAACCCATCCGGAGCGCCAAGAACGGCGAGGACGGCACCGTCACCTTCCCGGCCATCAACTACACCAAGGCCGGCGAGTACAAGTACACCATCGTGGAGAAGAAGGGCGACCTGTCTCACGTGACCTTCGACGACGCGGTGCACCATGCCGCGGTGAAGGTCATGGACAAAGCTGGCAAGCTGGACGCCGCCGTTGCCTACGATGGTGACAAGGCCGATGCCCCCACCTTCACGAACACCTACACCGCAAAGGGATCCGTGGAGCTGACGGCGACCAAGGTCGTTGCGGTCGCGCCGGGCTTCACGCACGACACCAAGCTGAAGGGCGGCGAATACACGTTCGAGCTGAAGGACGCCGACGGCAAGGTGCTCGACACCGCGAAGAACGAGGCCGATGGCACGGTGAAGTTCACGCGCGACTTCGAGCTCGCCGACCTGGGCGGCGCCGCGAGCAAGGACTTCGCCTACACCATCGCGGAGAAGACGGGCGCGGAGGCCGGCATGGTCTATGACAACCATACCCTCACCTATACGGTGACGGTCACAGACGGCGGGAACGGAGCACTGAATGCGAAGGCGATCGTGACGAGCGCATCCGGCTCGGATACCTTCACCAACACCTACCAGCCGGCCGCGACCGGTCTGGCCCTCGGTGCGCAGAAGAGCTATGTGAAGAAGGACGACAACACGCCGATCGTCCCCAAGGACGGCGAGTTCACCTTCGATGTGTACGAGGGCAAAATGACTGCTGAGCAGCTTGCCGGGGCCAAGCCCGTCCGGACCGCGACCAACGGCGCGGACGGAAGTGTTAACTTCGACGCCTTCTCCTACGCGAAGCCGGGCACGTACGAGTACACTATCGTGGAGCGGAAGGGTGATCTGGCCTACGTGACCTACGACGACGCGGTGCATCATGCCGTGGTGACGGTTGTGGACAATGCCGGCACGCTGCAGGCGAGCGTCGCCTACGACGGCGCGGACGCCACGAAGCCCACCTTCACCAACACCTACAAGGCGAAGGCGACGAACTCCGGCGCGATCGCCCTCACCAAGAGCGTTGACGTGCACGACGGCAGCTATCAGCTAAAGGCGGGAGACTTCGCCTTCGAGCTGGTGGGGTCTGACGGTACGGTGCTCCAGACCCAGAAGAACGACGCCAAGGGCAAGGTTTACTTTAACGAGCTGACCTTCGACCATGCGGGCACCTTTCCCTTCACGGTCCGTGAGGTGCAGCCGACGGACGGCGCGCCGGGCGTGCCGGGCGTGACCTACACCGGCAAGACGTACACCCTGACCTACGTGGTGAAGGACAACAACGACGGCAAGCTGGTGGTAGAGAGCTCTACGGTGAAACCGAGCGAGGGCACCGAGAACGGCGTCACCCCCAATACCATGACGTTTGCGAACAGCTACCAGCCGGGTCAGACCTCCTACCAGATCTCTGGCACCAAGGTGCTTGAGAATGCCGACCCGGCCACCACGCGGACGCCCGCCGATGGCGAGTTCACATTCGCGCTGATTGACGTGGCCACCGGGCAGGAGATCGACCGGACCACGAACGTGGGTAAAGCGTTTACCTTCAAGGCCATCTCGTACACCGCAACTGGTTCGCATGCGTACCAGGTGAAGGAGGTTGCGGGCCAAGATGGCACCATCACTTACAGCGATGCGGTGCTGGACGTAACGGTGAACGTGACCGATGACGGCAGCGGCCAGCTGACCGCGACGGCGAACAAGACGGCTGCGGATCTGACCTTCACCAACACCTACACGCCGACGGCAACGACGGCGACGATTACCGGAACGAAGGCTCTGACCGGCCGCGACCTGGCCGAGGGTGAGTTCTTCTTCGACCTGAAGGACGCCGACGGTAACGTGGTGCAGACGGTGCAGAACGGCGCCGACGGCACGTTCGGCTTCGCGCCGCTGCAGCTGGACAAGGTGGGGACGTACGTCTACACCGTGTCCGAGCGGGCAGGGGCGACGGCGAACGGCGTCACCTACGACACGACGGTCTTTACCGCGACGGTGACGGTGACGGAGAATGCGGAGACGCACGCACTGGAGGCGCAGGTTGCCTACAGCAAGGGCGGCAAGGCTGCGGATGCGGTGGCGTTCAGCAACAGTTACGCGCCGGCCGCGACTGAGGTGAAGCTGGGGGCCTCCAAGGTGCTGAGCGGCGAGGACCTGAAGGAAGGGCAGTTCTCCTTCCAGCTGAAAGATGCCGACGGCAAGGTGCTGCAGACCGCAAAGAACGCGGCGGACGGCACGGTGGGCTTCGAGGCGATCTCGTACGACAAGCCCGGAACGTACGCCTACAGCATCTCCGAGGTGGACGACGGTCAGAAGAACGTGACGTACGACGCGGCCGAGCACCGGGTAACGGTGACGGTGACGGACGACGGTGCGGGCCATCTGGTGGCGACGGTAACCTATGACGGCGCCGTGGCGCCGGTGTTCAAGAACACGTACACGCCGCCGACCACCCCGCCGACGGAGCCGCCCACCAATCCGCCGAGCAAGTCACCGGTGCCGAAGGAGGAGAAGCCGGGTCTGCCGTATACGGGCGATACCAGCTTGTCGCCGATGGCCCTGGGTGGCATCGCGGGCGGCGCGGTGGTGCTGATCGCCGCAGGCGTTATCCTGCGGCGCCGGAACCGGTAGCTACGGCGGCCGAGAAGGGCTTTGATTGAGGGCGGGTGGTCGCAGGGCGCGGCCGCTCGCCCTTTTTGGTGAAAGGCTATGTTAACCCGCCGTTTGCACGTCCGGCTCCAGATGGAACTCGTACTCCGGCTCCATCATCTTCTTCCGGATCTTTTCGTAGCGCCCGTCGTCGAGCTGCTCGCGCATGAGCGACGTCCTGTCCCCGACGCGTGCGGCCTCGCGCAGCCATCTGAACCACATCAGGCAGCTGTGGAGCCTGCGGGTCGATACGCCCTTGAACCTCTCGAGGAAGTGGCCGAGCGAACCCTGCGCTTCAGCATCCTCTGGACCGTGTCCCGCTCGTACCCGGTGAGCCTGCCGTGGGTCCTCGGGACCGCCCTCGCGGCGCCCTTCCCGCCCTTTCCGGACATGGCGTCCTCCGATCTCCCGGGGCCGGCCGATCCGGCCCTCAGGGTATCGGATTCCCAAATTTATCCGTATATGTGCGGATGAATGCGGGAGGCGTTCGGATGAAGTTGTATTCAAGGAAAGAGACTGACCCTTTGTCGCATTCCGTGCGGGTTATATGCAGGTATGCCTGCGCACGCTATCATGTATGGGTTAGACCGCAACTATGTACCTCATACGCGAAGGGATGCGCATGTATCTGAAGATCGACATGTTCTAGCTGGGCTTACCCCCGCAGTGGCGCCGCGCGCCCCATCAACTCTGCCGATTTTCGCCTTCACGCACATAAAGGAGTCCCGCCATGCGCGACAAGCTCGAAAAGATCATTAAGGCCTACGAGGAGCTCGAGAAGAAGCTTTCCGACCCGGCCGTCGCCTCCGACATCAAGGAGTTCACGCGTCTCAACAAGGAGTACGCACACCAGTCCGACCTCATCGCTGCCTCGCGCGAGTACATCGGCGCGCTCGATGACATCGAGGCCGCCAAGGAGATGCTCCGCGACACCAGCGATGCGGACGAGAAGGAGATGCTCCAGATGGACATCTCCGAGAACGAGGAAAAGCTTCCCCAGCTCGAGGAAGACATCAAGTACATGCTCATCCCGAGTGACCCCAACGACGACAAGAACACCATCGTCGAGATTCGCTCCGCCGCCGGTGGCGACGAGGCAGCCATCTTCGCCGGCGACTTGTACAAGATGTACCAGCGCTTCTGCGAATCGCGCGGCTGGAAGACCACCGTGCTCGATTCCAGCCCCAGCGAGGCCGGCGGCTTTAAGTCCATCGAGTTCAAGGTCGAGGGCGACCGCGTCTACTCCGTCATGAAGTTCGAGTCCGGCGTGCATCGCGTCCAGCGCGTTCCCAAGACCGAGTCCCAGGGCCGCATTCAGACCTCCACGGCTACCGTCGCCGTACTTCCCGAGGCCGAGGAGATCGACGTCCAGATCAACCAGTCCGACCTGCGCATCGACACCTACTGCGCCTCCGGCCCTGGCGGTCAGTGCGTTAACACCACCTACTCCGCCGTGCGCATCACCCACCTGCCCACCAACACCGTGGTGCAGTCGCAGGAGCAGCGTTCCCAGATCCAGAACCGCGAGGTCTGCATGCAGATGCTGCGCGCCCGTCTGTACGAGATGGAACTCGAGAAGCAGCAGGCCGAGCTCGGTGCCGAGCGCCAGAGCCAGATCGGCCACGGCAACCGTTCCGAGAAGATCCGTACCTACAACCAGCCCCAGGACCGCGTGACCGATCACCGTATCGGCTTCAACTCCACCTACAACGGCGTTCTTCTGGGCGATCAGCTCGGCACCGTCATCGAGGCGCTCGCCGCCGCCGAGCGAGCCGAGAAGCTGGCACAGGCTGTGTAGTAGGTTCCGCCGTTCTACCGAACGGCGGACCGGC
>ERZ1673701.2569-NODE-2569-length-13778-cov-9.374262_pt1 | contig 13778 bp, 8 predicted proteins | sample MGYA00580231_ERZ1673701 | MGnify/ENA primary metagenome ERZ1673701 (study PRJEB41218, sample SAMN15661798) | gut metagenome | host: Homo sapiens | place: Canada: London | collected 2015-08-20/2019-03-30 | study: EMG produced TPA metagenomics assembly of...
GCCCAGACGCGCAAGATGATCACGGGTGTTTTAGCCACGCTGGTGGGCGGTTCGTTTTGGGGTTTCTCGGGTACCAGCGCGAGTTTTTTGTTCGATACCTACCATGTCGATACGCTGTGGCTTATGAGCATACGGCAGATTCTCGCCGGCCTGCTCTTTATGACTGTGGTTGTTACGCGCGACCGCGCACGCCTGGTCAAGCTTTGGACGACGCCCGCTGATCGCAAACAGCTGCTGTTCTTTACCGCCTTTGGCCTGCTCTTTAACCAGTTTTGTTATCTTTCGGCCGTGCGCCTGACCAATGCCGGAACTGCGACGGTGCTCCAGTGCCTGCAACTGGTCATCATTATGGGCTACACCTGCGTGATCGACCATCGCATGCCTCGCGTGCGTGAGACCGTTGGCATTGGGCTGGCCCTGGGCGGCACCTTTTTAATTGCTACCGGCGGCGACCCGACCAGCCTGAGCATATCGCCGCTTGGCCTGGTCGCAGGCCTTATGTGTGCGGTCAGCGCCACCTGCATGGCGGTGATTCCCGCCAAGATTCTGCCCGAATACGGCAGCCCCATCGTCACGGGTTCGGCAATGCTCACGGCGGGCGTGGTCTCATGTGCCTTCGTGCAGCCCTGGGCGCATATGCCGGCGCTCGACGCTGCCGGCATCGAGGCGCTCGCGGTGTTCGTGGTTATCGGCTCGTTTTTTGCTTACACGCTCTATATGCAGGGCGTTAAGGACATCGGCTCGGTGCGTGCGAGCCTCATCGGAACTGTGGAGCCGGTTTCGGCGACCATCACCAGCGCCGTTATGCTGGGCACGGTGTTTTTGCCGACCGACCTTATCGGCTTTGCCATGATCATCGTGATGATGTTCCTCACGGTGTAGCTGGCGCCGCCGCCAAGACGGAAAAGGTGTTGTGCCGCATTTTCGCCAATTGATGTCCGTGTCTGGAGTTTAGCTGTCGATGCTCAAAATGCCATAAACTAGTAACGTTATGGACTTTTTCATTGCGACTCAATTGCGAGGATTTCTTTATGGCTGGTAATCACTTTAAGGGCAGCGATAGCGGTCGCCCTGCAGTTCCGCCGCGTCCGAACGGGGCTGGTAAGGCCGGCACGCCGGGCGGCGCTGGACAGGGCGGTTCCGGTAAGCGCGTGTCCCCGGGCGAGACAGCGATGTTTACCGCTCTGTACGAGCAGTCTCAAAAGGCAAAAAAGACCGGCCGTGCAAGAGGGAATGTCTTTGCGGGCGGTGCAACCTCCACGTCGCAGCCGAGCGGGGCTCCTTCGGTACCCGCGAACAACGCAGATGCTGCCAACGCCGCGAATGCCGCCGGCAACGTTAATGCCGGCAAGGCCGCCAACAATACTCCCTCTGCCGGTGGCGCGGGGCTTACGGGTAACCTTGGCACGATTTACACCGGCGCCTCCGAGACTGGCACGTTCGCCCGCCTGGATGATAGCGGTGCCGAGTTTGCGGGCTCGGGTTCCAAGGAAGATTATTACGATTTTGGCTTGAACTACGGTAGCGACGCTTCGTCGAGTTCGACCTCTGACGGTCTGGTCCGTCATCGCCATCGCAAGGGCGAGCGCAAAAAGTGTCACACCGGCGCCATTATTGCCGCTGTAGTCGCGGTGCTTCTCGTTGCGCTTGGCGCAAGCGGCTTTATGCTGCTTAACTCGGCAAAGACCGTAAAGAGCGAAGCGAAGGAGGCTGTCGAGATCGTCGGTGGCCTTAAGGACAAGGTCACGTCAGGCGATTTTTCGACGCTGCCTGACGACGCGAAGAAGATCGATGAACTCTGCGACAGCATGAAGGCGGAGACCTCGAGCCCGCTGTGGACGGCGGCTTCGTTTATCCCGGTGTATGGCAGTGACATCAACGCAGCCCGCACCATGATTGATGCCCTGTCCGATGTCTCGAGCAACGCGCTGGTTCTCATGGCCGACAACCTTTCGCAGGCCACGCCCGGCAAGCTGTTCCAGGACGGCATGATTAACGTGTCCGCGCTGCAGGCGGTCGCCGATTCGCTTTCCAGCAGCTCGAAGGTGTTCAAGAGCGCCAATGAGAAGATCCAGGGCATTGGCGATACTCATATTTCCCAGGTGACCGAGCTGGTCGATAAGGCCAAGGACGGCTTTGCCACCCTCAACGGCGCGGTTGACGCGGCGGAGAAGGTCGCCCCCATCCTTCCCCAGATGCTCGGCGCCAACGGCCAGACGCGTCATTATCTTGTGCTCGCGATGAGCAATGTCGAGATCCGCGCCTGCGGCGGTTTCCCCGGTTCTCGCGGCGTGATGTCGGTGACTGACGGTAAGCTCGAACTGGGCGATTTTGTCAAAGTCGACATGATGAAAGAGCCTTTGAGCCCGCTTCCCATCACCGATGAAGAGGCAAACTTGTTCACGACCGGATGGGGCCTGACCGGATTCAACACGCTCGGATACACGATGGGCGACGTTACGATGACGCCTGATTATCCGCGTGCGGCTCAGCTTGCCAGCGATATGCAGAAGGCCATTGTCGGAGATGACATCGACGGCGTATTCGCAGTCGATCCGGTATTTTTGCAGTATATGCTCGGCATTGTAGGCGGTACACAGCTTCCTGATGGCACCGTCGTTGATGGAAGCAACGCTGCAAAGGTGCTGCTGCACGATATTTATTGGAATTACCCGGTAGAGGAACAGGATGCCATTTTTGCGGCGGTTGCCGGATCAGCTTTTAACAAGATCGTGGGCGAACTGGGATCCAGCGATATTACTAAGATTGCTGCCGCCATCGAAAAGGGCGCTTCCGAGGGTCGCATCCTCATGTATTCGAGAAACGATGACGAGGAAAAGGCCGCGAAGGCTCTTGGAATATCGGGCGCCCTCCAAACCGATACGTCGGAGGCTCCGATCTTGGGCGTCTATGTGAACAACTACAGCTATTCAAAGATGGATTGGTTCCTCGATAAACGGGTCACCATCGATTCTTCGGTTGAAAATGCCGATGGCTCGACGACGTATCGAGTGACCACCTCGCTCAAGAACACGATGACCCCCCAGGAGAAGGCCGAGATGCCTGGTTATTTCCAGGGCCATAACGGCATTAGCCAGGATATTGACGATGAGGTGCTGAGGCTTTATCTCTACGCTCCTGCGGGAGGCAGCATTTCGGACATTAAGACTTCGGGCTCCGGTTCTATCGAAATGAACGAAGCGACGCACGATGGCTTGAAGGTTGCATGGGGCGGTGTCCACATGCTTCTTGGACAAGACATAAAGGTCGAGTACAAGGTCACGACTTCGAAGGACTCTGGGCACAAAGAGCTTAAGGTTCGTACCACGCCAACCGCTCAAACGTTCGAACAGGATAAGTAAGATATGAAGTACTTTGGCACCGACGGCTTTCGCGGTGAGGCCAACGTTGGGCTGACGGTAGAGCACGCTTATAAGATTGGCCGTTTTGTGGGCTGGTATTACGGCGCCAACCGCGAGCGCAAGGCGCGCGTCATCGTGGGCAAGGACACACGCCGCTCGAGCTATATGTTTGAGGCGGCGCTGGTGAGCGGCCTGGTCGCGAGCGGTGCGGACGCCTATATGCTGCACGTGATCCCCACGCCGGGCGTGGCGCATCAGACCGTGGAGGGCTGCTTCGATTGCGGCATCATGATCAGTGCGAGCCATAACCCGTTTTGCGATAACGGCATTAAGCTCGTCAACAGCGACGGCTTTAAGATGGACGAGGACGTGCTGGAGCTCATCGAGGACTATATCGATGGCAAGAGCGAGGTGCCGCTGGCAACGGGCAATCACATCGGCGCCACGGTGGATTACATGCAGGGCCGCAACCGCTACATTGCTTCGCTCATCGCCAGCGCGAACTTTTCGCTGCAGGGCGTCAAGATCGGTATTGACTGCGCCAACGGCTCGGCTTCCTCGGTGGCCAAGCCGGTGTTTGACGCGCTCGGCGCCGACGTGCGCGTGATCAATGCCGCGCCCGATGGTTTTAACATCAACGTCGACTGTGGCTCCACGCATATGGAGCGCCTGCAGCGCCACGTGGTGGAGCAGGGGTTGGACGTGGGCTTTGCCTACGACGGCGATGCCGACCGCTGCCTGGCTGTGGATGAGCGCGGTCGCGTGGTAGACGGCGACCAGATCCTGTACGTGTGCGGCGTGTATCTGAACAAGCACGGGCGACTCTCGGGCGGTACCGTGGTGCCGACGATTGCCAGCAACTTTGGCCTGGTCAAGTCGCTGGAGCTTGCCGGTCTGAGCGCCGTGACCAGCGGCGTGGGCGACCGTCACGTGTATGCCAAGATGCGCGAGGGCGGCTACAGCCTGGGTGGCGAGCAGACGGGCCATACGATCTTTGGCGATATCGAGCGCACGGGCGACGGCATTATGACCTCGCTGCGCGTGATGGAAGTGATTCGTGCCGAGCGCGAGACGCTCTCGCAGCTCACGGCTCCGTGCAAGCTGCTGCCGCAGGCGCAGGTGGCCGTGCACGTGGCGGACAAGGACGCCGCGCTCGAGAACATGGGCGTGCAAAACGCCATCGCCGAGGCCGAGGCTGCGCTGGCAGGCGAGGGCCGCGTGCTCGTACGCAAGAGCGGAACCGAGTCGGTTATCCGCGTGCTGGCCGAGGCGCCCGACCAAACATCCGCCGATGCCGCCATGAAGCGCATCGCAAGTGCTCTGGAGGCTCTTTAGTTACGCGTTTTTACCAAACCGCGTAACTGCTCGACGCTGCAAACGGCCCCAAGCGGCAGTCTGACGTTCAATTTCAAGGGCGCGACCAGAAGGTCAGCGCCCTTTCATTTCACGTCACCTTGCTCGCTTAGGGTCGTTTTCGCTGACGTTGCCAAGACATTAGCGTCAACGAACTAGTCATTGGGTACCTAGTTATTGGGTGAAAAAAGGGGACGCTGCGGATTGGTTCCGCGGCGTCCCCTTTGCGTTGGCGTGTCGGTTATGCCTTACAGCTCGTAGAGCGTGGTGAACTTGTCCTGCAGGTAGCTGCAGTAGTAGCGGGCATCGAACGCCATGCCGCAGGCGCCCTTGATGAGCTCCGGCGCGTCCTTGGCGCGGCCCCACTGCCAAATGTGCTCGCCCAGCCAGGCGCGGACGGGTGTCAGGTCGCCGCTCGCGCAGGCGCCGGTAAGGTCGATGCCGTCGCGGCACATGGCCGGCACAAACATGGCGTCGTAGGCGCTGCCCAGCGCATAGGTGGGGAAGTAGCCAAACGAGCCGCCGCTCCAGTGCGTATCCTGCAGGCAACCACGCGTGTCGTCGGGAACCGGAATGCCCAGGTACCTATCCATGAAGCGATTCCAAAGAGCGGGGATATCCTTGGCTGTGGCCTCGCCGGCAAACAGCATGCGCTCGATCTCGTAGCGCACCATAACGTGCAGCGGATAGGTGAGCTCATCGGCCTCGGTGCGGATCAACGACGGCTGCGCGATGTTAACGGCGTGGTAGAGCGTGTCCTCGTCGACGTCGCCGTAGACCTCGGGTGCGTGGCGGCGCAGCACCTCGAGCAGCGGTCCCATAAAGGCGCGGCTGCGGCCCACGGTGTTCTCGAAAAAGCGGCTCTGGCTCTCGTGGATGCCCATGGAGGTGCCGCCCTCAAGACAGGTACGCGCATAGGCGGGATTGACGCCCAGCTCGTACATGGCGTGTCCCGCCTCGTGGATGATGCTGTAGACGTTGGAGATGCAATCGTCCTCGTAGATGTGTGTCGCGATGCGCGCGTCACCCACGGCAAAGCCCTCGCTAAACGGGTGCTCGGTAAAGGCAAGCGTGGTGTCGTTCAGGTTCAGGCCGACGAGCTTCATAAGGTCGAAGCTCATGGCGCGCTGGGCGGCCTCGGGCACGCGGGCGTGCAAAAAGTCGGCATCGGGCTGCTGGCCGCGCTCGCCGATGGCGTGCACGAGCGGCACGACCGTCGTCTTGACCTCATCGCAAAACGCATCGAAGCTCTTGGCGGAAAGGCCGCGCTCGTACTGGTCGAGCCAAACGTCGTATGGGTCGCGCTTGGGGTCCATAAGTTCGGCCTGATGCTTAAGTTGGGCGACGATCCTATCCACATAGGGCTCAAAGCTCGCCCAGTCATTGGCCGTCTTGGCCTTGTGCCATACGGCATCGGCCTCGCAGGTGAGCCTAGTCCAGGCCTCGGCCTCCTCGGTGGGGATGACGCTTGCCTCGCGCTGGTCGCGACCGAGCACACGGATCTCGTCGAGCAGCTGCGGGTCGTCTACATGTCCGCCTGCAACCGTCTCGCGCGCTAACGAGCGTACGAGCTCAACGGACTTCTCGCTGGTCAGTAGCTTGTGATGCTCGCCGGCAAGCGTGCCCATGGCGTCGGCACGGGCGGCAGCACCGTTGGCAGGAGCAATCGTCGCTCCATCGAACTCGGCAATCTTGAGCAGGTACTCGCGAGTCCACAGCTTGCCCTCGAGTTTGCGGAATTTTTTGACGGCCTTGTCGGCTTTAGCAACCTTGACGCCCTTGGCAGCCTTTGCCACGGCGGCCTTGGCCTTCTTATCGAGTTTCTTTCCCATACCGTATCCTTAATCTCGCAGGCCGAGCGCCGCAGACGGGTGCACGGCCAGTTTGCACAGCTACCTGCCTTGTACCCAGCGCGAACAAAACGGAACGCGGCGATGCACACGTAGAATGTGTTATCCTATAGCCCAATGCGTTGACGGAGAGGGTTTTGCCCGCCGCGTCGCCGGCAAGAGAGGGAAGGTCATGGGCTGCAAGCCTTCCTGCGGTGACAAGGGCCAAGCGTTCACTCCCGAGCAGCGACCTCAACGGGCGCGCGGCCAGTGGCAGCAAAGCCTCAGTAGGGAAGCCGTGAGCCTCGCGACAAGAGGCACAGAGTGGGCGCGGCGGGCCAGACATCCGCCGGGTCAAACAAGGTGGTACCGCGGAATTCAACCGTCCTTGGGCAATGCACATGCCCGAGGACGGTTTTTTGTTACCGAACCGGGCCGCGCATCCGCAGCATCGGGCGGCGTCAGCCGCCCCGGAGCGCGGATACGCGAGAGACGAAAGGGAAGACATGAGTCTGATTGATGATCTGGTCAAACTCGAGGAAGAGGCCAAGGAGCTCGTTGCAGGCGCCGACGACGCCGCCAAGCTCGAGGCTGCACGCGTTGAGCTGCTCGGTCGCAAGGGCCGCATCACCGGCCTGATGCGCATGATGGGCAAGCTCGCCCCCGAGGATCGTCCCGTGATGGGCAAGCGCGCCAACGAGATGCGCCAGCTGATCGAGGGCATGCTCGACGAGCGCACCACCGAGATGAAGGCCGCCGCCCTCAAGCACGCACTCGAGCACGATGCCGTCGACATCACGCTGCCGGGCATCCGTCCGCAGATCGGCCACCAGCACCTGATCAAGCAGATCATCGAGGAGGCCGAGGACATCTTCTGCGGCATCGGCTACACCGTCGAGTCCGGCCCCATGGTCGACACCTCCTACTACAACTTCACCGCGCTCAACGCCCCCATGGATCACCCGAGCCGTTCGGCCCGCGATACCTTCTACGTGGTCGACAACAACCCCGGCAGCGTCGCGCACCCCGAGGCTCATGCCCACGGCGAGTCCGACGTGCTGCTGCGCACCCAGACCTCGGGCGTGCAAATCCACACCATGGAGTCGCAAAAGCCGCCCATCTACATGATCTGCCCGGGCACCGTCTATCGTCCCGACACGGCCGACGCCTGCCACCTGCCGCAGTTCAACCAGATCGAGGGCCTGGTCGTCGACGAGGGCATCACCTTTGGCGATCTTAAGGGCACGCTCGACTACTTTGTTAAGTGCATGTTTGGCGAGGACCGCAAGACGCGTTATCGCCCGCATTTCTTCCCCTTCACCGAGCCTTCCTGCGAGGTGGACGTGAGCTGCCACGTGTGCGGCGGCAAGGGCTGCAACTTCTGCAAGCACAGCGGCTGGATCGAGATCCTGGGCTGCGGCATGGTCGACCCCAACGTCCTGATCAACTGCGGCATCGACCCCGAGAAGTACACCGGCTTTGCCTTTGGTATTGGTGCCGAGCGCGTCGCGGCACTGCGCTACGACTTGCCCGACCTCAGAACGCTCATGACTGGCGATATGCGCTTCTTGAATCAGTTCTAGGCTGCGGCTTGCCCAAGCACGGCACCTCGGCGCTCATTCGTCGCTTGCGTACCAAAGTACGCGGCGCTCCTCTTTCGGGCCGATCTGCCGCACTTGGACAACCCTCGCTTTGTAAGGAATGTTCACAAAGTTGAAGTTTCCACCTGCATCTCTTCGCAGGCTTTCAGTATGAAAGGAGAGCTAGATGCGTGTTTCTTACGACTGGCTCAAGACCATGATCGATATTCCGGAGGATCCCAAGACCCTTTCGGACGAATATATCCGTACCGGCACCGAGGTCGAGGCGATCGACACCGTGGGCGAGTCCTTCGACCACGTGGTGACCGCCAAGGTGCTCACCAAGACCCCGCACCCCGATAGCGACCACATGTATGTGTGCTCGGTCGACGTGGGCGACAAGAACCTCGACCCCGACGGCAATCCCGCTCCGCTGCAGATCGTCTGCGGCGCGCAGAACTTTGAGGCCGGCGACCACATCGTCACGGCCATGATCGGCGCCGTGCTTCCCGGCGACGTCAAGATCAAGAAGAGCAAGCTTCGCGGCGTCGTGTCCATGGGCATGAACTGCTCCGCGCGCGAGCTCGGCCTGGGTGGCGACCACTCCGGCATTATGATCCTGCCCGAGGATACGCCCTGCGGCATGCCGTTTGCCGAGTACGTGGGCTCGAGCGACACCGTGCTCGACTGCGAGATCACGCCCAACCGCTCCGACTGCCTGTCCATGATCGGCATGGCTCGCGAGACCGGCGCCATCTTCGACCGCGATTTCCACGTTGAGCTGCCCGCCATCAAGGCCGAGACCGGCCGCGCGACCGACGACGAGCTTTCCGTCGAGATTGCCGACGAGGGCCTGTGCGACCGCTACGTTGCCCGCATCGTGCGCAACGTGAAGGTCGGCCCGTCGCCCGACTGGATGGTCAAGCGCCTTAACGCCCTGGGCGTGCGCCCGCACAACAACATCGTCGACATCACCAACTATGTGATGATGCTCACTGGTCAGCCGCTGCACGCCTTTGACCTCGACACCTTTGCCGAGCGCGATGGCAGGCGCCGCGTGGTCGTTCGCGCCGCCCAGCAGGACGAGAAGTTCACGACGCTCGACGGCGAGGAGCGTACGCTCGACGCCGGCATGGGTCTCATCACCGACGGCGAGCGTCCTGTGGCGCTGGCCGGCGTTATGGGTGGCATGGATTCCGAGATTGAGGACGACACCGTCGACGTGATGGTCGAGAGCGCCTGCTTCAACGCCGGCCGCACCTCGCACACCAGCCGTGACCTGTCGCTGATCTCCGACGCCTCCATCCGCTTTGAGCGCCAGGTCGACGAGACCGGCTGCGTGGATGTTGCCAACGTTACCTGCGCGCTCATCGAGGAGATCGCCGGCGGCGAGGTCGCCCCCGGCTATGTGGACGTTTTCCCCGCGCCCAAGACCATCGACGGCATCAAGCTGCGCCTGGCCCGCGTACGCGCCATCTGCGGTGCTGACATCGAGCCCGACTTTATCGAGCGCTCACTCACCCGCCTGGGCTGCACCGTCGAGCGCGACGGCGAGGACTTTATGGTCACGCCGCCGAGCTTCCGTCCCGACCTGCCGCGCGAGATCGACCTGATCGAGGAGGTCCTGCGCCTGTGGGGCATGGGCCGCGTGACGGCGACCATCCCGGCTGCCAGGAACCATATCGGCGGCCTGACCCGCGAGCAGAAGCTCACCCGCAAGGTTGGCGAGATCCTGCGCGCCTGCGGCCTCAACGAGACCACGACCTTTGGCTTCGCCGCCCCGGGCGACCTGGAGAAGATCGGCATGTCCACCGAAGGCCGCGGCTGCCCCGTGGTGCTCATGAACCCGCTGGTGGCCGAGCAGACCGAGATGCGCCGCTCGTTGCTGCCGGGTCTGCTGCAGTCTGTGGCCTACAACGAGGCCCACGGCACGCCCAACGTGCATCTGTACGAGGTCGGCAGCTTGTTCCACGGTCGCGAGAACGCCAGCCTGCCCAAGGAGACCAAGTCCGTAGCGGGCGTGCTGTCGGGCCAGTGGAGCGAGCAGTCCTGGAACATGAAGTACCGTAAGCTGCGTTTCTTCTTTGGCAAGGGCATTGTCGAGGAGCTGCTTGCCCAGCTGCGCGTCGAGAAGGTTCGCTTCCGTCCCGTCGAGGGCGAGGGCTATGCCTTCCTGCAGCCGGGTCGTGCTGCCGAGGTGCTCTCGGGCGGTACCGTGCTGGGCTGGGTTGGCGAGATTCACCCCGAGGCGCGCGAGGCTATGGGCATTGACGAGGTCGTCGTTGCCTTTGAGCTCGACTTGGACAAGCTGATCAAGGGCGCCCGCAACCAGGAGAACTACCGTGAGTTCTCGCAGTACCCGGCCGTTGAGCACGACCTTGCTATCGTGGTCGACAACACTGTGACCTGCGAGGATCTTGAGCGTCGTATTACGAGTGCCGGCGGCAAGCTGCTCGAGGGCGTGCGCCTGTTCGATGTCTACCGCGATCCCATCCGCATCGGAGCAGGCAAGAAGTCCATGGCCTTTGCGCTTACGTATCGCTCCGACGACCACACGCTCACCAGCGAAGAGGTCGAAAAGGCGCACCAGAAGATCGTCACCAAGGTGTGCAAGGGCGTAAACGGCGAGGTCCGCGGCTAGGTCCTGCGCTGGGGTATGGGTTAGCGGTGGCTGCTGCCGAATCCTACATGACCGCTATGCCCGGTATAAGGCACCGTTGAGCCTGCATATATGACACGCGCATTACATAACGGCGTGCTGCTTTGTCGGCAGTGCGCCGTTTTGCTATGATAGCCCGCGTCGTGTTACGAATCTGACATTACGTAACACTGGAAAGGTGATTCAAACGGCGTTGCAATTCCGTGCGCCGATAACCGGGAGGCGTGCATGCATATTCCAGATAATTATCTGTCCCCGCAGACCGATGCCGTCATGGCGGTGGCGATGGTGCCCGTTTGGGTTCACTGCATCAAGAAAGTGCGCGCCACGCTCGATCGCGAGCACATGGCTTTCCTGGGCATCTGCGCCGCGTTCTCCTTCCTGCTTATGATGTTCAATGTGCCGCTGCCCGGCGGCACCACAGGTCACGCCGTCGGCGGCGCGCTCATTGCGCTGCTGCTAGGCCCCGAGGCCGCGGCTATCGCTGTCTCGGTTGCGCTGGCACTGCAGGCGCTGCTGTTTGGCGACGGCGGCGTTCTGTCGTTTGGCGCCAACTGCTTTAACATGGCCTTTGTGCTGCCGTTTGTCGCTGCTATCGTGTTCCGTGCGCTCAACAGCCGCCTGCACGACAAGAGCTGGGGCACCTCGGTTTCTGCCGTCGTGAGCGGTTGGGTCGGCCTGTGCCTGGCAGCCCTGTGCGCGGCAATCGAGTTTGGTATTCAGCCGATGCTCTTCACCAACGCTTCGGGCGCTCCGCTGTACTGCCCCTTCCCGCTGTCCGTGGCTATTCCGGCCATGTTGATCCCGCATATGCTGGTTGCCGGCGTGGTCGAGGGCGTGGCGACTGCCGCGATCTACGGCTTTATCAAGAAGACGGCGCCGAGCGTTATCGTCGGGCCCGAGGCCGTCGATGGCCAGCTTACTGCCGAGGGCGCTGCTGCCAAGAAGACCTCGCTGGTCCCCACGCTCATCTTGGTTGCCGTGCTTGTCGTGGCTACGCCGCTCGGCTTGCTTGCCACAGGTGACGCATGGGGCGAGTGGGACGCCGAGGGCGCCGCGACCGCCGTTCAGGAGGTTGGTGACGACAGCCTGCAAGCTTCGGTCGGCCTTGATACCCCGACCTTTGCCGACGCTCTGCCTACGGGTGATTACCTGCAGGCCTATTCCGAGGAGCAGGGTCTTGGCTTTGCCGGTCAGGCTGCCATGTATATCCTGTCCGGCGTGATTGGCGTGGCGGTGCTCACCATCGCATTCCGTCTGATCTCGCTGACGGTTAAGGAAAGCGGTGCTCATGGCAATAGCCGAGCTGCCTAGCTGGCTTGCGGTCGAGCAGCGTTACGAGCCCGTGGGGGCTCGGCATCGTGTGATGCAAAAGAACGTCCTGCACCTGGCGAGCCTGCTTGAGCGGGTTCGCCTGGGTGGGGGCGCGCACGAGGGCGGGTCGATGGTCGACCGCGCCCTTTCTTGCGTTTCGGCTCCGGTGCGCCTGGTGGGGATGTTCGTCTGCGTTCTATGCGTGTGTCTGACGCAGAGCCCGCTGTACCTCATGTTGATGGCGGCTATCGCGCTGGTGCTGGTCGCGGTGCGCCCCGCACGCGGGCTGCGTGCGACCATTGTACCGGCGCTCGGCGCCACGGGGCTCGCAGTGGTTCTGGCGCTGCCTGCCCTGCTGCTGGGCGCTTCCGCTACGGGCGCCATGCTCAAAATTGCGCTTAAGACGTTCATTAACGTGTCGCTCGTGCTGGGCGTTTCGTGGACGCTTACCTGGAGCCGCATGTCGGCGGCGCTCAAGACGCTACATCTGCCCGACGAGGTCATCTTTACGTTTGATATGGCGCTCAAGCACATCGAGGTGCTGGGTCGCACGGCGCACAATCTGTGCGAATCGGTCATGCTGCGCAGCGTTGGCCGTGCGCCTGAGGGATTTTCGCGTACCGATTCGATCGCGGGTATCATGGGCATGACCTTTATCAAGGCGATGGAATGCAGCGGCGCGATGGACGAGGCTATGCTTTGCCGCGGCTTTGCCGGTGCGTATCCGGCGCCCGCGCGCGCCGGGTTTGGCTGGCGCGATGCCGTTTACGCAGCCGTTGTGGTTCTGCTCGCCGTGTTGTGCGCAGTGCTGTAGCGCGGGCGGTCGAGCCGTCGATGTGGATAGGGAAGGGCGACGTTTTGGCAAACGATACAAATGGTACGATGGGCGCGAGCGGTGTTACCGGCGCCGAGGCCACGCCGCTCATCGAGTTTCGCGACGTAGTGTTCTCCTATGCGGGTCATACGGTGGTCGATGGCGTTTCGCTGCAGGTCGATCGTGGTGAACTCGTTGCCCTGCTCGGTCCCAACGGTTGTGGCAAGACGACGATCATGCGCCTTATCAACGGCCTTGAGCTCGCGGACGTGGGCACGTATCTGTTTGACGGGCATGCGGTCGATGCGGCATATCTCAAGGATTCCGCGGCTGCCCAGCGGTTCCATCAGCGCGTAGGTTTTGTGTTCCAGAATGCCGATGCTCAGCTGTTCTGCGCTACGGTGGGCGAGGAAGTTGCTTTTGGTCCCGCGCAGATGGGGCTGCCGGCAGACGAGCTCGAGCGCCGCGTGCGCGATGCCATGGGGCTGTTTCAGGTTGTCGACCTTGCCGATGCCTCGCCCTATCAGCTCTCGGGCGGGCAAAAGAAACGCGTTGCGCTGGCTGCGGTGGTGTCGATGAACCCGGATATCTTGGTCCTCGACGAGCCTACCAATGGACTCGACGAGGATTCATGCGACATCGTGGTCAACTTCTTGCTGGCCTACGTCGCGGCGGGTAAGACGGTCTTGATGAGCACGCATCACCAGGATTTGGTGCGACGCCTGGGTGCCCGTGCAATCTATATCGATCGATATCACCATGTGGTCGAGGCACCTTCGCCGTCGTATGGAACCGAAAGCGGTGCTACGGACTAGTTGCTGCGTAGAGCGTGCGTAGCCGCCCGCGCGGCTTTGCCGTGATGGTATA
>ERZ1673701.2585-NODE-2585-length-13722-cov-5.494622_pt1 | contig 13722 bp, 15 predicted proteins | sample MGYA00580231_ERZ1673701 | MGnify/ENA primary metagenome ERZ1673701 (study PRJEB41218, sample SAMN15661798) | gut metagenome | host: Homo sapiens | place: Canada: London | collected 2015-08-20/2019-03-30 | study: EMG produced TPA metagenomics assembly of...
ATCGTCGCTTCTGTGCAAAGTACACTGAATGTTTTACGGCTACCCTCCGTACCCCAAGAAGAAATCATATCGCGCATCGGTCTTCCTCTACGCACGGTACTCACCGAAGGCGCTCACATTCCAACCGGGACGTTACTCGAAAAATCCGTCGACATATACCGCCAACTTTTCGATGAGATAAGTCCCCGTACCGCACATCTTTTTCCTCATGTAAAAGAAACGCTCACCCGATTGCACGACGAAGGTACAACTCTCGCCATCGCCTCTGGAAAAAGCAGACGGGTATTGTTGCAAATGATGAAAGATTTCGACTTGCTGCCCTTAACGGGAACTATCGTTTGCGACGATGATGTTACTCACAAAAAGCCTGCACCCGACATGGCATTGAAAGTATTGAGCCTGACAGATACACTTCCTGCCGAAGCCATAGTGGTCGGAGATACGACATTCGATATAGAAATGGGACGTGCGGCCGGCTGCATGACCTGCGGCGTTACTTACGGAAATCACAATCGGGATATTCTGAAATCGTCCAGAGCCGATTTCCTTATCGACAACTTTTCTCAATTATATCCGCTCGTTTTCACGAAATAAAAATTTTTCAGCACTTTAATTCCGATAGAAACATCGTTCTGCATTCGATATGACGAACAGAGGCCTCCCCTTGTCAGGAGGCCTCTGCTTTATTCCACACACCGAATCGGCATCAATCTTATTGATGTTCGAGACGAAGTGTTTCGGTCGGTTGGTCGCATACCTCGGTAGGCCCGAAATACTGAATAGGACCGGGATATACATAACACGTTTCTCGAGCCCATTGCTTACGCTGAGACACAAAATATTTGAAAGGAGCTCCGTCGAGTTTCACCAAAGCCTTTTGTATCACCGGTTTCATCTCTCCGTTACGACGTTCCATATTCATCATCATCGTAACAGGCACGCCTCCGGCAATCCACTCTTCGGCCGGACGAGTCGTATTGCGTACCGACGACATATAACCCGTGCGGCCTTCACCGATAAGCATGGCCGCCGTATATCCCAACGAATAGCAATAGTCGGCATCGAAATTAGAGGGCGCTGCACAACGGCCTTCATATCCGAAAAAGTGAGTCTGAGTCGCAAATTTTCCAATATAAGTACCTTCGGCTTTCATCTCGGCCAAACGACGTCCCACCATTTCGGCTAATAATTTTTCGGTCTCAATAAGCGAAACTTGTACATTTCCATGTGGATCCCGATCGAGCGTAAGTTGACGAGCGACAGCTTCGGGCAACGTCGAATATATTGCGGCATTCTCAGGCGAAAGGTGTTTTGTAATATAATTGATTTGTTCCGATTTACGCACCATAGCATACTCCGAACCGTTCATCGCCAGAAAATCGTTCAACTCCGAAATAAGTTTCTTCATCGCCGGAATAAACTCGATAAGACCTTCGGGTATCAATACCGTACCGAAATTACTACCTTCGGAAGCCCGCACGGCAACAGCCTCGGCAATACAATTTACAATATCGTCGAGCGTTTGCTGTTTTGCTTCTACCTCTTCCGATATAAGACAGATATTCGGTTGAGTCTGCAACGCGCATTCCAATGCGATATGGGAAGCCGAACGTCCCATCAACTTGATAAAGTGCCAATATTTTTTTGCGGAATTGCAATCCCGCTGAATGTTTCCGATTACTTCGGAATATACCTTGCACGCCGTATCGAATCCGAACGAACTTTCGATCATTTCGTTTTTCAAATCACCATCGATGGTTTTAGGACAACCTATCACCTGCACGCCAGCCCCTATCTGTTTGTAATATTCGGCCAAAACGCAAGCATTGGTATTGGAATCGTCTCCGCCGATAATGACCAATGCTTTTATATCGAGATCTTTTAAGATTTGAAGTCCCTTATCGAATTGTTCCTTGGTTTCGAGCTTGGTTCTGCCCGACCCGATGATATCGAATCCTCCCGTATTACGATATTCATCGATAATATCGGAGGTAAGTTCCATATATTTATGATCGATAAGCCCGGCCGGTCCCAAAAGGAATCCGAACAGCCGGGAACCTTGATTCATTTTCTTGATGCCATCGAAAAGACCGGCTATGACATTATGGCCACCGGGAGCCTGTCCGCCCGAAAGGATCACGCCGACATTAATAGCCGGATAACTTTTTTCTTCACCATCGGCCTCAAATGTCAAGACTGGCATTCCGTAGGTATTCGGGAAAAGGGCGGCAATCTCTTCCTGATTGGCAACAGATTGCGTCGGTGCCCCCTCTTTGATATGTACCGTTCCTTTCAGCGACTTGGGCAATTTGGGCTGATATGCGGCACGAGCCACCTGCAATGCACTCTTTTTCATAGATATTCTTTTTTAATGAGTTAACCTGTATTTATAAAAATGTCTTACAAATATGCGTTTTTTTTTCTTGATTGCCAAATATTAATGCTCGATTTACAAAAAATCGATTGCTCCCACATTTTCCGGTTTCCGGAATATTGCCTGATTAGGAAAAAAAATATACCTTTGCTTCGACTTTTTCCGACACGTTATTGTATGCGGGAAACGAAACACCGAGACAGTCGCCATAGGTACCAAGAGTGCACATATCAACAATTTAACGAATTCAAGACACATTATATTATCCAATTAAAACCAGAGCATTATGATCTATTCACAGGAAGTAGAACACATGTGTGTTGTTAAGAAAGGCCCCAACCACGGCCCCGCACCTATTCCCGAAGAAGGGAAATGGGTAAAAGCCAAAGAAGTCATCGACATTTCGGGTCTGACCCACGGTGTAGGCTGGTGCGCCCCCCAACAAGGAGCTTGCAAGCTGACACTCAACGTCAAAGACGGAGTCATACAAGAAGCACTCGTCGAGACCATCGGTTGTTCGGGTATGACCCACTCGGCTGCTATGGCATCGGAAATACTCCCGGGCAAAACCATTCTCGAAGCCCTCAATACCGACCTCGTTTGCGACGCCATCAACACCGCCATGCGCGAACTGTTCCTCCAAATCGTTTACGGTCGTTCTCAATCGGCATTCTCCGAGGGTGGCCTCATGATCGGCGCAGGTCTCGAAGACTTGGGCAAAGGCCTCCGCAGCCAAACGGGAACTCTTTACGGAACTCTCGCCAAAGGCCCCCGTTACCTCGAAATGGCCGAAGGTTACATCAAAACCCTCGCCCTCGATAAAAACGATGAAATCTGCGGTTACGAATTCGTTCATCTGGGCAAATTCATGGATGAAATCAAAAAAGGTACCGATGCCAACGAAGCCTTGAAAAAAGTAACCGGTACCTACGGACGTTTCACCCAAGAGGCCGGTGCAGTAAAATACATTGACCCACGTAAAGAATAATAAGGAGGACAGACAACTATGATAAGAGAAGTAAAATTCGAGAGCCAAGAGCGTCGTATCAAACAAATCATCGCAGCTCTCAACGAAAACGGCATCAAAGACATCGAAGAGGCAAACGCCATCTGCGAGAAATACGGTCTCGATCCTTATAAAACATGCGAAGAAACACAACCCATCTGTTTTGAAAATGCCAAATGGGCCTATGTAGTAGGTTCGGCCATCGCCTTGAAAAAAGGCTGTAAAAATGCCGCCGAAGCCGCCGAAGCCATCGGTATCGGATTGCAGGCATTCTGCATTCCCGGTTCGGTTGCCGATGATCGTAAAGTAGGTATCGGACATGGTAACCTCGCCGCCCGTTTATTGCGTGAAGAAACCAAATGTTTCGCATTCCTCGCCGGACACGAATCGTTCGCCGCCGCCGAAGGTGCTATCAAAATCGCAGCAAAGGCAGACAAAGTTCGTAAAGAACCGCTGCGTTGTATCCTGAACGGTCTCGGAAAAGACGCTGCTCAAATCATCTCGCGTATCAACGGTTTCACCTATGTACAAACCCAATTCGACTACTATACGGGCGAACTGAAAATCGTTCGCGAAATCGCCTACTCCGACGGTCCCCGTGCCAAAGTAAAATGCTACGGCGCCGATGATGTGCGCGAAGGTGTTGCCATCATGTGGCACGAAGGCGTTGAGGTATCGATCACGGGTAACTCAACCAACCCCACCCGTTTCCAACACCCCGTAGCCGGAACCTACAAAAAAGAACGTGTGTTGGCCGGCAAACCTTATTTCTCGGTTGCTTCGGGAGGCGGTACGGGTCGTACCCTTCACCCCGACAACATGGCCGCCGGTCCTGCATCTTACGGTATGACCGACACAATGGGCCGCATGCACTCCGACGCTCAATTTGCCGGATCGTCTTCGGTTCCCGCTCACGTAGAAATGATGGGATTCCTCGGTATCGGTAACAACCCGATGGTAGGTTGTACCGTGGCTTGCGCCGTAGACGTAGCTACCGCTCTGAACAAATAATAAATCCCTTATCACAAAAAGAGAGTAACAATCATAGCATTGTTACTCTTTTTTATTTTTTAGGAGTAAAAAAAGAGCCTCGACAAGAAATACCGAAACCTTTTGATGTTAGAAATATCTATTTGGGGTCTCTTTGAGAGTATGTTATAATGAAAATTAATCTTAGATTATCAATGAAATATAGTTATTTTTTATTGGAGTAATTTCAATATGATTTGTTCAATGTAAATCCTTCCTTTGAAACATTTTCTTAAAATTTGTATTCCTCCCGAAATTATAATATATCTTTGCATCAAAAATATAACCTATTTTATCCATCTGTCTAATTCTTTAAAACATGAAAAAACTTTTTCCATTTCTGCTATTTCTCGCGTGTACTCTTTTCCATATGGAAAAATCTCTCGGACAAACTACATTTACCATACGACACCAAAATGAGAATTTATCATCGATAGACATCGACATATACCAAGCCGGAGAACGAGTGCAAAACGGATACACCGACTCAAACGGAGAAAAAACATTTGATATTACTTCGGGATATTACAAGACAGAAACCAACCACAGCGGCCAAATATCGGAATCGAATATTTTACTAACCTGCCAAAAGTTAACCATAACATTGGTCGACCAAGAAAATAATCCCATATCATCGGAATCCATCAAGATTTACGAAAACGGCAATTCGGTTACTCAACAATCTACAAACACAGCCGGAAATGCGACATTTTTTCTGAAGCCCAGTAAACAATATGCCTATAAATGCAGTTTCTCACAAGGAGCAGTTTCTCTTCTTGCCGATACAAGTATCACGATAAAACAATCTTGCTTTGAAATCGTCGCCAAATACGGGGACTATCCCATTCAAAACGAAAGCTTTTCTCTCTACTCCACCTATAACCCAACAACCTCCATAGCCTCGGGAAGCAATCCGTCTTACTACTCCGGAAAAGTAAAATTTTATGTACCTGCCGGAGATTATTTCATAAAAAACAAATTAGGGATTGTAACCCCTGTGAGCTTTACCGATACCAATAAAACCATATACTTGGAATACAAAAAAGTAAAATTCATATCTCAAAATAACGATCCCAATATTTTAAAAAATATCACGGTAAAACACGAGGGGTATTCTTCTGAAAATAAAATCACCGATGGGGAAGGTTTTGCCGAATTTTACTTATTACCGGGGGTATATACCTATACTCACCTCTCTGGTAACGGAACCTTTGTCGTCGAAGACCGGGATATACAAATAGACCTCACAAGCTATCCGACCACCATTATTTTACAAAATCCAGAAACAGGAAATTACTACCCAAACTTCAATTTCACCATTAAATATGACGGAAATAACGTCGAAGAATCCTTTATGACCGACAACACCGGGAAATGCAACATACAACTTCTTCCCGGGGAATATACCATCGTTATAAATGAGATCTGCTCCTACACGATAGAATCTCCAAGTTCTGGTGAAATCAATATACCCTTGTACGACATAGAGTTCATCAATAAAGAGGCAAACGAAAGCGACTATATCAGTATTACAAATACAAACGCTAGTTATACATTTAAACTCAACACAAAATATTCTTTCATAAGCAATACCTATACATATCAATATCATTGTAAGAACTCTCTATCTCAACAATTACCCTTAACTCTGAATAGTAATACTCGTATAGATATAAATACAAATGTCACATCGGTAACAATCCATGTTTACGATAATGGAAAACCTTACACCGGCCTCATATCCTTCTATGGTGAAAATTTTACAACCAGCACGTCGGGGAATTGCATAAATGGGAAATTGGTATCTTATTTAAAGGACAACTCCTATTATTATGTATTACTCTCCTCGGGTCCGGGTTATCAAAAAATGAAAATAACCGACGGTATGGAAATACATCTTACCGACGTTTTGATACAGGAACAAGGTGCCGGACTGACCTTTCCTTTACGGACTATATCCAATACCCCGACGAAATATATTGCAGGAACCAATATACGACTGTCGGCAATCCCCATGAACGGCAACACTTATGCCAAATGGATTATCAACGATACCGAATATGATACGGACATGGTAGAATACACCGTCCCTTATACTCCGGTAACGGCAACCGCCGTTTTTGAAGATAAAAGTACAACATCCCTTACCCAAGTAACATCTACGGAAGATTGGAATATAGTACCCAATCCTGTTAAAGGCCTAATCGCCCTACCTGAAGAATACGATGGGAATATACATATTTATTCGTCTGACGGAACACTCATTCAGACAACACACATCGTAGGAAATCAAATCGATGTATCTCATCTCCATACAGGTATGTACCTGATGATATTAGAATACCCCGATCGTACCTTAAAAGGGAAGTTCATCAAAGAATAGATTTCTAAAAAAAATCCCTTTCTGTAAAAATACAGAAAGGGATTTTTCTATTAAGAAACTCCCGGCAATTATAAATAAGACCTGTAAAAATATAATTTTCGAGTAATTTCATTATATTTGCGTGTAAGAGGATATTTTATTTTCCTCCATACAATCTTATCTTTCAAACTACAAACAAAAAATCGATATGGATAGGCAACAACTGGAAGAATTACAGAGAAGAGCAGAGGCCAGCCTTAAAAATAATAAGGTTTACCAAATAACTTCTTTCCTATATTTCCCGGGTTTTGTATTGATATTCGTTTCATATGCGTTTTTCTCCGATAAGAGTTGGGTAATAGCTTTGTGTTCATTTTTCTTTGTTATCTCATTTGTGAGTTTTTGCGTCAACTGTCAAATTATAATCAACGCAAAAAAACGGATAAAGGAAGAAATGAAAAGGCAACATGAATGGGAGGATTAGCTATAAAAAACTTCTGATGCTTTGTTCGGATAAAAAAGATCAAAAAAACGGACTAAAAACATTTCAATGACAATTATATCATTTTTTCGAATAAACAAAGAAATCACACAATACTATATATCATGAGAATAAAAGGTATTTTATATATTTTCATTGTAAGTTCTATATGCAGTATATTTTTTTCATCTTGTGCAAAAGAAGGTGATTTGGGCGATCTGATGAATCCTTTCGGAAACAATACGACAAACAATCCCGGAGGTAAGGGTAAAGCCCCGGAAGATCTCCCTGCCGGAACTACAATTGAATGGAGCGGCTATTATCTCGTAGGCGATAAACGTTATGGAGAAGGTACTCAACAATTGACGATTCTGAATGAAACAGATTGCCGTTCGAGTTGGTCAATCGATTGGGGAACTTATACCTATACCAAAACCGGAGACAATACAGCCAAACTCAGCTTCTCGATCGTACAAAGCGTTGTAGGGAATGTGAGAAGTTTCCAATATACGACGACTCTCACTTTTTCCAAAAGCAATGAGTTTGAAATGACAGGAACAAAGTTCGTTTTCAGCACGTTAACCGGATCGACACTTTGCGAACTGCATTGTACCGGAACTCTCTACTAATAAAAAATTAATGCCAAATACCTATTAAAACAATAGGATTCTTTTTCCGGAAGAAAATAAAAAGGATTCTGGCTTTTTATAAAAATAGCACCAAAGCCATTTATTCCCGGTAATTTCATTATATTTGTCTGTATATCTCTATTGTTATGGAATATTACATATTGATAAACGAAAAACCCGAAGGCCCTTTCGCTCTTGAAAGACTGAACGAAATGCATATAACCCCTCAAACACTGGCATGGCATCAGGGTATGCCATCGTGGTTGCCTGCCGGGCAAATAGATGAGTTACAATTTTTATGGAACACATCAACACCCCCACCCGTACCTCCCATCGAAACGACACCCGCAACCCCGACCACCGCACCCAAGACATGGCTGGTCGAATCGATACTCGTAACAGTACTCTGTTGCCTGCCATTCGGTATCGTAGGTATCGTCTATGCCAGCAGAGTAAGTTCGTTATTGAAAAGCGGGAATTATGCCGAAGCCGTCGAAGCCAGCAAAAATGCGGGGAAATGGACCAAAATAGGCTTTATTGTCGGATTAGTGGCAACCTTATTGTACATCGCGTTTCTCGCCGTTTACACATTTATGGCATCTTCATTTTAATTCATGAGCAGGAAATCGAAATATATTGTAGGGATAACGGGTGTCCTTACGATATGTTTTATTTTCTATTTTCTCGACCCTCTTGAATGTCCGTTATTCCCCAAGTGCCCGTTTCTCGTGCTTACAGGAGTGGAATGTCCGGGTTGTGGAACCCAACGCGCTTTGCACAGCTTGCTGCATCTGCACATCATCGATGCCCTACGGTACAATGCGTTACTGATTTTTTCACTCCCCTATATCGCCCTACTTCTCTATGCCGAAATGGGCCGTACTCGATACCCCAAACTCTACATCGCCATACACCGGCCGATATATATCCGGTGTTACCTCATTGTCGTAATTCTCTGGTGGATAGGGAGGAATCTCACCACCAATTTCTGAATTAGTCTCACGATCGATTATGAGATATAAGCAATATATCGGAACATAAATCGACGAAAAACCGGCAGACGCATAAAGACTTGCTCAAAAAGTAAGATCCCTATAACCGCACAAGCGATACCCGTAAGGACATCGATCATATAGTGATGTCCCGAGTAAATCGCCGTAAACCATATTCCCACCATGATAATGCCGAAAAGAGCGATAAGCCATTTCTTACAACGCCCCATAACCGCATAGGTAAAAGCGACCGGCATATAGGCCGAATGCAACGAGGGCAACGCGGCAAAAACATTGGCATTGCGCCCATACATGGGTGCAAAAATATCCATACCCACCAATGCATCAAAACGACCCAAACCCGCTACATTGCCGGGCGTACCGAGTATCGGCTCGAAACCATACTGCATGACGTACCACGGCGGTGCGGCCGGGTGAATATAATATCCGGCAAAACCGATAAGATTGACCAGCAGGAAAACAAGCGAGAAACGTAACGCCAGTTCCCGACGCCCTTTGATAAAAAGAGACAAGGCAAAAAGCACGGGAACAGGGACCCAACAAAGATAGAAAAGTCCGGCAAAGAAATCGGCCACAGAACAATGATGTTCATGAAAAAATTCGCACAAAGTCATTCTTACACCGTCGACATCGATACCAAAAATTGTTCTTTCTGCGGAATAAAGACCCGCAACGTCAATGTCATTGACCATATAATTGGGCCATACCCGCATCCAGTCGTACGAAACGGCAAAAACAACGAAAGGGAGCAAAGCGACCACCAACTTCCGGGTATAAAGTGAAGCGAAAAGCAACACATCGAGAACGACCGCCATAGCAATATGTTCGGGTCTCAGCCCGATAAAAACGGCAGTCAAAAGCAAAAACGACAACGTACTGACGAGAACGATAACAGCTTCTTTCCGGGTCGGCGGCAGGTAACTCATAAGTCGATTATTTCTTGTCGTTCAACAACCGATAACAATGCGCCACCCGCACAAATGCCGTAACATTGGCCAGAACGGCAATGACGGCAAGCGGCACGGCAAGGATAAGAATCGGATCGAATGCCGTACAATCTCCGAATATCCCGCAGAAAAGAGCACCGAGGCTGGTCAGTACGACCCGTTCGGGACGCTGCATAAGCCCCACCTTGCACTCCAACCCCAATCCTTCGGCTCGCGCCCGGACATAACTTACCATGATAGACCCGATAAGGGCAACAAACGCGACGATAGCCCACGCCATATACCCTTGCAGGATAAGGAAAAAGAATATTCCGAAAAGGGTAAACAGCTCGCTGTACCGGTCGAGTACCGAATCATAAAACGCACCGAAACGGGAAACCATATTTCCAAGACGCGCAACACGTCCGTCGAGCATATCGAACAAGCCGGCAAAAAGTACGACACCTCCTCCTAAGCCCACATAGAAATAGGCCTCGGATTTCGCCAAATACCCGGCATAAATAAAAACAGCCGCAGCAGCAATATTCAATATCAGGCCGGTTGTGGTAATGATATTGGGTGTGATACCCATTTTTATAAGTCCCTTTACAACCGGGTTTATGATTTTATAAATCAACTGTTGCAGATAATCACGGTAATGCATAGATTTATATCGATTTATCGTTTATGTGATATGAATAATTTGTCGAAAAAACAATCCCGATACACAAACTTGCGTTGCAACTGGTAATTCCAAAAAAATGAAACGATAAGCGCCACGACAACTTTGGGCAATAGAAAAAGATTGACCGACACATACATATTAGTCAGCCGGCCGACCCACGCCATACGCATCATACACTCGGTAAGGAAATACGTCCCATAGGTATTGAGAATGATGCTCCCGCCCCATACCAACATATATTTCAAAGCGATATGGCACTTGGACGACGATACGCAAAACACCCATTTATAATTGATGCAACAATTCACCACACCTCCCGAAAGAGCCCCGAGAAAAGTCGCATAGACATAATAAAGTCCGCAAAAATTGACTAAGGCCAGAGTCGCCATGAAATCGACCGCACTGGCAATTTGAGCCGAACACATGGCTTTGAGAAATAATATGAACGAACGCCTCGACATAATTTGCTTTTATTCTATCGAAAGACGGATAATACCCAACAATATCGCACTGTATATCCCGGCCAAAATATCGTCCATCATGATTCCTACCCCTCCCCTAAAACGCTCCATACGACGTACGCCGAGGGGCTTCACTATATCGAAAAAACGGAAAAGGGCAAAAGCAGCGACGACATACCACCAGCCTCCGTCCGGAACGACAAGCAGAGGAATCCACACACCCACCATCTCATCGATGACGACACGAGACGGATCTTCACCCCAGTATTTTTCCATAACCGCACTCGAATATATTCCCTGCACGGTAAAATAGACAATGGCCGCTGCCAATACGGCCTGCAAGATTCCAAATGGCAATAGGAAATAACCGGCTATCCACAAAAGCACCGCCAGCAAAGCTCCGGCAGTTCCGGGGGCTACGGGCGAAAATCCCGACCCGAAACCCGTCGCCATAAAAAGATGAAAAAACGGAGGCTTTTGTACAGACATTCTTTCTCTAATTTTATTTTTTTATGAGAATGTGCAAAAGTAAGCAATTATTTCGTATATTTGAGATGTTCAATTCAAAACTAATCTTCTCATATATGCAATACATTTACCAACAGACGTTTATCGACCTGATCAATAAATTTGCTCCGACACCAGAAAATCCAACCGATTACTATATTGGCATCGGTAATCCTAATGCCCAAATCCTGATTATAGGGAAGGAAGGCGCAACAAAAGACCCAGAAGAATATGAAATCTGTTGGGCTTCCCAATGGCAGAAAAAAATCATCAATAACGAAACAGGTAATCTCAGCTATCATAATCCATTAGAAAAAAATGGGACTTACAGGCCATTTCGAGTAGGAGACACCTATACCAAATATCAAAAACTACACGACTACATCTTCGACGAGCCCCATACACCCCAAAAGAAATTTGAAGTCGATTTCTTCAAAAACATATTTATTACAGAAATGAACATAAACCGAGGAAGAAATTCAAAAGAAACCTCAAAACTCGGTATGCAAAAACGGAAAGAGGAATTTTTCAAAAAATCGGAATTCATACAACATTTTCCTATCGTTATATTAGCATGCGGTCCATATATAGAAAATCGCAACAAGAAAGAAATCAATACAATATTCAATGTTTCTTTCGATAAAGAATACAAAAGCGACGAATCAACCAACGCTCAATCCTTTTGGCTTCACTATAACGCCGACAAATCAAAAATAGTTCTCCATACCCGCCAACTAAGTGCCAATGTAAAAAATACTCTATTGAAAAAAATGGCAGATGTCATCAAAGAGTTCTTACACAAAACTGAGATGGTACAACAAATGGGAGATCAGGAATAACGACGGGGATAACGAATCAAAATAGCCAGTAACGCACAAAGTCCCAATAATACCGGATAATACAAGTAACGGATTATCGATAACGGAGAGAGCTGCGTAAGACCGGCAGCGATAAGCAACTGTGCTCCATAAGGTATCAACCCCTGTACAGCACAGGAAAAGGTGTCGAGAATACTTGCCGTCTTACGGGCATCGAGGCCGAAGCGCATGGTAATATCCCGGGCTATCGGACCGGTCGTAATGATAGCAATGGTATTATTGGCCGTACAAAGGTTGGCCAAAGATACAAGAGCTGCAATACTCAACTCGGCCCATCGTTTGGTAGAGACATGAGCCGTAAGCCGGGAAATAATATATTCCATACCGCCGTTATAACGAATCAGTTCGAGCATACCGCCGGCCAATAGGGTTACGATAATGAGTTCCCCCATACCCGTAATACCCTCTCCCATCGCCGCCAGACAACCGAAGATATCGTACCCGCCGGTAAACACTCCTATTGCAGCCGACGTAAATATGCCCAATGTCAGGACCAGCATTACATGCACACCCGCCAACGCCGTAAGCAATACGACAATATAAGGAATGACTTTCACCCACTCCACAGCAGCCTCGGGTGCCGGAATATCGAGCCGGAAGCCCACCACCGTATAGTATGCAAGTAAAACGACAGCCGCCGGAAAAACGATAAGAATATTTACCCGGAATTTATCTTTCATTTCGCATAATTGAGTGCGGGTAGCCGCTATCGTCGTATCGGAGATAAAAGACAGATTATCTCCGAAAAAAGCACCTCCGACAACAATAGCCGTCATATACGGCAAAGCGATTCCCGTTTTATCGGCCAACCCGGCCGCTACCGGAACCAAGGCAACAATCGTGCCGACCGAAGTACCGACCGAGAGAGAAATAAAACAAGAAGCCGCAAAAAGACCCACCAATAAAAAATGATCGGGCAAAAGCCACAACGTAAGATTTACCGTCGCATCGATCGCCCCCATTGCTTTGGCCGACTGCGCAAAAGCCCCTGCCAAAATAAAAATCCATATCATGATAAGGATATTCTTATCGGCAGCACCTTCGGAAAAACGGGCGATGCGCTCGGGCAGAGACAATCCGTCGGTAAGGGCCACAGCCACCATCGATGCGATAATGAAAGCAACAGTAATGGGTACAGCATAAAAATCATCGACCCATACCGACGCAAGCAGATAAACGCCTAAAAAAACAAACAATGGAACCAACGCCCGGAAACCCGGGCGTTGTGGTAAAGCGGTCTTCATCATTGCCCGACAATCAGTGTTTTACTTCATTCTCCAACGGACGACCCGCCTCGAAATCGGCAATATTCTGCAATGTGGTCTCGGCGATATTGTGGACCGCCTCTCTGGTGAAAAAAGCCTGATGGGA
>ERZ1673701.2599-NODE-2599-length-13674-cov-203.369557_pt1 | contig 13674 bp, 10 predicted proteins | sample MGYA00580231_ERZ1673701 | MGnify/ENA primary metagenome ERZ1673701 (study PRJEB41218, sample SAMN15661798) | gut metagenome | host: Homo sapiens | place: Canada: London | collected 2015-08-20/2019-03-30 | study: EMG produced TPA metagenomics assembly of...
TTATCGGCTGAAAAACAGCCGATAAAATTGTCGTGGCGGAAAATAGAATGGTTACTAATAGACTTCTATTTATCAATTTTATTGTTTAGCGTTTTTTGAGAACAAAGAATACAATAGATCTTTCTGATTTGTTCACCGCTATTGCATTGTTTTTATCATTTTTTCTATAAAAGCTATTTCTTCTGTTGATAAATCATACTTGATATACAACTGTTTGTCTATATCAGAAATATTATCATTCCAATTAATATCAGATCTTCCTGTAAAATCTTGCAATGGAATAAACTTAAACTTATCAGGAGAAAGATTTATAGAAGATACTGCCAGCATTAATAAAAATCTGGCAAAACGAGTTTGAATATATTTATATTCATTTTCAACAATAGACTTATCTTCCGAAGCACCAATAATCAAATAGGAATCTGTACAAACATCATTTGGCCCTATAATTTCTGTCCTTGAAACGATTCTGAATTGGCCGTTTTTATCAGGCTCACCAGCATGCTCTGCTGTTACTTTGCTCATAAGAATCTTGTATTTAGAAAGTAGTTGATTTGAAGCTAAAACAGCAGTTTTAGGAAGCCATGATACCCCTTCGCTTGATATTAAACGAAGATCTCCAGATTTATCGCCTCTAATATTTGATGATAAGCCAAATGGATTACGTGTGCTTACTATGGAGGCAAAGGTTTTATCTGATTGACATTTCTGAATTATATGGATAGCTGGATTATAGCGGATGAATACTGCAAACTGATCTAATGGGCGTGATACAGTATCACGTAATAATCCTTGGACAGTTGTAATCGAACAATCTCCATGGTGATTAGCATCCCATAATATGTAATTTACACCTCCACCAATACTTGATGTTGGGAAACAATCCTTTGCATTTATATAATCGAAAATATAACGAATTCGTTTATCAGACAACATATTCGCTCTAAATGAGTCCAACCCTTTACCTCCCGCAAACCATCTAGAAGGCATAATCATAGAAATGTATGTTGGATTTATGAGTTTAGCTATTTCAACAAATAAGTTATAAACAGGTTTTGCACTGACGCCAGCACCTCCATCCATAATTTGATATGGTGGATTTCCCACTATCGCATTGAATTTCATATTGTCATTATCTATGGCTTTCCAATAAGAACGACCTTTGGCAACTTTGGCTATAAAGTTTTCCGGCTTGTTCTTAATCTGGTTGATTAAATCTTCAAAATATCTTGTATTTACTTTAGCTTTACGGAATCCAACAAGCGTACGTTTAGTAATACTCTTTGCCATCGGTGTCTTGCAGATAACAAAGATGTTCTCCGCTATTACCTTGTTCCATACAGCTTGCTGCTCCTCTACTGTTTCTACAGAAAAAAGAGAAGCCCTTACCCTTGCCCGGTAAATGCCGTATGCCATATAAAGCGGATAAAGTCCGGATTTGGAATTGATTTCCAGAATACGGGATTCAGGAGAAAATACTTCTGCGGTAACTTCTCCTTTGTCTATAAACCGTGGTTCAGAAATCACATTCTGATACTCCGCGTCATAGAAGTTATAGCCTCCCAGACAGTCGCCGAGGTGCATGTTTACTACACGCCACGGAGTAAGCACGGTTTCCTTGTCCGGATTGCGAAAAGTGCTGAAAATATCCGTAATACGTTCGATTCGTTCCTCAATACTCAGTTTGTCCGCAGCACGGGCCATCGCGCGGATTCGTTTTCCGGCGGCACAGAATATTTCCGGATCATAGTATTTTTTGAAGCTGTTGAATTTCTGCTTGGTCACTCCCTTGGGCATGAACTCTTCCCATGACTGCGGGTCAATGAGTGAGGCGAAATTATCAATCGTGATTTCCTGATTCTCATCACTCAGTTCCGCACCATAAATCAACAGGGGCATACGGATGGATATGCCACGGAGTATGGAAATTGCCGCTTCTCTGTTCTTGGTTTTCTTTTTCAGTTCTTCCAGCCGTTTCAGTTCTTCCTCCGTAAGTTCCTTCTTGGGTTTCTTTTCCAGCTTCTCCTTTTCCTCGTATTCCTCATTGTTCAGTCCCTGACTGTTGATGTCCACCTGGTTGGTCTTGGGCATGGCTTTGGTCTGGCCGATAATCTTTTTCAGGTCATCGAACTCCTGCAGTTCCAGATCATCCAGCTTCATCAGTTCATCATTATACAGGCTGTTGTTCTCAAACCCGTTACGGACGACACGTTCCACATATACCCGTTTCAACTGTTCCAACATACGGGGTACATCAAAGCGGTTCATCTGTGAGCCATCAATGGATATGATGGGACAGAAATTGATAAACTCACCCATAGCCTTACGGTCGCTTTGTGAAGTTTTTCCGGCTTTGGACGATATTTTGGCTGTTTCGGCAATCACTTTCAGGGTACGGTCAGGGGCAAAATCAAAAACGTAGCACTGCTCCTTTATCCGTCCATTGATGGTGGCCGGTGTCTGTACGCGGAAGATGGTCTGCATATAACTGGATGCGGCTGTATTATAGGAACCGGACAGCATGAATACGGCAGTCCATGCCTTTACACTTACTCCGGTCGTCAACCGTCCGCAAGAAAGGGTAATGGTCCGTGTGGCATCCGGATCTTTTCCGATAGCCTGTTCCACAGCTTCCAGGGCATCACGGCTTTCTTCATCCTGATCACCGTCACCGGCTACATTGACCACCTTGAAATGCTGGAACACCGGATGTGTCTGGAGCATGGCACTCAATGCCCTTGCTTCCTTCACGCCGGACACCATCCAAAGGGTATGGCGGAAAATATTCCTATATTCCTCGTTGGCATATGGATAAAGGCTGTCCTTGTCCTCCTTGGTAAGAAGATTCAGAAAAGCCCGCACATCTTTTTCATGACAGAAACCGCCAGCCTCATTGACCCGGAAGAATTCCCTGAAGTTAAAGGCGACATCTTCATCTACAAATTCATGAAGCAGCCGTCCCAAATCGTAGGTATAGATATTGAGTGTAGGCAGTGAGGCATACGGATTGGGGTCACCAAAATGGAGTTCGTCCCAGTTCGTCTTGGCCCGCTGTTCCATCACATAGTCCCATGTATATATTTCATCCTCTTTGAAATCATCCAGCAGGTTGAATGGAGTACCTGACAGGCGCAATACTTTGGTCTGTTCCTTGACCAGCTCTCCCATAACCGCTTTACCCAGTTCGGTCTGGGTGCCTTCGTGCGCTTCATCAACGATAATCAGGTCCCAATCGGTAGCAAATACTTCGTTGTTTTTGTCGAAGTTGCCACCCACAAGTTCAGAGCCACGCAAATCCTGCATGGATGCAAAATAAACATAATGCAATCCGTGGCTTTCTGCCCGCCATTCAAGACTGCTGTAACTTTCTCCGTTGTTCTTGGAACCGTATGCAAAATCCTTGTGGTCGTAAAATATCTTACCGAAATCCTCAAACCATCCGGCATCCACCACAGGGCGATGAGTCAGAATCAGGGTACGCTGAAACTCCATATCCTTGACAACTTGCAGAGCAGAAAGGGTCTTTCCGAAACGCATCTTTGCATTCCAAAGCATCTGGTTGCCTTTCTTAAACTGTTTCTTGGTCTTGCTGATGGCTTCCTGCTGTTCCGGCCGGAATACAATCGGGGAATATTCACGGGTAACTTCCGCTGATGAAAGGGAGCTCCGACCTTCCTTGACAGCCGCAATGGCACGCTTGACGGTTTCCAGATCGGTGATGAACCATTCATTGGCTTTGTTGACTGTATCGAAGACTTTCTTTTTGATACCGGAGCGTTCCAGAACATTGTGTACCTCTTTGTCGTTGAATGAACGGAGTCCGCCACGGTTGTAAACAGTCAGTTCCGTATAAAGCAGATCGTATGCGATGCCTGCCGTCTGTGTGTACTGGTTGATACGCTTTCTTGCCGCTTCATTGAGCGCCTTGCTGTTAGGAGACAGACCGAACACGTTTTCATCCTCACAGGTTGCCTCGCCAATCTTCAGGCATCCATGGTGCGCCGTATCATTGATACGGAACACATAGATCAGTTTTAGTTTCAGGGACGATGTGAATCTCATGCTTCTTCATTTATGAGGTCGATAAATCGGATTCGTTTCCCCTTTTTGCCAGTTGCCTTGTCTGTAGCCCACCAGTCCTTAATAATGCAGTAAATTCCGTTGTGCTTGGTCAGGTCATTTTTCAGACAGCCCTCGCACGGCTCACGTCTTTCAATCGTACCGAACAGACTTGGTTCCATCCGCACACGTTCTCCGCAACTGTCCGGAACAACACCTTTCAGTCCGTCCATCTGCCATACATTCCAGGAGATGATATAGGCTATATGGTTGATGGATTTAATTTGCGGATCTTTACCGAACTTGTTCCGGTAATATTCGATGAAGGATAAAAGAAGGGCTTCACGGGCAAGAAGAAGACTGTCACCCTGCCATTCATAGGCATAGATGCTTCTGTAAGCATCCTTGGCTGCCTCCAGCCATTCACGCGTTGTAGCAGTATTCTCACTGACAATACGGAGCTTACGGTCAAGCAGGCCGATACGTTTCTCCACGGGAATGAATGTTCCGGTAGTCGTATCATACCTGCTTACCAGATAAGGAGCTTCTCCACAGGTGATTTCCAACCGGTTTTCCCGTACATAGTCTTTCCATGTCCTGCCTTCAGGAAAAGCAATCTTATCCGGATTGATTTCCCATGAATGTGTACCGTCTTGATATGTCACTTCATGGTTAAATACATCCTTTCTGCCAAACCAAGCCTCGTCAATAAGGTTGTTCTGGGCATTACATATCCAGGACGGAGTAAATACCTCCGCCATTTCCCGGGAACGTGTGCTTTGGGTATCCCTGTGTTTCAAAACACGGGGCATGACCACATGACCGTTCTCTCTGGTTATCAGCTCCGGAAGAATCTGCGATCCGTATTCATAACCTCTGCCGAGCGGTTCATAATCGGAAGTAGCCCAGAATATGTTACACTGTTTTCCTTCCTTACTCGTTGTATGATCTTTGAGTAAGGTATTCAGTAAGTCGGGTGAAAGTTCTTTCAGCCTGTTCTCCTGTATGTCGGCTTCTCCGGTTGTTCTCTCCATCTTCTTTCTGTGCGTAAAGGGGATGAGAAAGTCCCGGTGTCTGCGTCTTTCTTAGACAGAGGGAGATTTCAGGCTATAAGGCTGATTTGCTGATGAATTATATGTAGGATTGCTAAACAACAGTTGAAATTCAATGATTTCCGGATGAAATTCCAACGGCCGGAATTGCAGGGTTTTCAATAAAATGTATAACTTTGCGCAAGAGTGAGTCCCTCTGTCTAAGAAATGAATGCTTTTGCTAAACGTTCTCCAATCCTACAGACCTTTCAGAATTTGTGCATTGGCTTTGTCCACTACGGAATTGTCCAATGAAGCCAGATAAATTTGTGTGGTCGCTTCGGAATCATGTCCCATTCCTTCACTTATAACCGAAATCGGAATGTTCTTGCCTTTGGCTGCGCTTGCCCATGAATGACGGGCACAGTACATACTCAGAGGAACGGGAATATCGACCTGTCTGGCTATTTCTTTCAGGTTCCGGTTTATTCCGGACATGACATTCCTGTAATGCTTGTGCGTATCCTTAAAAGGATATTTTAATACCGGCAAAAGATAAGGACTGAGACTGTCTTCCGGATATTTGCCGACAATCTCCTGCATACATTTCTCCCACCTGATAACCAGCTGCTGCCCGGTCTTTCGTCTGCGATACGATAAAAATCCGTTCTGAAGATTTTTCTTTTTCAGGTGAGCCATATCTATGAACGACATGCCACGGGTATAGAAACTGAACAGGAACATGTCCCTTGCAAATTCCAGATTAGGCTGTAAGGACAGATCCAGATTCTTCATACGTTTGATGGCTGATAAGGGAACGGCACGCTTGACGGTCTTGTCCACTCCCGTATAGACGTGCCTGAAAGGATTGCGCTGTTCCACCAGTTCCTTTTCCAAGGCACGGTTATACACCGCCCGAAGAATACGCACGTAGAATGAACTGGTATTCCGTACGGCACCTTTTCCATGAAGATAGGCTTCATAAAGCTGCATCAAATCCGAATCGATTTCAGACAACAGAATATCCCTGTCTCCTTTGAACTGCATGAAACTTTTCAGAGTACAGGAATAATTTTCAGCCGTGCGTATCTTGCCCATCTGTTTGAGACGGGCTATGATACCCTGCATGAAGTTGAAAAATGACTGTCCCTCTGTATTGTTTTGAAAAGAAGCAACAATATCATCTGCCGTATATCCGGCTTTCCGGTTATTCAGTTGACGGATAATCATGTCCAGCCGCTTCAGATCCCATTCCATGCGTTCCTGCAAGGAAAGAAGCAGATTGCTTCGTTCCGAACTACCGACAATGATACAGCTTCCAGCTTCGTTCCATTCAGCTGTAAATATCCGGTAATCCGTCTTTAACTGACGGATTACACGGTTCTGGATAATCTGATAATAGATGGTTCCTTCCTTTCCCTCTATGGTGGAAGGTCTGAATTTCACTTTGACACTGGCCATGGGCTTACTTTTTAGGTTCGTCCGTAATAGACTTGTCCTTGATGGACTTCGCCTTGCTGTCCAGTTCTCTCGCGGCCTGTTCTTTCAGCCGTGCCTGCTCGGTCAGGGTGGCCTGTCTCCGTACCGCCTCCTCGTAGGCTTCCACATCCTCACGCATCTGTTCTATCCGTCCGTTATCCCGGTTCGGTCCAAAGAGTTTCTCAAGTTCCACGAGTTGTTCGGGGGTAGCCTCTCCTTTCATCTTGACATAACGGTACTTCAGATCATTATCGGCCTGCTCGTTATCTGTTCTTGCCGAAAAATAGAGCGCCACGGACAGGGCCACGATTGCCGCGAACATCACGGAAAAACTTCCAAAGATGTACGGGGATTTTATGCTCAGGCTAAAATGATGGTTGATGTTGCTTGTCTTAACGGCATTCTTTCTGATTGTGTCATTGGTCTCACAAAACAGGGTTTCCACTTTCTCCTGGTTCTGCCGCTGTTCATTACGTATTTCTGACAAGACCTGTCCAAACCTTTCCTGTGACGAGTTTTTCCTGTCCATGGAAACCATATCGTTCTTGATGGCGGCAAGACCTTCGTACACGCGAGCCAACAATTTGCGAAATGTCTCATGACCATTCCGGACTTCATTCAGCACGGACTCATCCTGTTTATTATTAACTGTCGGGGTGTTGCCTTCCGGCAAGGTAACGGACAACCCGTTGATTTTGTTCTCGATTCTTTCCAGGCATCCGAAGATGCTCTCGATATATTCTTCCAATTTCATATTCCTGCAATTTTAATGTTCATGAATAATTTGAATGGGAAAGGACGGACTACAATCCGAAACCTTTCCTTTTTTGTCTCTTCTTCCGGCGTCTGCGCAAAAGTTCTTCCTGAGGCAACGGCTCTTCGGGAGCGGTGCAGTTTGTAGGACTGAACAGTCCCGGTCCCGTACTTTCGAGAAGATGACCTTCGTCCGGTATCCTTTGCTGCACCTTATGTTCGGATTCCTGTTGGGATTCAGAAGTCTTCCAACCCAGCCGGGCATTCAGTCTGGCAAAGCTGAACTCCCGGCTGATCTGTGAAGCCTTGAAGGTCTGCCCGTCTTTGGTGAACCGGATCCCTTGTATGTCCTCCGGCCTTTTTATCTCCCTGGTACGCTTTACAAATTCCAGCCTGATGCCCCGGCGAAGCAGGTAATCATTAAACTCTTTCCATGTTTTGGAGTGCTTCAAAGCTGCCTTGACAGCATTGAAAATTTCGTATTTCACACGCTCCGAAGCATGAAGTTTCTCCACGTTAGTCTTGCCCTTGTCCTCGGCGTATGTCAACCCGTACCTGTCCTTAAGCAGTTTTGTGGCAATTTCATTGCGCTTGTAATCGCTCTGGGAAGAGATTACCTTGCCGTCATACCCGATGCGGTTATAGACCAAGTGACAGTGCGGGTTGTCCGTGTTATGGTGCCTTACCAGAATAAACTGAGTGTTTTTTATCCCCATCAACTCCATGTATTCCCGGGCTATTTTAGCCATAAATTCATCCGTCAGCAAGGCCTTGTCCTCCGGTTTGAAGCTTAATGCGATGTGCCCGACAGGCTGTTTTATCTTCGGATTAAGCTCACTCTGGTAGTTGAAACTGGCCGTTATTTCCCGGATATTTTCCAGCAGTACGCCGTCGGAGTCGATGATTTCCGCGTTGTCCTTGCCCATCACGTAACGGATACAGCCGCCGAAGGATTTCCCTTTCTTGATCTTGCCAATCATGACGGCCTCCTTTCTACGTGCCTGTACCGGACTATAATCTCCTTGAGTTTCTGCAGGAGTTCTGTCACCGTCCTTTGGGTACGGTGGAATCCGGCCTGATGGGACAGCCGGGTCAGCTGGTTCAGGTTGTTCGCCATACCCGTAAGGCTGCGTATGAAGGCAGTCTCCTCGGCCGAGTGCCTGGCCGTTATCGTCGTCTCAAAGGCTGATACACGGAGAAATTCCGCCAGCGTGAGGTTAGCCTGTCTGCTGCGTCGGCATAGCCGCTCGTAGTCTATCTTGGAGAATTTCACTGTAACGGCTTTGCTGAGTTTGCACACTCCGCTTACCCGGGGTCGTCCCCTCGGTCTGTTTTTCTTTCTGTCATTCATATTTCCTTTGTTTGATTTCTGATTATTCTTTTTCTCATAATCTGCGACCACCGGGAGCGGATTGCCTCCACTCTTCGGGAGTGGAGCGAGGTTTTTCGGGATGCCCGAAAGATAACCTCGCTAACTCCCAAAACTGAAGTTTTGTCCGTTACTCCGCCAGGGCGGCTACTGACTGTCTGAATACTGTAATGACTGGAGTCAGTAAGCAAGTCTGTCATTCCGGAAAATGTCACAGCTTTCGCCACTGCTCAAAGTCTTCCGAATAGATTTCAAGATGCTGCCGGGCGATGTTTTCAAGCAGTCCGGAAACGCTCATTCTGCGTCCTCCCAGCCTGCGGACAAATTCGTCCAGCCTGTCACGTACCTCGCCGCTAACAAACACGGGCTTGCGGTCTTCGATTCTCGGGACCTGAAGAAAAGCTTTCCGGTATTCGTCCAGGGATAGTTTCCTCTGCCTGCTGCTTATACGACGTTGAGACGAGAGAACAGCTTCCTCTCTTCCTGTTGGTGGTTGCCGGGTCTCGGATGGAACTTCTATTTGTTCTACAGACTTTGCCTGTTCTCTATTTCCAGTATCATTCAAGGATGATTCCATGGCAGTTTCAATACTGCCATCTGACGGGAGTATGAATGACATGTCCGTACCTGTCATGGCCTCCCATTCTTCTTTGGTCAATTTCTTTTTTGTTACCATACATTTTGATTTTAATCGGTTTACTCACTGGTCTCGGTGCGCACCTTGACTCGTTGTTGTGAGCAAAGGAAATGTGTATAGTAAACAGAATCAAGCAAATGGAGATACTGTGACAATTATGTTACCCTATGCACAATATAGATTAGGCGGTCAGTGCTGCCTGCCATGATTTGCCGGAGTGATTCTTCCATACCGGATTATTCAAGCGGATTCCGTTTATAAAGAAAGCTCATTGTATGCACTTGATATGTAACATGATGTCATTCCGGGCAACGCATCGTCACCGGTCTGAAAATCCATTGCAGTGTGATTCCTACTGCTTTTATTTGCAGTGGAAACAAGATAAAACGGTCCCATTTCCTACCGAGAATAGGACGATGATACATGATGGAATATCGGTTGTAAAGGATCTGTCCTGTTCCGGAATTTTGAATATATGTTTAACTGAAAATAATAAAGACAATGGAAATCATCAGCTTTGAAAAAAGGACTTTCGAGGAGATTGCCGCCAAGTTGGATCGTTTCGTGCAGCGGGTGGAAAGCCTGTGCCGTGAACACGGCGGAAAGGAAACAAGTGAATGGATGGACAACCACGAGGTTTGCCGCAGGTTGCGTATCAGTCCGAGAACCTTGCAGACCTTAAGGGATAACGGAACGCTTGCCTTTACCAAAATCGGGAACCGGACTTACTACCGTCCTGATGATGTGGAGCGAGTAGTCGGAAACGTGGAGGACAAACGCAAGGAAGCCCGTTGGAAAGGAAAGACCATTTGAGTGAGTTTCAAGAATAATGTATAACCAATATCAAACACGTATGAGTAATGAAATCAGAGAAAAGGACCACGAGTGGGTAAAGACATTCCACTCGAATTTCGACAGGCTGCTGGCCCTGCTCGAAAAGTTGTTGGAAAAACGGCAACCGTCTGCCTATGGCGATGAATTGCTGACGGACAAGGAAGTGGCATTCCTGCTGAAAGTAAGCAGGAGAACCCTGCAGGACTACCGCAACAACGGCATTCTGCCTTACACACAGGTAGGCGGCAAGATTCTCTACCGGGCTTCCGACATAGAAAAGACACTGATGAAAGGGTACAAGGAGGCGTACCGACTTAATGAATAAAATCGGTATCACTCTATTGGAATCTGTATCACTTATCTAACAGGTGTGTGATGCAGATTCTATTTGTTTTATTGCAAAAGGTGGGGAGAAAAGCAAATAAAGTAGGGAGAAAATAATGAGAAGTAGGGAGAAAAATATATATTTGTGAAAAATAGAAGATAATATGCAAACCGAACTTGAAAAATTGATTTCCCTTTATCGGAAATTGGAAATAGACAAGCAGATAGATTATGACAAGTTCTATTTGTATTCACTAATTACTCATTCCACGGCCATCGAGGGATCGACTATAACTGAGCTTGAAAATCAAATCATGTTCGACCAGGGAATCAGCCTGAAAGGGAAAAGTATCACGGAGCAGAACATGAATCTTGATCTTAAAAACGCTTATGAGACTGCCATAAAACTAGCTCATGCACATACTGATATCACTATTGATTTATTGAAAAGTCTCTCTGCTCTTGTTATGAAAAATACCGGACAGGAGTATAAGACTGCATTGGGGGATTTCTCATCTGCACAGGGAGACTTACGCCTGTTGAATGTTACGGCAGGAGTTGGAGGCAAATCGTATATGAATTACAGTAAAGTTCCGGTAAAACTCGCGGAATTTTGCAATTGGCTGAATCAAGAACGAAAAAATTATGCAAGCAAAAGTGTTGCACAATTATACGAGCTCAGTTTTGATACCCATTATCATTTGGTGACTATACATCCGTGGGCTGATGGTAACGGCAGAATGGCACGTCTTGTAATGAACATGCTTCAATTTGAGTTTGGATTGATTCCGACCAAAATCCTTAAGGATGATAAGGAGGAATATATCAAAGCATTGGTGGAAACCCGGGAAAATGAAGATTTAAGTATATTCCGGAATTTTATGACTGCCACTATGGTGAAGAATCTTGCTTATGACATTGAAACTTATCGTAAATCCATTGAAGATATTTCGGAGAGTGGGGAGAAACTGACAGAAAGTAGGAAGAAAAAGGTGAAAAGTAGGGAGAAAATTATTGCTTTGCTATCTCAAGACAATTCACTAAGTGCAGCTGCCCTTGCTGAGCGGATAGGCATAACCCCTAAAGCTGTGGAAAAGCATATTGCCAAGATGAAGGCAGAAGGAATACTCAAGCGTGTCGGACCGGATAAAGGCGGATACTGGCTGGTTGTAGAAAAAAACGATTGATTTTTCTGGAGGGAGCGCAGTTTACCGCCTGCCCATTTTTTGTGTTTCTAAAAAATAGCCTTCCCAAATTATAAAATAACAGCATATAGAATTGGAGCCTATTTGAACCAATCTATATGCTGTTTTGTCTTTTCCTTCTGACTTTTCCGTCAGTCGCTTGTTTCCGCTGCCGTCGGCGTTCATTGTACAGACGTGAAAGGGAAAAGGTTTTCGGGCTGAATACGCTCTGAAAGAGGAAGATTCTGCCCGAAACGGCATAGCCGCCAGACCTTTTCACTTTCAATAGAGTCTGTACTAACTTCTATGGGCGGCGAGGAAATAGGCGACTGATGGGTGTTTCTTATGATTTGGAGATTGAGGCTAAAGCTGTTAAGATATTCATACGGATAATTAACCGCAGAATTTGCGGCTTATTATCCGTATGATAGAATGATTCATAATTTATGAATTGTTTGAATGAACTGCTATTAACGAGAAAGATTGCCTGAAAGTACATCCCTTACATTATTCATATCTTTCAGAATGGAACTGTCGAGTACCCTTGCATAGTGCTGCGTCATCTTGATATTGGAGTGACCGAGCATTTTGGCTACATTCTCTATGCTTACTCCATTGGCCAAACAGACAGATGTGGCGTACGAGTGACGGGCGGTGTGTGTAGTCAGGTTCTTCTTTATCAAACACAGGTCGGCAATCTCTTTCAGGTAGCTGTTCATCTTCTGATTGCAGGGGACAGGCAGCAATACTCCTTTCTTTTTGCAGGCCGGATAATCTGCATATTTTCTCAGGATTTCCAAAGGAATATCCAACAGCGGAATATTGCACATGTTCTTTGTTTTCTGACGTGGCTTCCTGATCCACTGGTTCCCGTTGTTGTCTTTTACGATATGCTCAGGGGAGAGTTGTTGCACGTCGATGAAAGCCAGACCGGTAAAGGCGGCGAAAATAAAAACATCACGGACTACGGTGATTCGCTCCAGAGGAAACTCCTTGTGGTAGATGGTCAGCAGTTCGTCCATGGTAAGAAATTCACGGATTACTTCTTTTTCGTGGAACTTGATACCGATAAACGGATCCTTGGCTATCCATTCATTGGCCAGTGCCAGATTGGTAATCTTCTTCAGACACTTCATATAACGGATGACGGTATTCTGCTGACATTCCTTTTCCGTCTTCAGATAAAATTCGAAGGCACGTACCAGTTCACCGTTGACTTCCGCTAGCGGCAGATCATCCTTTCCGTATTTCTGTCTGATAAGTTCGACAAGATAGCGCTTGCAGCTTTCATAACGGCGAACGGTAATCAGGGCGTAGTCTTTCCCGACCAGGGAACGGCATTGGTCATTGTGCTCCTGTATGGTACCGATGAGGGTGCGTACCGCTTCCGGTTCTTTGTCCTGTCCGAAAAATATTTCCTGTAACAGACGTGCCGTTATAGGCTGGTTCTGTTCTTCCAGCTCACAAAAAATCTGATGTAATTTGATTCTCGCATTTTCGATATAGGCATTCAGGTCGCATGATTTGCGGCTTTTGCCTCTGGCAGATTCCTTTGCCTGACTCCAGAGAGACGGATCAATGCTTTTGCGGATGTTGTTTTCAACTCGCGTACCATCTACAGTGATACGCATACACACGGATGCTTCTCCGTTTTTTAGCAGCTTGGTCTTCTTCAAGAAGAAAAGCACATTGAATGAATTTCTTTTCATTTTTCCTACAGTTTTTAGTTTGTACAAAAGTAGGAAACCGAACCCGTTTTCTTGCTATGCAAAATATTGACAATCAGTGAAAAAGAGCCTAATTCGGTGGAGATTTTTGCTCCACCTTTTATCTCCACCTTTTGCTCCACCTCGAACGGTAATATTTTGCCGTTTTTTGCGTGCCTGGGGAAAACAAAAAATCCCGATTTCGCTTGGAAATCAGGATTTTACTATCTTTTGCTTTTCTTCAAAGTGGTGCCACCAGGAATCGAACCGGGGACACAAGGATTTTCAGTCCTTTGCT
>ERZ1673701.2605-NODE-2605-length-13646-cov-7.620337_pt1 | contig 13646 bp, 8 predicted proteins | sample MGYA00580231_ERZ1673701 | MGnify/ENA primary metagenome ERZ1673701 (study PRJEB41218, sample SAMN15661798) | gut metagenome | host: Homo sapiens | place: Canada: London | collected 2015-08-20/2019-03-30 | study: EMG produced TPA metagenomics assembly of...
TTTCCACGACGGTTGCGGGCGGTTTTGCAGATGGCGTTCAAAAAGGCGTTCAAAAAGGCGTTCAAAAAAGTCAGCTATCCGTCATGTTGTTTCACGTGAAACAAAAAGAGGGTGTGCGGAACAATCCGCACACCCTCCTTGTCTGCCGATGCGTCAGAAAATCTGCACCGAATCGATGTACAGCTGGTTGCCGGGAAGGCTGTCGAACGGCACCCACAAGAGGATGTCCTGGGTCTCCACGGCCTTGTTGAACTTGATTTCGGTGGTGCCGCTGGCGTCGAACTCGAACTGGGCGACCTGCTCACCCTGGTTCGGGCTGGACTTGGCGTTCACGCGAATGTAGCCCTGGCCGCCGGAAGAACGGATCTTGATGACCATGCGATACGCTTTCTGGGGCTGGCTGAGGTGGAGGTAATAACCGTAACCCTGTTGTCCGTCCGGATTGGACAGGAACTGGCGGTTGTCGATCTCATACGGAGTCGTGTTCTCTGGCATCTTCGGTTCCGGAACCTTCCGCACCTTCTTATCCGAAGTCACCACCTTGTCGACGTCCTTCTTGGCGGAATGGCTTTTCTTCGTGGTTTTCTTCGGCTTGCTGGAATCGGAGCTGCCGTTGTCGGAGCTGTTGGCATCGTTGGAATCGTTGTTTGCATCGCTGGCGGAGCTGCTGCCATTGCCGGAATCGCCATTATCGCCGAAAGGCACGTCGTCAAGGTTCATTTCCGGCCACGGATTGTTGGAATTCGTATTGGTGATGCCGTCATCCGGCTTCTTGGTCAAACCATGAATGGCGAATCCCAATGCGACGGCCACCACAATGAACGCGACCACAATGGCCACGACCTTGGTGGTGAGCTTGCCGAACAATTTGGCATTGGCGACCTCGGCCGGACTGGAGGAAGAGGCTTTAGGGGCAAAGCTCGGCGGCACCGCAACGGGGGCTCCGTTTTCGTTCTGATATGCCGCGTCGATCGCTTCCTGCTCCGCCTTCAACGCGCGTGCGGATTCCTCGCCCGGCTCGATGACCCGTCCGTCAGGTCCGATCACCGGAATGCGACCGGTCTTCTCCAATTGCGAATCGTCCGTATGATAATCGCCCTGCGGCGACGGCGTGGAAACACGGATGGGGAAGGAGAACGGCGAATCCACATCTTCGGAGGATCCGTCGAGGTCCTCTTCGCTGAGTAGTTCGCGGCTGTTGTTCCACAGCGATTTCACGGCACCGCCGGTCGCGGCCATACCCTTGGCCAAGGCTTCCTTGCTGTCGGAGAAATCAGTGTGTGGTTCAGGCGCTTCGAACGTCATTTCCGGAATGCTTCCGGTTTCAGCCAGCGTATCGGGCAAGGCGATGGCATCCTGCTCGAGAATCTGCAGCAGGGGCACGTTCACAATCGAGCATTCCGAATCCGCGGACGGTAACGCAATATCGGGGCCGTTAAGCTTCGCCAGCGGCTCGTAGTCGCCCAGCAACGCCTCCAATTCGGCGATGGTGGCCATCGGAACGGTCGGGAAACCGTCCTTCTCCTTGAGATCCAGACCACGCTTGCAAATCACGCGGAACTCCATCGGCACGTTCGGTGAAATCGCGTCAAGATGGTAGTTCGTGGACAGCGTCGACGGCGTGCGCGTCAGCAGGGAATACAGCAGGGAAGCGACCTGGCGAATCGCAAGCTGCTCCTGGTTTTCCACGGATTGCACGCGCGAAGTATCGGCCAGCATGATGCTTACCGGCGCGTCGGCGATTTCAATGCCGTTGCGGGTCAATCGCACGGTGTCCGTGCTGATCGAGAAATGCGTGAGATTGTCTTTCTGCAACACGTGCAGGGCTTCGACGACCTCACCAAGAATGGAACGGATCGCGGTGAAGCTCAGCGGCTTGCTGGACTGCGTGAGATACTCGCTCAACGACATGCCGGCATCGAGCTGCGTGATCACCAACGCCACCTCGCCCACGTGCTGAAGCTGCAGCACCTGCGTGAAATGGGCGTCGTGGGAAATCGCCAGCATGGAGGCCGTCGCATTGACGTCCTGCAAAGCCTTGCGGTTGTTGACGATAAAAAGCTGGCAATCCCGGGCAAGCACGTGATCGCTTGCCTTCCAAACCTGCAAGCCGGTTTCCTCGCGCAATGGCGAAACCAGCACATAGCGGTTGCTGATGGTATCTCCCAGTTGAGGTTTCATGGTTTCCTTCAACTCTGTAACGATTGTTCTACCTACGCTGTTATTCTTGGTCGCCGTTTTCGGCGGTACTTTGCTCAAGTTTACCGTTGGGGCTGGCCGTTCCGCCAGACTTAGGCTTGTTGCCAAGCCCTGGTATGCGGGTGGCGAGCATGCCCACGACCGAAGTGAGCTCCTCGGCACGCAGCGCCCACAGGCACGCCAGATAGACGATGGCGATGACGATGGTGAGCAGTATCGCGGACAGAACCGCCTGACCCCAGTTCATAGTGCCGTCGTCGGGGCCGATATGCGCTCCGACCAGCCGGTAGACGCCGTTGCGGCACAGCAGGCCAATCACGCAGGCGGCTATCGTGGCCACCAGCGCCTTCGCATAGGCGGTGATGATGCGCTTGTCGTCCACATCGCCGTCGAAACGGGAACGGAGCATGTGTGTAAGCAGCGGATACGGCAGGATGAAGCTCACCGAAATCGCCAATCCGATGACGGTGATCCACTGCGTGGGCGGCAGAATGAACGTCGACGCGATGATGGCGCCACCCTGGATGGCCATGGTGATCGCCATGAAAATAAACGGATGCTTGCCGTCTTCGAACGCGTAGAACGTGCGTTGGATGACCAAATACGAGCTGGAAAGTGGCAGGCCGATGCCCAAAGCGGCGAGCGGCGCGCTGATGAGCAGCGCCTCACGCACGCTGATGGACGGCAGCAGTGCGAGGATGATCGGCAACGGAAGCACGATGAACGCCGCTGCGAAGAAGCACATGATGAGATTGAGATTACGCAGGGCCGAGCTCAGATCCTTGCGCGCCTCGTCGATATTGCGGTCCGCGATGGCTTTCGATATTTTCGGGAAGATCGCAGTGGCGATGGACACGGCGATCAGCGAATACGGCAGCATGTAGATGGTGTACGCATTCTGATACGAGGCGTTGCCGGCCACGTCCAACTGGCTCATATGCAGCTGTTCCGAAGCCTTGAACGGCGCGCTGGTGGCCACGCGGGTGACGATGATGTTGACGATCTGATCGACGCCGACGATGCCGAGGCTCCACGCGGCGACCGGTCCCATCGAACGTAGTCCGATGCCGTGAACGCCGAATTTCGGACGGTATTTCAGGCCGATTCTCGTCAAAGGAATGAACAGCACCAGCGCCTGGAACGCCACGCCAAGCGTCCAAGTGCCGGCGGTCAGCGCGATTTTCGTCGGCGTCCAGAAGTCCAGCGGACGTTCCGTGGCCCTGCCGAACATCGCGATGAACGCGCCGAAACCGATGCAGCTGATGATGTTCGCGCCGACCGAGCTCCACGCATACGTGACGAAATGGTCCTTCGCCGCGAGAATCTGCCCGATCACCGTATACAGGCCGTAGAAGAAGATCTGGGGCATGCACCACAAGGTGAAGGAGGTGGCGAGGGCCATGGTTTCGGCGCTGCCGTTGACATACAGTTTGGTCAACAACGGCGTGGCAACGGCCATGAGCAGCGTCACACCCAACAACAAGGTGATGGCAAGGGTGATGAGCTTGTTGAGCTTGGTTTCGGCGTCCTTCGATTTCAGCGTGCGCACGATCTGCGGCACAAGCACCGCGTTGAAGATGCCGCCGGAAACCAGTGTGTAGATGACCTGCGGAATCATCGAACCGGCCTGGTAGGCGTTGGCGGCATAGCCGGTGGTGCCCAAGGCCCAGGCAAGCAGGATGGTGCGGATTTGGCCGGTCACGCGCGAAGCGGCGGTACCGGAGGCCATGATCAGTGAGTTACGGCCAACGGAAGAACTCATTCGTCGGGATCCTTCTTACGGTTGAATTGACGCCACAGTCCCACAGCGCCCAAGAGCACGGCGAAGCCGATGATGACGAAACCGCTCTTGTCGCTGATCTGCAGCGCGCTGGTGATGTGGGTGACCTGCGTGGCTCCAAACGCTGCACCATTCCTGTCGAACAGGCTGATGGTGGCGTTGGCGGTGCCGGACGTGGACACACGGATGGTGAACGCCACCTGTGCCTCGCCGTGGGGCGGCACCTGCACGGTGTCGAATCGGGACGTGACGATCTGCATGGAATCGGTCAGCGACGAGACCTTCACCTTTACCGGGTACGGGTGGCTGTTGCTGATGGTCACCGGCATTTTCGCGGTTTCGCTGACCACGTTCACGCTTTCCGTCGGCGTGATCGCCACACCGTTGATCAGCAGGGCCGCGAGCTGGTTCGCGCCTTCCGCCATCGTGCTTCTGGAAGGGCTTTCGCCGCCCAACGCGTGCAGGGCCATGATGGTGTGGGTGTTCGTCAGCTGCCTGCTCCAGGTGTTGACGTCGGATTCGTCTTTTCCGTTCGGCTTGATGAGGATCGACGTATTGAAACGTTTGATGTTGCTCGATGAGTTCGCCAGCGCGCTCAGAGTCTGCTGGACGTCGCTGCGCATGCTATCGGTAAGGCCGTCCGTTTGGGGAAGATCGGTTGACATGCTGGCCGCATCTTCGGAGATGTCGGCATCCTTCAACGTGGCGAGATCGGTGAGGTTCAGCCACGGCGACTGCTCGATGTCGCTCATCAGCGCGTCTACAACACTGGGGTCGGAATCCTCGTTCAGACAGACCAGCAGGTTGCGTTCCGCATAAGGCTGTTCCATCTGGTAGAACGCGCTTTGCGCGACGAATCGCGCCAATCTGCCGGCCGTGGTTCCCTCGCTGTCGGCGTTGGCATCGTCACTGGTCGCCTTGCCTTGGGCCAGGCCGGAAAGCACATTCTGCGCGGAAAGCACGGTGATGTCCCCGGCGTCGGTGGAGACCACCGTCTTGCCGGTACGTACGGTAGCCGCATCGTCCTCTTCGAAGTCATGCGTGGCGATGACGGTGCCGTACCCCTGCTGGCGGGCCTTCGTCAACGCTTGTAGGGTCCAATTGCCGTTGCCCTGCCACGCGTATGCGGTGATGTCCGCGTTGCTGTCGCCCAATGCCGATTGATAGGTTTTCCGGGCTTTGGCTGCGGACCATTGACGGTCGTTGATACCGGCTGCGCTGTAGGCCGGAGCGTTGTTCATGGCGCTGTAGGCGGTCATGTCGAACAATGCGGGCTGGGTGATGCCGTCGACCCGCGTTGGCATCGCCATCGCCTGCAGGTAGGTCGGATCTCCTACGACCTGCAGCATGTCGTGCTTGGCGAAGGTCTGCTGCAACGATTTGAGCCGTGCGTCGTCATCCTTGCTGGGCATGGCGATTTTCGCCAGTTTCGAGGAGGAAATACCCCCTTCATCGACCAGCTGTCCAAGCAGCTTGCTGTCGGTGGTCCACCCGTTGGCGGCCAGCGGCTGGGCGACGGTGATGTGCAGCGCCGGCGTGCTGGGCGTGTGGAGTCCCGCGCCGGTGCGCGTCACGAACGTATGCGATTGAGCAAGGGGGGTTCCGTTGGCGGAATAGCTCAGCAGCACCGGCTTCGACCCCCAAGAGTTGATGGCCGCGAGCGATTCCTGATGGGCGTCCGCGTCGATGCTCACGTTGGCGCTGGCTCCCGGCTGCAACGCGGGCACATCGGCCTGTCCCACGGATTGCGGGGTGGGGATTCGCCCGTTGCCTTCAGACCAATCCTGGATGTCGTTGCGCGAAACGAACGTGTAGAAGGCGTTCATGGCCAGCGTCAGCGTTCCCGCGGGAATCTCCTGTCCGGTCGTGTTGGTCACCGTGGCGTTCAGATGGTATCCGGAGGTGTCCGTCAATACGGCCGTGGAAGAGTTGATGGACAACATACCGTCCGTCGACTCCGCCGATGTGGTCGATTCCATGGCCCTTGCCGATGGCGTGGGTGCGTATAACAACATCAACGCCATGGTCAATACCATGGCGAGGATGGATGATAACGCGCGAAGGCCACGCGAAACGTGCCGTTGTGCGGATTGATTCACTATTACGCCTGTCTGTTGAGTTTCCTTGCGTACAACCATGCTATCTTCCGTTCGTTCGGATAGCTCAGCACATCGTCCAAATCAGCAAAATCCACCCAAATGGCGTCTTCGGCCTCATGGTCGGGATCGCCTTCGACGGTCAGCTCGCCGCCGATCTGCCGCAACGCGAAGTGGTGCACCAGCTTGTGCACGCGTTGGCTGGTACCGGTGAACCAATAGTCGATGGTGGCGATGGAATCGACCACCTCGCCCAGAATGCCGGTTTCCTCATGCACTTCGCGCACGGCCGTCTGCTGCGGCGTTTCGCCTTTTTCGATATGTCCCTTCGGCAGGCACCATTCCAAATGCCCGCTGCGTGAATGACGTGCGATGATCGCCACGCGACCCTTGTCGTCGAACACCAGCCCGCCCGCCGAATACTCGCGCACCACCGGCAGCTCCTGCGCGTCAAGCGATGCGAACGTGGTCGGACCATCCGCGGTGCGCCGGCGCGGCATCATCGCCGGCGTAGGCGCGCTCGACGTGATGATCGTGCGCTGCTGCAATTGCTGTAGTTGTTGCAGCTGCTGCAGCGAAACCGACTGCGATGTGTACAGCAGTTCGTCCGGTTCCAGCGGATTTTGGGCATGGTCGTCCGCAGCATGGGCAAGCATGCGTGCAAGGTCTGCGGGCGTAATCATGATTCCAACCATACTCAATTCTGTGTGCAGGTGGGGTAACGGTATGCTGGTAAACGGAAAACTTGTGGTGCTGAAAGGTATGGCGTGAACTTCGAAGTGTGGCCAGAGGCCATTGAATTAGGACGTATGTTTGCTGCGGAAGGCTACGAACTGGCACTGGTCGGGGGTCCTGTCCGCGACCTGCTGCTGCATCGTAAATCGCATGATTTGGATTTCTGCACATCGGCGCGTCCCGAGCAGTTTGAGCATATTCTGCGCCGTTTTGGGCATGATGGCTTCTGGGATATGGGCCGCAAATTCGGCACGCTCGGCGCGATGCGCAGGCGTGAGGACGGCACCGAGGTGAAAGTGGAGGTGACCACCTACCGTTCCGACACGTACGACCCCGACTCGCGCAAGCCGGAAGTCAATTACGGCGACACGCTGGAAGGCGATCTTTCCCGCCGCGATTTCACCGTCAACGCGATGGCGTTGCGTGTTCCGGAACTCGAATTCGTCGATCCGTTCGGCGGTGCGAACGATTTGGCCAAAGGCGTGCTGCGTACCCCCGTCGATCCGCGGCAGTCGTTCGACGACGATCCGTTGCGCATGATGCGCGCCGTGCGTTTCGTGGCGCAGCTCGGCTTCCGCATCGAGCCGGAAACCGCCGAAGCGCTGTCCGACATGGTCGATCGCATCGAAATCGTCTCCGCCGAACGTGTGCGCGACGAACTGGTCAAGCTGCTGCTGTCCGATCGCCCGCGCGCCGGCATCGAAGCGTTGGTCGATTCCGGTCTTGCCGACATCGTGCTGCCGGAAATTCCCGCGCTGCAGCTGGAAATCGACGAGCACCATCGCCATAAGGACGTGTTCGAACACACCATGATCGTCATCGAACGCGCCGTCGCCCTCGAAACTGGTTCCGACGGTCCGGTGCCGGCCCCGGACCTGACGCTGCGTCTGGCGGCTCTGCTGCACGACATCGGCAAGCCGAAGACCCGTCGTTTCGAAGCGGGCGGCAAGGTGAGCTTCCACCGTCATGACGCCGTCGGCGCGAAGATGACGCGCAAGCGTTTGAAGGCACTGCATTTCGACCACCACATGGTCGAGGACGTCAGCGAGCTGGTCAACCTGCATCTGCGCTTCCACGGCTACGTGGAGGAGCCGTGGACGGATTCCGCGGTCCGCCGCTACGTCAAGGACGCTGGCCCGCTGTACGAGCGTCTGAACCGCCTTACGCGCGCCGACACGACCACACAGAACAAGCGCAAGGCCATGATGTTCTCGACGGCCATGGACGAGATGGAACAGCGTGTACGCGACCTGAAAGAAAAGGAAGACTTCGACGCGATCCGTCCTGACCTCAACGGCGACGAGATCATGCAGCTGCTAAGCATCGAACCAGGCCCGATGGTCGGCAAGGCGTACAAGCACATGCTGGAATACCGCCTCGATAACGGTCCGGTGGAGCGTGACGTGGCCGTTGCCGAGCTGGAACGCTGGTACAAGGAGCAGGGCGAATAGCGATTGACATGCGGTGGTTTCGCCGCATGCATGGAACAGTGTGCTTGGAACAGCTCGAATACGAAAACCCGCGTTCCCGATTGGGGGAGCGCGGGTTTTTCATATTGCCTATATCGATTTCGATTGGCGGTCAGCTTTGCGGATTCACCGCATCATGCTCGGGCGCCTTGGGCAGGTCGGTCATCTTGTCCACCGCGACGCAGCCCTGGATGCCGGTGATCGCCTTGCCTGCGGCGGGAACCTTCTTCGTATCCTGCAGATTGTCGAATGTGGCGCCCACGATGACGTCGATCAGCTGGTCCTGACGGTCGTCCATAACCAGCATGGCATCGGTGAAATTGCTTGCCACGGTGTACGCCTGATTCACGCCGTTCTTGCCGAAGACGATCATCGTGCGATCCACCTTCTTGGTGTAGTTGCCCGGCGTCTGGGGGTTGAGCTCGCGGTTCTGCAACGCGTCGCTCACCGCCTTGGCGAAGCCGGAGAACTTCGTGCCGTTGAGCACACGCAGCGTGATGTTGCGATTCTCCACATACTTGGCCTTGTTGCCGTCGGCTTCCTTGATGGGGCACGGTGCCTGCTGGCCGTAGTTCGGCTGTATGGCGGCCGACTTGACGTTGCCCAGGCCTCCGACATGGAAAAAGAACAGCAGGGACACCACCATGGCGACCACCATGACGGCTCCGACGATGCTGAACACCGTCTTCTGACGGCGGCGAATGTACTCTTTGCGCGCGGCGCGCTCGTCGTTAGCCTGGGTCATTTACGAATTCCTTTTGAACAAACCAATTGCCATCAACTTTACTGTCATGCGGTGATATGTGTCATGCGGTGATATGCACAATCGGTCGGGCTGGAGCGTTCGTGGCGATGATGCGATCGACGCAACGGCTGTCCTGCCATGCCCGCTGCACGGCGTCCGCCGCATCCTCCGTCGGCACGAACGCGATGACGGACGGGCCGGAACCGGAGACGAACGCCTGGCTGGCTCCCGCACGCAAGGCTTCCTCGATCGCCTGTCCGCTACGCGGATGCAGGGAGACCGCCGCCTTCTGCAGGTGGTTCTCATCGCCATCGCCGGCACCGATCTGATCGAATGTGGCATACACTTCCGGCGTGCGCAGTTCCGCACGGTACGCGCCGACCAGCAGATGGCCGGTAAACCCACGTTCCGTAAGATCGCGTACGATATCGCCATCGTCATCAAGCTGTTCGATGCGTTCGCCGAAACCGGTGCCGCGCGCGTAACCGCCGGTCAGACAGAACGGCATGTCCGCGCCCAGCGTGGCCGCGACTTCCTGCAGGCGTTCGATCGGCCAATCGAGATCCCACAACATGTTCAATGCCAGAATCGTCGCCGCCGCATCGGCGGAACCGCCGGCCATGCCCGCACCGACGGGGATGCGCTTGTCGATGTTCAACGCCACGTCCGGCTCATGGCCGCTCGCTTCGGCCATGGCGAACAATGCCAGCACGGCGTGGTTGCGGCGCATATCGCTGCCGGAAGAGGCCAGGTCGCCCAGATACGCGCCCTCGAGATTCAGCGAGAAGCCGCTTCCCGGCGCTTTGCGCGTGGCGGTGACGGTGTCGTATACGCCGACCGCGCAATAGATGGTGTCGAGTTCATGACGGCCGCCCCATTCGGCATGCGACGGGCCCACATGCAGGGTCAGATTCGTTTTCGCCGGGCAGTCCACGCTCACGGCGTTGATGGTGGCCGTTCCGATGGCAGGCGAATCAATGGTGCTCATGACGCGAACACCTCATCCAACGCGCGTGCCAACGCCACGAATTCGTCGATGGTGAGCGTCTCGCCACGACGGGTCGGGTCGATGCCGGCCTTCTCGAACGCTTCGGACGGCACGATTTTCTTCAATGCGGCGTGCAGGGTCTTGCGGCGCTGCCCGAAAGCCGCGTCGATCAAACGGAACACGGTTTCGCGATCCACCACGGAACCGTCCGCATTGTCCGCGGCGGGGGTGTGACCGCCCGGGTAGCGCTTGAACAGCACCAGCGCGGAATCGACGTTCGGGGCCGGCCAGAACACGTTGCGGCCGATGACGCCCACGCGTTCCGCGGTGCCGTACCATGCGAGCTTCACGCTCGGCGTGCCGTAGATCTTCGAACCGGGCTTCTCGCTCAAACGGTCCGCCACTTCCTTCTGCACCATCACCAGGAAGGTGCCCAGATTGTCGAAACGTTCCAACAGGGTGAGCAGAATCGGCGTGGCCACGTTGTACGGCAGATTGGCCACCAGCGTGAAGGAATCGTCATCCTTGAAATCGGGCAGATTCTCCGGATTGACGGTAAGTGCGTCGCGGTTGACCACACGGAAGCGGTCCACGGCGTCCGGCATGAATTCGGCGATGGTTTTCGGCAGGCGTTCGGCGACCGGCGGGTCGATTTCCACAGCCGTCATCGTGGCGCCGGTTTCCAGAATCGCCAGCGTCAGCGAACCCAGTCCGGGACCGACTTCCAGCACATGGTCGTCGGCGGTCACGCCGGCCTCGCGCACGATGCGACGCACGGTTCCCGGATCAATCACGAAATTCTGCCCGAATTTCTTCGTCGGGCTGATACCCGCGTCGGCGGCGATGCGTCGGATGTCGGCCGCCCCCAGCAAATGGCCCTGCGTATGCTCGTTCACGTTTTCCGTCATTCCCTCTTCTGTCATTCCCTCATTATCCGTTCATGCCGGTACGAAAATCGTTGGCGATTAGCCGGATCAGTACCATCCGGTCTGTTCGGAGTGCTGCCACGCCGCGGACGGGCTGCCGTACCGCTGTGCGATGTAGCTCAGACCCCAGTCGATCTGCACGGCGGCATCGTCCTTCCAATTCGCGCCGAACGTGGCCATTTTGCTGCCCGGCAACGCTTGCGGAATACCGTATGCGCCCGAATACACGTTTTCCGCGCTCCAGCTCCATCCGGATTCGCGATTCCAGAGTTTGACCAGATCCGTCCAGTTCTGGCCGGTCCAGCCGCGCTGCGCCGCCGCGCCGGAAGCGTAGGCCTGTGCCTGTGCCGCGGAAGGATGGTACAAGCGGCAGCCTGCGGAAGGATTGCTCGGCTGCGGCGTGGGCTGCGGTTTGGGCTGGGGTGCGGGAGTCGGCTGCGGTGCAGGGGTTGGTGTGGGGGTCGGTGCCGGATCGTCCTTCTTGGTGTTGTTGGAATTGTTATTCGAGTTGTTGTTCGAATTGTTCTTATCCGAGGAATCCGACTTGTTCGAATCGGTTTTGTCGGAATCGGACTTGTTCGAATCGGACTTATTGTCGTTTTTATTCGAGTCGTTCTTACCCGAATCGTTCTTGCCGTCGTCCGTCTTGCCGGAATCGCCGTTGCTGTTGCTGTTGCCGCTGTTGTCGGATTTGTCGGATTTGTCGGTATCGTCCGTAGTTTTTTCCGGTCCGACCGCAATGACTTTGTCGATGGCGATTTTCGTGGTCTTCTCTCCGGTCAGCGTCTCGCTTTCCTTCACGCCATCCACGTAGGTGACGGCGTACGTCTGCTGGATTTCGCCGTTTTCGCCTTCCTGCCGTACCGTGACTTCGCCCGGCTGCAGGTTCGGGTCGATGATGGTCTGCGTGCCGAACGGCACTTCCTTCGTGCGGGTCTCCTCACCATGCGTCACGCGGCGGACGCGCAGAATGGTCGTCTTGCCGTCCTTTTCGACACTGACGCGATCCTCCTTGCCCAACGTGATGCCTTTGGTGTCAAGAATGGAGGCAGCGGGCAGCTTGCCGTTCGGCGCCACCGAGCTTTTCCCGTCCGCGATGACGGTGACGGGCCCCTTCTGGTTGATGATGAGACCGCCGGTGAGCTTGTTGTAGACGTTGCTGATATTGACGGTGATTTTCGCCGCTTCGGTTTCGTTTTGGTTGAAGAAGTCCAGCAACTGCTCGGCGCTGGACGCGACCGTCCAGAACGGCACTTCCTGGCCGTCGATGGTGATGGTGGTCTGGTATGCGCTCTGCACGTTCACCACATCATGGTTCTTCAGCATGCTGGTCGGGCTGGTCGATTCCACCAGGTCGTGCGTTTTGACTTTCACGTCCTGCTCCTGCAGCAGACGGTCCACGCTCATCGCATATGTGGTCACCGTGGTGGTCTCCCCATTGACGGTCAATGCCACGGATTTGCGCGCGCCCACACCAAACGCCAACGCCGAAGTCAAAGTCAATGAGGCCACGCATGCCATGACGCGGACACGACGAAGCGTCACGAATCTCCGAGGGGTCCACCTTCTCGTCATTTATCCTCTTTTCAGCGCTGCCTACAACGCCGTTATTGTAACGGCTCAGCTGGAACGGTCGCCGTGCTTTCCGATGGTTTTATCCATACCGCCACATTTTTGAAAGCAGGTGCGAAAAGCGAAAAATAAAAAGGGGGCAGGAGAGAAGGGGATGTCCTGCCCCCGGTCGGACGAGACAGGTTGGGGGACGTCTCGTCCGCTTTGCCAGAAGTCTCAAGTTGGGGGAAGACTTCTGGAGCATTTACCCATGGTAAGAGGTCCAAGCCCGTCATACGGGTTCGAGCCTCCTGTCGGGATCGAACCGACGACCTGCCGCTTACAAGGCGGCCGCTCTGGCCATCTGAGCTAAGGAGGCATGTCCTCTTTTGCTATGAAAACAACAGAGGAACGATGAATAGCATAACCAGCGCTTCCACCGCAGTCAACTTAGTATTGCGGGTTGAGACACGCCGGCTGCCCGTAAGGGGTTATTCGCCCGTGGTGACGGAAATCGGCCCCTTCTTGGCTCCGATGGACGGCATCTTGCCGGCAACGCCGACTTCGCTGTCCTTCAGGCCGATTGATTCCAACAGACCGTCCTTAACCGTCGTCTGGGCGGTGGTCAGCTGGTCCATATCCCAATACTTGCCGTTGATGATCACGGTCGGCGTGGTCATGCTGCCCTTGTAGCTACCGGACTGATGCCACAGTTCGGAACGCTTCGGCGTGTAAGTGTCGATCGCATCAAGCCATTCCTGATAATCGCGGCCAAACGCCTTGTCCGCAACATCCTTGGAAACACCCGCGGCGATCATCTGCTCCTTGATCTCGGCGTCGCTCACCGACTTGTATGCGGAGCCTTCCTCTGGCTGGAAATCCTCGGCGTAGACCTTCTCCAGGAAGGAGATCAGATGGTTCGGGTCGCTGTCATGCTCGGCCAGGTAGATGGCCGCGTTCGCCGCGCGACTGGAATACTCGTCGGTGGACCAACGGTCCATGAACGCCATGAAATGCAGGTCCAGATTGATCTGGCCGGCATCGACCATCTTCTGCAGGTCGGCGTCCAACTGGCGGTGCAGGTTGCCGCAGCCCGGGCACAGGAAATCCATGTAGAGCTCGACGGTCGGCGCGCCCTCCACAGCCTTGCCGTAGCC
>ERZ1673701.2625-NODE-2625-length-13544-cov-7.649270_pt1 | contig 13544 bp, 9 predicted proteins | sample MGYA00580231_ERZ1673701 | MGnify/ENA primary metagenome ERZ1673701 (study PRJEB41218, sample SAMN15661798) | gut metagenome | host: Homo sapiens | place: Canada: London | collected 2015-08-20/2019-03-30 | study: EMG produced TPA metagenomics assembly of...
TCATGGAAGCCTTTGGACATCTCCGCATGTACCTTGATGGCACGGACGGTTCTGCCGATAAACGGCTTAAACGTACATCTCTGGAAAAACTCCGTCACATCCATAATTCTCAAAGGATTGCGCAGATCCGGCTTGTCACAGCCGAACTCCAGCATGGCCTGTTTATAACTGATGATAGGGAACGGTGTCTCGGTGATCCTGCTGCCTTCGGGAGCAAACTTTACAAAGGTATCATGCAATACTTCCTCGCCTACCTTGAAGACATCCTCCTGGGTCACGAAGCTCATCTCAAAATCCAGCTGATAGAACTCTCCGGGAGATCTGTCTGCTCTGGCATCCTCGTCGCGGAAGCAGGGAGCGATCTGGAAATACTTGTCAAATCCGGAAGCCATCAACAGCTGCTTATACTGCTGCGGTGCCTGAGGCAGCGCATAGAATTTTCCTTTAAATTTTCTACTGGGAACGATATAGTCTCTGGCGCCCTCGGGAGAAGAAGCACACAGGATCGGGGTCTGGATCTCTAAAAATCCCATGTCCGTCATCTTCTGACGCAGATAGCTGATGACCTTGGAACGAAAGACGATGTTGTCCTTCACTTTTGCATTTCTAAGGTCAAGATAACGATATTTTAATCTCACATCTTCCCGGATCTCTTTGGATGTCTGGATCTCGAAAGGAAGCTGCTTATATACTCTTCCCAGTACATCGATCTGGTGTGCTTCCAGTTCGATGGTGCCGGAAGGAATCTTCGGGTTGTAGGTCTCTTCGTCTCTGTGTTCCATGAGACCGGTAATGGACAGGCACATTTCCTTGGTGATGCCCTTTAAAAGCTCCGGCTTACGAATGACCACCTGTAACACGCCGTACATATCCCGCAGATCGATAAAGGATACGCCGCCGTGGTCACGGATGTTCTCCACCCAGCCTGCCACCTGCAAAGTCTGTCCGATCTGCTGTTCACTGATCTCTTTCATTGTTAAATCTCTGTACATATCGCACCTCCTGTTATATAGTGTCCCGAATGTGCGCTCCCTGTACAGCTTATTTTTAAATACAAAAAGCCCCGGGACATGTTAAAACATATCCCGGGACGAATCATCTAATCCGTGGTACCACCCGAATTGACAGGCGCCTTTGCCCATCCACTCTTGTCACTTAACGCGTGCAACGTGTCATCCTAGCTGCATGTGATATTCTGCAGTTCAGATCACCTGCTCCGGAGTGTTCCCTTCGCCAGCTTCCGCAAACAGCGCTCTCAGTCGGTGACGCTGTATTCCTGTCGTTTCCCTTGGCAAGAGTCTCTTTCATAGCATTTACAAATTAGTTTTTCAACTTAGGTTTATAATATGCGCACGAAAGAAATCTGTCAAGAACTTTTTTATTGTTAATTACATGCATTCTTGAACTGATTCCAAATCTCTGCATGCAGGTCCTCTGCCTCCTGGGAGATGTTCTGCACGATCTCGCCCTCCGCTGCATCCTCCGGCAATACGATCATTTTCTTCATATCGTCGGAAATATATTCTTCCGCTGCTTTGTTGGTGCAATAATAACCGATATACTCATAGCATTTTGCCGCATTTTCCGGCTCATTGATATAGTCTAAAAATGCATAGGCTGCATCCGCATTGGGAGCCTTGGAGGGTACAAATCCTGCCATGATACCGAAGCCCAGTCCCTCCTTGGGATATACCACTTCCAGATCCGGTCTCGCCTGCAGAGCTGCTGATACCTGGGAGGTATACAAAAAGGCTGCTGCCACTTCACCGCTGATCAGGTAATCCTGGGTGTTGTTGTCATTGATCACGCGGATATTGGGTGCCAGGGTCAGAAGCTTCTCTCCTGCCGCACGGATGGCATCCAGATCTTCGGTATTAAAGGACTCACCCATCGTTTTCAGCGTAATACCATCGATAACACGGTAATTCGCTGTCAGTGCCACATTATTTTCCAGAGCCGGATCCCACAGATCCTCATAGCCTGTGATCTTCACATCCGTCAGTCCCGGATCGTACACGATCAGCGGAATGCCCGCACCGTAAGGTACCGTATATTCATTCTGCGGATCATAGAACTGGGACATAAATACAGGGTTCAGATTATCGTAAGTGCTGATCCTGGAAGTATCCAGCTTCTGCGCCAGACCTTCCTGAATCGCCAGCTCGATGATATAGTCATCCGCGATGACCAGATCATAATCACCGCCCTTGGTCTCCTCCAGCTTCGCCAGCATATCTTCATCATAATCAAAGTTGGAATAATTGATCCGGATACCGGTCTCTTTTTCAAAACCGTCCAGGATCTCCTGAGGGAACATGCCATCCCAGGTATAGAGATTCAGTTCTCCCTTATCTTCCTTACCGCCTGCTCCACAGCCGGTAAACAACGTGGCCAGCATGGTCGCTGCCAGCAGCATTGCCAGCTTTTTCTTCATAATCTCCTCCTTCGATGCAGATTTTCTGCATCCTCTTCTATTTTTCATGATGCTTATGGGCAATCCCCCGATCATTTTTCTCCGGGTATTTCTCCTGCGGGTGCCTGACATTTCCGTCCCAGCACATACGCTCCCGCCAGACACAACAATATCACAAACAGCATGACTGTTGCAAGTGCATTGATCTCCGGGGTCACGCCGGTCTTTAATTTCGTGTATATCTTCACCGGCAAAGTATTAACCTTCGGTCCGGTGACAAAAATGCTGATCACCACATCATCGAAGGACATGGCAAATGCCAGCAGCACACCGGACAAGATCGCCGGCAGGATCTGCGGAAGTATTATGTCAAAAAATACCTGCCGCTTCGTCGCTCCCAGATCCAGCGCCGCCTCTTCTAAGGAATGGTCCATTCCCACCAGTCTCGCCCGCACCATAGTAAAAATATAGGGCACACAGAATGTAGTATGGGCGATCACCAGCGTGACCATACCAAAGGGCAGTCCCATCAGGGAAAATACAGACAAAAATACCATGCCCAGAATGATCTCCGGGATCATGATGGGCAGTGTAGATACATATGCCACAACCTCATCCGTCTTCCGCTTCCTGCGGCTCATCCCCAGTGCTCCCGAAGTGCCGATCAGCACTGCAAAAGCACAACTTAATACCGCCAGGATCAGACTGTTGATCAAGGCTTCTCCTAAATCTCTGTCGCCAAACAGCTCCCGGTACCATTTCAAGGAGAATCCCTCCCAGACTGAGGTCAGCTTCGAGGCGTTGAAGGAATACACCACTGTCAGAAGGATCGGGATATAGGTCAGCACAGTGATCACCGCCACATATACAAACGGCCATTTTTTCTTTTTCATATCTTACAACATCCCTTCCAGCTGTGAAGTTCCGGTGATCTTCCGGTACAGACGGATCATCACGGAGGTCAGCACCATAAGCACCGCGGACAGTGCTGCCGCAAACGGCTGGTTGCGCCCCTTGGTGATCTGTTCCTGTATCACACTGCCCACCAGTACGATCTTATTGCCGCCTAAGATATCCGCTATGAAAAACAGTCCCATGGACGGGATAAAGGACAGTACCACGCCGGATAACAGACCCGGCAGCGTCAGCCGGAAGCTGACGGTCCAGAACGCCGTCCACGAGGAAGCTCCCAGATCTCTGGAGGCTTCCACCAAAGACATATCCAGCTTCTCCGCGCTGGAATACACCGCCAGGATCATAAAAGGCAGCAGGGAATAGACCATTCCCACCACCACTGCCGGATAAGTATAGAGCAGCTTTAACGGCTGATCAGTCAGATGCAGCCCCATCAATATCTTATCCAGCACACCGTTGCTGCGGAATACGATGATCCAGCCGTAGAGGCGGATCAGTGCACTGGTCCAGAACGGGATCATGATGAGAAGCAGCATCCTGCGCTTCCACACCGCATTCATCCGCGCCATAAAATACCCATAAGGATATCCGATCAGTGCCACAAAAAAGGTAGCGGTAAACGCCAGCTTCAGAGACTGCCGGAAGGTATCCAGATACAACGGCTCCAATATTCTCTTATAATTGTCCAGGGTGAACGTAAAATCCACGCCCCAGACCTGCGCTCTCTGTAAAAAGCTCAACAGAAACAGATACAGGATCGGCAGAGCCACGAACAGGATCGTGAACACATACATGGGGATCATCAGGCCGATATTCCCCAAGCTCCTGTGTCCGTTACTTTTAGTTTTCGTCTTTGTCATTATCTATTACCTTTACTGCGTCTTTCGCATCCCAGCCGATCTTCACCGTCTCTCCCGCCTGCATATCATTATCGATGCCGTAACGGCTGGCTGTCAGAAGCTGCCCATCCGACAGGCGGAACAATATACGAAGCTGCCCACCGGCAAAACTTTTCTCCACTACGACTGCTTCCTGCGTACAGACACTCTCCCCGTCCATTCGGATATTTTCCGAGCGGATGGCAAGTGTCTCTCCATTTTTATGCAGAATATTCGCATTTCCCACGAAATCTGCCACGTAGCTGGTCCTCGGCCGATAGTACACCTCGTTGGGTGTTCCCATCTGCTCCAGCACACCTTCATGCATGACACCGATGCGGTCGGACATATTGATCGCCTCTTCCTGGTCATGCGTGATATAGATAAAAGTGATCCCCAGCTGCTTCTGCAGACGTTTCAGTTCCAGCTGCATCTGCCTGCGCAGCTTCAGATCCAGTGCTCCCAGCGGTTCATCCAACAGCAATACTTTCGGCTCATTGATCACCGCTCTGGCAATGGCAATGCGCTGCTTCTGTCCGCCGGAGAGCTGGTCCGGCATACGTTTTCCGTACTCTTCCAGCTGTACCAGGCGAAGCGCACGCTCTACCCGCTCTGCGATCTGCGCCTTCGGGACTTTGCGGATCTTCAATCCATAGCCTACGTTATCCGCCACGTTCATATGCGGAAACAGGGCATAATTCTGAAATACCGTATTAACATCCCGCTTGTTGGGTTCCCAGTCCGTAATATTGTGGCCCTCCAGGATCACCTGCCCGCTATCCGGCAGTTCCAGACCCGCAATGATCCGCAGCGTCGTGGTCTTGCCGCAGCCGGAGGCACCTAACAGCGTGATAAATTCTCCCTGCCCGGCTTCTAAGTCAATGCCTTTTAATACCTCTGTATTAGCAAAAGATTTCCGGATCTGCTGAAGTTGTAATATACTTTCACCCATGCCCCGGCTCCTTTCTTATTTTTATCTTCCTTCTGTCTGTTTACCGCCTAATAGTTTAACAGTTCTTTTCTCGTCCGTCAAACCGTTTTATGCGCGCACCACCGCCGTTGCACAAATAAAAAAATGCTAAGCCACGGAGTTTCATTCCGAGCTTAGCACCCTATCTGTTTTTATTTATCCGGACCAAAATCCAGCGCAACAACCCGGTCATTCACCTGTGTAAAGCTGCCACCGTCCATATTTTTACGTACAAAGGGAACACCCCTGCGCACATAGTATACATTATCCTGAAGCAGGGCATCCGGATTCTCTGACGGGCTGATCGTACCACCGAGATCATCATAGCTGATATTATTGCGGAAGGTATTATGGATCGCCTCCTGTAAACAGAACATCACACAGCCGCCCTCATTCTGCCTGCTGTAATTATATTCATACACCGTTCCGTCCCCGGAATCCGCATCATATGCCATGCCGTCCTGATTGAGCCTGGTGTCTGCGACTTCATTATAGCGAAACAGGGCATCCTTGCATTTCCAGGGCCAGATTGCGGCTGCCACCTTTCCCATCCGGTCGCCCGGCTCGCAATAGATCCGGTCATTGATCTCGCAGGCCACAGAGTCTGCCATATTATGCTCCACCAGAGGACGCAGGGCATACATCGGCGTGATCCCATCCCCGCCGGCCTCTTTTACATAATTATTTCGTATCTGCACATTTTCATGCCCATAGTTCAGAAAAACCGATTCCTCAAGCTCTGCTCCCCGGAACTTATCATGAGCATAGGTATAGCCTGCTGCAATTCCCCAGCGGCTGACCCGGTGCACGAAGCATCCTTCTATGACGACATCCCGATACCGTGCCACACCCGTCCGCTCCTCACATTCCGGGCGAAGCGCTGTCATATAGATCCCACCGTTGTTCATGTGCTTATCGTAGACATTCCCATGGACATCATGGATCCACAGATTCCTAAGCGTGATGCCGCTCCGCACCCCTTTGTCCTTAGCCACCACAGCCACACCGGTACGGTTCATTTTCTCACCCAGGCTATAACGTTCTCCCGGAATCATGCTGCCTTCATTCGTGATCTCCAGATCCTCGACCACAATGTGCTCTGCATCATACAAAAGCACTGCGGAAGATACATAGCCGTGATACACATGCGTAGGTGAATCCAGTGGGGTCCCATAATCCTGGTACCAGATGCCCTGTCCGCAGGCATCGATCCGCGGCGGCGCATCTGCAGTGCCATACGCTCCGATCACAATTGGTGCCTCTTTCGTACCGCTGTCTGTCACATGCAGATACTGTCCGTAAAATACGCTGCCCCGCTCTAACAGGACACGGTCGCCCGGCTGCAGGTGTCTTCTATTGATAGCAGACAGACTGGCAAACGCCGTACTGCACGTCCGTCCGTCATTTTCATCACTGCCTGTTCTCTGACTCACATAATATGTCGCGGATAAGCTTGTCATATGCATCCTCCCGTAACCGTTTCTCAATGATCTGTGACACTTCCTCATAGGTAAAATAATCCCCATGATAGCGTCCGAACAGATCTCTGTTCTGTTCGTAAAAATCCCTCTTCTCCTGCTCTGTGAAATCCGGGCAGAAGCCGCCTTCCCGGACCTTCTCACACGGCTGTACAAAATCCAGCTTCAGGCGGGTCAGCTCATATTGCAGATACGCCGGTGCGGAAAAATAATGCGGTCCGTAGAACCGCTGTCCTTCCTGTTCCATTCTCCGCAGCTCTTCGTTATGCTTCTTACGTCTGGCCTCTAGTCCCTCCATAGAGGGATCCTCGATCAGGCCCATTCTATGCGCCAAAAGGAAGGCTCCCTGAGCCTTCCTGATATGCGCCTGTGTCATAGTTTCCTGTTTTGGCATTTTCTGTTGCATTATTTCACTGCTCCCGTAATTCCATTTGCAAAGCTCTTCTGTAAACACAGGAAGATGATCGCCGTAGGAAGTGTACAGATCAATACTCCCAGCATCAGCATACCATAATCCACACTGTATCCACTCTTCAGATTGGCTACTAACATCGGCATGGTGATCGCCTTGCTGTCCTGTAAAATGATCGTCGGCCACAGATAATTATTCCAAGCATTCATAAATGTAACCGTCATAGCCGCTCCATAGGTAGATTTCATCACCGGAATGAACATCCGGAAGAAAATCTGTATTTCGCTCAGACCTTCCAGTCTGGCAGCCTCGATAATATCATGAGGAAAAGAACGTGCCGCCTGTCTGAAAAGCATGATCATAAATGGAGTCGAGATGGATGGCAGTGCCAGTGCGATCCAGGTATTTACCAGCTTCCAGGATGTGAACATCTTGAACAGAGGGATCATGATCGCTACGAACGGAAGCATCATTGCCAGCAGCAGAATACTCATCAGAATATCTTTGCCCTTATCATGATAGATCTCAAATCCATAACCGGCAATGGAACAGATCAGCAGTGTCACAACCGTGATCACGATCGCATTGCGGAAGGAGTTAAACATTGCAAGTCCGAGATTCTGCATGTCAACCAGGGTCTTGAAATTCTCGATCAGATAGGTACCCGGGATCAGCCGTCCTCTTACCACATCAATACTCTGGTTGGTCGCACCGCACAGCATATAATACAGTGGAAATGCTGACAGAAAGCTTGCTATCACTAAGATTGCGTAGGAAATTATTTGCTTGAATTTAGTCACGTTTGTCACCCACCTTCATCTGAATTGCAGACAGAACCGCTACCATCACAAGTATGCATACAGACAACGCTGCCGCATAATTAAATTTCGGTGTCTCCACGAAGGAGATATTGTAGATGTAATGCGCCAATGTCATTGTAGATTTTCCGGGGCCGCCTGCTGTCAGGTTCATTGACTCATCGAACAGCTGCAGTGTTCCCGAAGTAGACATGATCGCCGTCATCAGAATGGTCGGCTTTAACAACGGTATCGTGATCTTCATAAACTGCTGGAACGGTGTCGCTCCGTCGATGTAGCTTGCCTCATATACAGAATAATCGATATTCTGTAATCCTGCCAGATAGAATACCATATTATATCCGGTCCATCTCCAGATCAGTGCGATCACGATGACCCATCGCGCCGGCCATGTGCTCTGGAACCAGTCCACAGAAGACAGTCCGATGGCCATAAGCACTCTGTTGACCACTCCATCCGGAGCAAACAATGACTTAAATATCATGGAATAAGATACCAGTGACGTTGCACACGGAAGGAAGATCAAAGTACGGAAAATACCTTTTCCTTTTATCTTAGGATTATTCAGCAGCTGCGCCAGCATCAGTGCGAGCACAAGCATGATCGGTACCTGAATCACAAAATAAAAGAAGGTATTGAACAAGCATTGCTGGAATGTTTTATCCTTGAGGATCCTGGCATAATTCGCTACACCATTAAAGACTCCTCCTGTCTTCCGGAAGGAAAGAAGGATGGCCTGTGACATCGGATAGAAACAAAATACAAATATTAAAATCGATGCCGGGAGCAGGAATGCCCATCCGGTCAGATTATGCTTTTTTTCCAAACTTAATTTTGTTTTCTTCTTTTCCATGTTTCTCTCCTACAACAGTACCGGGAACGCACTGCTGCACCCCCGGTACTATCCAGTTTCCATACTCTGGTGATTATTCGGCGATATTAAACTCTACGGTATCCTGAGCGTTTTTGATCTCTGTATCGATATCAGCATTCTTCTGTACAACGTTGGTGATCGCATCTGTCAGTGCACTTCTGATATCAGAGTAGTATGCACCGTAGTCGATTCCGGGAACACGTCCGGCGAAATCTACGATATCCTTGTACACTGCCTGACCGCCGTAGAACTCATTGCCCTCGTTATAGGTCTCAGACTGTGCTGCGGGCAGGTAACTTGCGATCGCTCCTGCATTTACCAGCAGATCATCGTATAAATCTACATCCGCACCAAAGGTAGCGTTCAGGAAATCAAATGCCAGATCGGTATTTTTGCAGTTAGAAGATACTGCCCAGCTTGCACCACCGCAGTTAGCGTAGTTGGTTGCGCCTTCTACATCATCTAACTTAGGCATGTTTACGATCGCCCATTTGCCTGCCTGGTCTTCTGCTGCCTGAATGGAGGACATGATCCAGCAGCCCTGGATAACGCCTGCAGCGGTACCCTTGTTCATGGAAGCGATATACTGATCCCAGTCGGTATAATCAGCCATGATTCCTTCATCGATCAGCTGCTTGTAGGTCTCGATCGCTTTCTTCAGCGCTTTGTTGTCTACCAGGGATACTTTGCCATCTACCATAGGGGAAGCACCTGCAGACTGTAACATCTCGATCACGATCTCAGAACCGCCGGAGCAGGTCAGCATGGGAACATCGTTCGCAGCCATTACCTTCTTAGACAGCTCCATGAACTCAGACCATGTGGTATCCTTGAAATCTTCTACCTTAAGGCCTGCTGCTTCTACCATATCGGAACGGATCGCCATGATGGTAGCACCATTATCAAAAGGAATACCATAATGTGTGCCATCTACTGTAGAGTCAGCCAGCTTACCCATAGAGAACTGGGAGAAATCAATTCCGCAGTCATCCAGTGCTGTGAAGATTCCGGGATAATTGGTTGCATTTTTGTGGAAGGAATAATCCTGCATCAGGAAGATATCAGGTAAAGTGCTGTAATCACCGGCTTCAGCCGCTGTGATCAGAGCAGTCTCGATATCGCTATATACCTTCTCCTGGATGTCTAACTTGAAGTTAGGATGATCCACCTGGTATGCCTTCTCTGCCTGCTTCATTGCATAGACATTGAAGTTAGGATCCCAACACCATACGGTCAGTGTCTCGTCTTCTGCGGAAGCAGTTGTTTCTGCTGCTGCCTCTGTTTCCTTGGATGCCTCGCTGGGCGCTGCGCTCTGCGCATCATTGCCGGCAGGCTTGTTGCCACATCCGGTCAGCATGGAAACGGTCATTGCCGCTACTAAGAGCACGCTTAATACTTTCTTTTTCATCTTAAATAACCTCCTTATACTTGTAAAGTACTACCTTATAAAATATGAAACGCTTTTTGCCTTCCATAAGTTACCTGTCTTCGATATCGTCCACCCAACGCATTTCGCCGGGTTTCAGATCCAGCACATACGCACATTTTCCTTTGATATACAGCTCTGTGTGCTGTGCCTGTGCTGAGTTGTTGATCACTGCGATCTTGCCGGTCTTCTGGAATACCGTTACTTCGGTATCCACATTCGTTACATAGTAACGCTTCATCTCCTGCTCCATGCCGGCTGCATAATAGATTGCCCGAAGCAGAAGTCTGCAGTTCTGGGGAGAATACGGAAGACCTGCAAAATACACACTGTGTCCTCTGCCATATTCATTGACCACCAGCTGGCTGTATTCCCCATCCATCGCAAGAATCTGATAATGTCCGCCCTGTGCATAGACGCGGCTGGTTCCCTCGCCGAAATCCAGGGTTCCGTCAATATCCTCTAAGATAAAGTGATCTGCATTTTTCTCATTGTACTTGTCCGTGCTGAGAGAGAAACACATCTCGCGGTCTACGCCGAGCACATCGGACAATTGGAAATATCTTCCCTGATACTGATAAGCGGTAGGCTCACCCACACCGATGAAGCCGCCTCCCTGATCCACAAAGCGTCTGATATTGGTCAGGACCTTTTCGTCGATCCAGTTCTCCGCGCCGCTGAATGCGGTGTACGCATCCCCGACATTAATGATGACCTTAATCTCCTCAGGGATGCCGTTTCTGACATCATCAAAGGAAATGAACTCGACCTCAAAAGGCATTCCGCTTAAGCATTCCAGTACTCCCTCTGCGGAATAGGTTTCTCTGTGCCAGATCGCATGATGTACCTGATTGGACATCCACCTTCTCTGACTGCCCCAGCAGTTCAGGATCGCCACCTTGAAGGGTGCCACATAGGAAGCTGTCCCCTGCATATTTTCATGGATCTCTCTAAACTGTGTTACTACATTTTGTATTTCATCAATGAAACCGGGCCAATTATTTGCCAGCTTCAGATAACCGCCGTATCCGATCCTGTCCAGGGGAGACCTGAGTAATGCACGCCTTGCTTTTCTCCAGTTATCCCTTGCCTCTCCGATCGGGTCACCGCCTTCGCAGAACACATCCGGGAAAAAGTAAGGTAACAGCCGTCCTTCGGTATAATCCACTCCCTTGATATCAGAGATCATTCGAAGCGTCACACCGCTTCCGACAGAACCTACCACTGCATCCAGTCCGATGCCTGCGAAATATTTACCGTAGGGCTCTGTTCCGATCCAATGATCTCCGAGGAACATCATAGCTTCCTTGCCATAAGAATGTACAATGTCTACCAGCTCCTTCGCCAGCGCACATACCTCGATCTGCTGGAACTCTATGAAATCCAGGAACTGTTTGCTGGGAACGCGGAACATGCTGTTGTGATATCCCTGATCCACAATGTACTCCGGGCGGAATTTGTAGCCTGCCCATTTTTCAAACTGTTCCAGGATATAGGGGCTCACACTTGCGCTGTATCCGAACCACTCTACAAATTTTTCCCGCTTCTTGTCATCGAAGGTCAGTGTGAACTGATGGAAAAAGGTAGTGAAGCGGACAACGTCGATATGAGGATTGTCCTCGCACCATTTTCTCAGCTTGTCTTTGACGTACTGCTTGGTCTTGGGCTGTCTCACATCGTAAGTCAGCTGATGCGGTGTATCCTTCCAGTCATTCGTGATGAAATTGTACATGTGCACCGGATCCCAGATCAAAAATGCCAGGAAGCTTACCGTATACTCATGATAGGGGATCGTATGGATCTCCACTTCGCCGGACGCCTCATCAAATTCCCATGCATCCGTCGGCACCACTTCACCGGTCGTTCTGTCGATCACTTCCCACCAGCGCTTCGGATCATCCAGCGTGTTGACCTTAAGCTGCTCCGTATGGAAGCCTTCCATCAGACGGATGCGGAGTGTTTCCCCTCTGGCGGTGATGCGGTTGCTGATCAGGTATTCCTGCTGGATCTCCTCCGGATGCTTCATCGCCCACGCATTATCCTTTCTCGTGGTATAATAAGTCGCATATTTCTTCACCGGCTCTGACAAAAGCGCTTGTGGCATCTCGGTTCCGTCACAGTCTCTCAAAGCATCTGCGCCCAGAAGATTTTTTAACCGTATTGTTTCGTCAATGATGTCTGCATCTGTTGGCAGTGTCAGTCTTCCTGTCATCGCATGATTTCCTCCCCATCGCTTTTGTACTATCTTGCAGCTGATGACTAAAGTATATCGGCTTCCTGACCTGATATCAATTTCTTTGTTGCTTGTTTTATTATGTTTATTGCTATTTTGTTACTAAAATAGTGGATTTTTTTAAATGATTATGTATAATATGCTTATCACGATCGTATGCATTTTTATTTTTTCGTCTTTTTTACGAACGTTTTTGTAAAATATTGTTCTTTTTATATATTCATTATAAAAAATATTGCAAATTTGAAAAAGTGCACAATAAAACAAGATAAAGAAGGTGTCTGGTTATGAGTAATGAATTTATCAATATTGACTCTACAAACGCAAACAGTTCTCCGGAACATTTCCAACTGCGTTACATCTCTATCTCCAAATATGAAGGGGACTGGCAATCCCTTCCGCATACCCATCACTTTTCAGAGTTGTTCTATGTCCTGCATGGTGAGGGAGCCTTCTATATAGAGAATGAAAAGGTGCCTGTGAAGACGGACGATCTGGTCATCATCAACCCTTATGTAGAGCACACGGAGAAAACACTTCCCAACGATCCCATGGAATATATCGTATTCGGTGTGGAAGGGCTCGCTTTTTCTTTTTCCGGTGCAGGGCAGGACAACCCGAAGGGTTACAGCTTCTACAGCTACGGCGCCGACAAAAAGCAGTTCATCAACTTTGCCCAGCTGATGATGCAGGAATTCCGTGACAAGCTCCCCGGCTTTGAACAGGTATGCCACGGACTGCTTCAGGTGCTCCTGGTATATATTTCCCGGAAGCAGAACCTGTCCGTCATCTCCGACTCCTCCTTCCAATTATCCAAGGAATGTGCTCTGGCGAAGCGCTATATCGACTCCAATTATTCGCAGAACATTACCTTAGATTCCCTGGCGGAGATCACACATATCAACAAATTCTATCTGGCACACTCCTTTACCGAATGTGTCGGACAGTCTCCGATCAATTACCTGACAGACCGGAGGCTGGAAGCCTGCAAGGAGCTCCTGGTATCCTCCAATCTGTCGGTAGCACAGGTAGCCACCAGTGTCGGGTTTTCTTCGCAGTCCTATTTCTCGCAGATCTTCCGTAAAAAGACCGGCATGACACCGCGCCAGTACCGGAGCCGGTATGCC
>ERZ1673701.2630-NODE-2630-length-13524-cov-15.019155_pt1 | contig 13524 bp, 15 predicted proteins | sample MGYA00580231_ERZ1673701 | MGnify/ENA primary metagenome ERZ1673701 (study PRJEB41218, sample SAMN15661798) | gut metagenome | host: Homo sapiens | place: Canada: London | collected 2015-08-20/2019-03-30 | study: EMG produced TPA metagenomics assembly of...
TTGGTTCCTCCTTTGGTTTGGGTGCGTTTTTACCATTATACACCAAAACTGTCTGTGGGGGAACACTTTAAACTTTTTTAGAAGCTGCTTTAAAGCGCGAAATACTGTCCAAAGTGATGTCCGTATAGCAAAAGCCGCCTAGATTTCTACGAATCTAAGCGGCTTTTCTTGGAGCTGGTGACAGGAGTTGAACCCGCAACCCACTGATTACAAAATAGTCTTATTACGAGTTCGGCCGTTTTTGAGTGTTCTGTTTTATATAGAATCACCGTTCTTTTTGTGCTTGCTCGTTCACCTTCGTATCAGCGCTTTTTCGGTCAATAAGGCAAAAATAAGGCACTTTCTGGCGATTGTGCCTTACGGTGTCCACTGTGGACACGATAGCGGCTCAGATCCGCAGACAGAAAAGAAAGCAGCCCACAGGCCTAGCGGGGTTTCCCTTGCTTCCTGTGGGCTGTATTGCGTCTTTGGACGTGTTATGCGTGGCTCTTTTCTCGGATACGGTCAAACACACCAGTAAGCGCGTCTGCTGCCGCTGCATCTGCTGAACGGATGAACGCGCCGTAAAAGTCCGTGGTGGTGCTGGTCTTTGCATGACCCAGACGGCCTGAAACAGTGGTAACAGGCACATGGGCGGCTATCAGCAAGCTGGCGTTGGTGTGACGCAGGCTGTGGAAGTGTACCGCCGGGAGGTCATGAGCGGCCAGAAAACGCCCGAACCATGTTGTCACATCGTCTGGATCCATCGGTGCGCCGTTCCACTTGGTAAAAAGCAGGTCGTTTTCTACGCGCTTTCCCTCGATCTCCACCCGGCGCACCCACTCAGAGCCGATTTTGAACCGTTCTGCCTTTTGGTGCTGGCGGTATTCCTGCAGGAGCTGCATACAGTCCGGCCCGACTTTCACACACCGCCGGGAGCGCTTTGTCTTTGGGGGATTGAACACCGTACCTTTGCCCGGGATGTGCTGCAAGGTGCGTTCTATTGAAATCGTTCCCGCGTCCATGTCGATATCAGACCACCGCAGGGCGCATATCTCGCCCCGGCGGGCACCTGTGAGCAAAGCAAGCTGTGTGATAACGCTGTACTGTGTGGGCGCGTCCTGCAGGGCTTCCAGCAGGCGCACAACGTCTTTTTCTTCCAGCGCCTGCACGTCCACTTCCTGTGCTTTTGGGGCTTCTGCACGCTTGCACGGATTTTCTGTCACAAGTCCCCACTGCACGGCCTTGGTGAACACACTGGATAGCATCCGGTGATAGTGCTGCACTGTGTTTCCGTTGAGCCTGCCGCCTGCCTTGCTATGCTCTGTAAACGCCTTGGAAAGGGGCAGCCCGGCGGCGCTGGCTACCTTTTCAGCGGTTGACCGGCTGACGTTCCCGCCCCTGTACAGTGTCGCCATTGTCCGCTCTGAAACGCTCGCTGCCGCCGCGATCTGGCCGCGTTTGCCCTTTGGCAGCTGATTCAGCAAGGCGGGAACAGCGGTATAGGTGCTATCTTCCCGCACACCCTGCTCTTCGAGGTTGGAATAAAAGGCCATCAGGTGCGAGGGCTTAATCTGGCACACCTTAAGTTGCCCCAGCCCGGCAGAGATACGCGGCACAAGTCGCCGATAGTCGTACACGGTCTTGGGCTTGAGCTTCTTTTCGGCGTACTCGGTGAACCAGCGCTCTATCAGGTCGTCCACCTTCATGGACGCATCCAACGAAATACCGTTGTGCACTTCCTGTTCAAAGGCATCTGCCTGCCGCTGCAATTCCTTTTCCAGCTTTTTTCCGGTCAAGCCCGGCGGGGGAGTATAGGTGCGGTTTACCAGCACCTGCCGCCCTTCCCGGTCGTATCCGTTGGAGACCCGGATGCAAAAGGAACAAGTGCCGTCTTTCTTTGTGCGCTTTGTTATTTTTGCCATTTGTCACCCCTCCCTTACCGGTTTCAATTTTCATCCGTCTTACAGCTTGTATCAGGATCCCTTGATTCTTCATCTTTATCCCGCTCAACAAAATCTTTGAATATATAGGAATCATCTGGAATTTGCTGCTTATTCAAAAACCGTCCAACAAAATCCTGGACAATAGCGCAACTTTTATATTTTCTGTATGACAAATCTTCCTTATATCGTTTCTTCGTAAAATATAGTTCTCTTATAAACTCGGCATCTGTAAAACGCGCATGAGATTCCTTAAAACTTTCAAACTCTTTTTCAGCTAATGCTGTATAGTCAATATCCATAGACTCTTCATCCATACAGTCAAACGTAAAGGCAAGGTCTACATGATAATCATAACCGTAGCTGTAAAAAAGCGGAGCCAGTCGCCTTAAGAAATCATCATTATATCTTTGTGCCACTATTTTTTCAACATCTGCCTCAGAAGCAAAAACTTCTGTTTGCCCTTTTAATATTTGATTTATTTCAAAAGCTTCCCGAATTATCCCTGCGAGTTCAAATATCGTACCATCTGAAATTATTTTTGAAACAATACCACATTCATTCCGGTATTTTATCGCACTTGGGTCTTCCGTTGAATATTTAGCAAAATGAGCTTTGTTACATTCATCATTAAAACGTTTTCTTTTATAGAGTGCGTTTACAGCATCATCCGACAATCCGATAGTATCGGTAATCATTCTCATGGTGATTTCTGATGACATTGAGTTTGTCAGTCCCATAAGATAATCCGTTGTCACATCAAAATATCTGGCAATTTCACAGATACTTATAGCGTCAGGAACTGTCGCTCCATTTTGCCAGTTGCTCACGGTCTGGCGCGTTGTCTTAAATTCTGCTGCCAGCTCATCCAAAGTAGCTCCTTTCTTTTCAATTAGTTTGCGGAATCGCTTTGGAAAAGGATCTTTGTAGTCAAATGATTTCTTTGTTTTTGCCATTGTTGCACCTCGTTTGCAAATAAAAATAACATTTTTAAAAATATGTTGATTTTATTTTCTCTTTCGCTTATACTAAGCATATCACAAGTAAATCAAACATTCAATAAGAAAAAGTAAATTTACTTGAATTTTCGTAGAGAGGAGAATTTTCTATGGATGAAAACGCAAAAAAGGCACGCCGAGCGTACGCCAACGCGTGGAGAGCAGCCAACAAAGACAAGGTACGAGAATATAATCAGCGTTACTGGAAGCGCAAAGCCGAGCAAATGCAGCAGAACGCCGATCAAGAGAAGGAGCCATCTAAGTAAGGTTCCTACCGCACCACCCATCTTTACTCTGGAATGTGGTGAGAAGAATTCACCAGAAAGAGTAGCATATTTCATCATTGTTTTTTGATATGCAAAATCAGCAGCATTTCTCCATAAATCAGGTGGGCATCCCTCTGCGAATCTATTGCAAAACAAGGTAATCCGTTGCAAAGCATGACACGGGATATCACCAGATGACACCAGATGGATTTTGACGCAAAGGACTTCATTTCAACAATGATTCATAGCATCAATTTTTAATCTAATTTTGGCGGTATTGCATTATTTTTCGATTTGTGCTTTACTGCTGACACGGCATCAAGAATCAACTTTCAAGCAACACCAAGGAGGTGCATCGAATGGGAGATTTAATCCGATACCCGGTCATGAAAACCGTGAAGGACGCCGCCGCAATCTACGGTCTACCGCCGACCTATATTCGGACCCTCTGCCGGACAGGCAAGATCAGGTACGTTGTGGCCGGTCACCGTTGGCTCGTGAATATGAACAGCTTGGCCCAGTATTTTGAGCGAGGCGACCCCATCCCGGCGGAACAGGGTGAAGCTGTGGGTGGCATCCGCCGGGTGGCCGGGAGATAAGGACATGGCACAAAGCATCTTTTTCAGCCATGCAGCCGAACAGGAAGGGGTGATACACTATCTCTGCCTATCTGACCAAAGACACCGAACGCCCGCCATTTCTTCTTTACCCCTCTTTTCTGTTTGACATGAGCGGGGCTCTGAATCTGACAGATGCGCTCGTCTATTCAGCACTCTACAGCCGAACTACTCTTTCAGAGAAAAATGGTTGGATAGACGCGGATGGCCGCATCTACATCTTCTACTCCATCGAAAATCTGTCTGAGGATCTTCGCAAGGGGCAGACCGTCATAAAAGCAGCTTTGCGGAAATTGACAGCAGCAGGGTTGATTGAGACTAAGCGGAACTTTGGTGCTCCAAATACCATCTATGTGAAGCTGCCGAATGGTCGGAATACCGACCCACAGTCAGTCGGAATTCCGACCCATGAACAGTCGGAAAAGCGACCCACAGTCAGTCGGAATACCGACCAACCATCAGTCGGAATTTCGACTACTAACTATAAGAGTAGAACTATAAGAGTTAAAAATAAAGAGAGAACAAAGCCCGCTCGTCAAAAATATGGCTCTTACGGCAATGTTTTCTTGACCGCCGAGGAGTACCAAAAACTCCGCAAGGACATCCCGAATATTGACAGCCTCATTGAGCAGTTGTCCACCTACATGGAGTCGAAGGGGAAACGCTACAAGAACCATGCAGCCACTCTGCGCAACTGGGCTGCACGAGATAAAAGCCGACAGAAGCCGCCTCGTAGTGGTGGCCTCCCTGATTACAGCTACAAGGACGGTGAAAGTTTATGAAAACCGAAACAGCAATCAACGCGCTGATCCAGCGCAGCGGTGGAACACCACAGCCGGAAGACTACTTCGGCGCAGATGGTCTGCTGTACTGCGGAAAGTGCAATACCCCAAAGCAAGCCTTTTTTGAGGGGCACAAGCGGGTGCCGATTTTTGGAGACCGCCACCCGGTAGACTGTCAGTGCCGCCGGGCGGAACGAGAGAAGCAGGAAGCCATCATCAACGAGCAGAAACACCTCGGTCTGGTTCGCCGCCTGAAATCGGATGGATTCTCCGATACTGAAATGTGCAACTGGACATTTGCGAACGATAACGGCCGCAACCCGCAGATGAAACACGCCCACCGATACGTTGACAAGTGGGCAGAAGTACGTACCAAAAACATTGGCTTGCTTCTCTGGGGCGGTGTCGGCACGGGCAAGAGCTTCTTTGCTGGGTGCATCGCAAACGCCCTGATGGAGCAAGAGGTTTCAGTCCGAATGACCAACTTTGCCAGCATCTTGAACGACCTAAGCAACAGCTTTTCCGGTCGGAACGATATGGTGGACAGGCTGTGCAGCTTTCCGCTGCTCATCATTGACGACTTCGGCATCGAGCGCGGCACTGAATATGCGCTAGAGCAGGTCTATAACATCATTGACGCTCGCTACCGCAGCAAGAAGCCGCTGATCGTCACCACGAACCTGACCTTAACGGACTTAAAGAATCCACAGGACGTGGCTCACGCCCGCATTTATGACCGATTGCTGTCCATGTGCAGCCCCATCTGTTTTGCGGGTGATAACCTACGGCAGCAAGCAGCAGCACAAAAAACGGCCAATATGCACGCTCTGATGAAGCAGACCATTTGACTGAAAGCTGAGTTATCCCATAAGCAAATACACCGACCATACCCCGGCGGTGTTGATTTTTGAGCGTGCTCAGTAAGAGCACAGAAAGGACTTTTCCATGATCATCAACCATGTTGACAACAATGCACTTTTTTCCAAGACTATCGACCGTTCCAACTGCAAACCCCTGATGAACAAGCTGCATGAATGCTTCCAGCTTTTCAAAAAGGTCAACGATCCTGAAACCAAGGATGCGCTATATCTGGCGGTGAGTGAAGCTGTGGAGCTGGCAGAGGACAACGCTTTTGATCGTGCGGCCGAACTTCAGGCCGCCATTACCACGGATGAACTGAGCATCCACGAGGCCCCCAGAGCCGCAGCCTTTGACCCTTCCGGCAATCCCAGTACGGACGATATTGCTGCACAGCTGCCAGATTACTTCGGCAACTGCAAGCCGCTGGATGCAGCTGACGGCATCGACCCCAGTGCAGGCATCATTTTGCAGTTTCAGGACATGTACAACGCCAAGGCCCCAAGCACGGAACTGAAAATCATCCCCGCAATCAACGCATACGGCAAACCGGTGCTTGACATCGCCGTTAACCGGCCGCAGCAGTGAACACCGACCGAACCCCGGCGGTGTTGAAACAAATTTGACCGCATCCGTAGGGTGCAGAAAGGACAATTGTGAAAACCAAAACCAATCTTGTGGCCACCGAAATTGGCGCAGAGCTGACCGGCTAAGTTTGAGGGGTAACTGCATGAGAAAATTCAAGTCAAAACCCCGCGCCCCGGCTTATGTGCAGGAGGTCTACCAGCGTATCGAGACCGAAATGTGCACAGCCCGCAATGCAGTTGTGGCTCTGGATCTGCGTATTGCGCCTATCATTGCAAAGCTGTCACCGGAAGACCAGGCAGAGATAGAAGCGGCGCTGGTGGCGTACAATCAGCGGGTCTGCAGCGCAATCAGCAAGGCGGGTGGACTGCTGGCGGCGCTGGATCCGCGTGATGTGGAAACGCTGCCAAAGGTCTGGGAACCCCTTGATGACCCGCAAACCCCTAAAAGCACCATTGCACAACGCGCCAAATTCTGACAAAATGCCCCCTCTCGACACGCCGCCGGGAGAGGGCGTTTTTTATGAGATCGTCGTCAAAACTTTTCGGCAGAATGCGTTTTTCTCGTGGAAAAAAGAGCGGAAATATGGTATAATAGAACCGTAAAGTTGTCACATTTTGATAAAATTACAATATAAAATTTTAGAACAGAAAGGAGGCTTTGCCTTGAATCTTTTTGCACTTTCGGTTGAACTGGGGATGGACACATCCTCGTTTGAGCAGGGCGTTGACCGCGCAAAAGCCAAAACATCAGCTTTGGCCGGTGAACTCAACCCGCGATTCTCCGGTATTGGCAAAACCCTGACAAGCGCGTTCGTTAAGTCGCAGTTGTTGGCAACGTCCGTCATAGCCCTTGCAAAAAAATTTTCTTCCCTCGGTGAGGGCATCGTGAATCAGGGCGTTGCTTTCAACCAGCAGATGGAAAAGTACACCACCGGTTTTACTAATATGCTGGGCAGCGCAGAAAAGGCACAGGCCGTTTTGAACCAGATCAAACAGGATGCAGCACGCACCCCGCTGAACGTGGATTCGTTGGTTCAGGCAAACCAGCTGCTTATCAGCGCAGGCGTGAGCGCTGGCGAGGCTCGCAGCACGATTCTGGCGCTGGGCGATGCAGTTTCTGCTACTGGCGGCGGCAGTGAAGTACTGTCCCGCATGGCTGCAAACCTGCAGCAGATCAAAAACGTGGGCAAGGCTGCTTCGATAGATATCAAGCAGTTTGCCTATGCGGGCATCAACATCTATCAGGTCTTGGCAGATTACACCGGCAAATCGGTGCAGGAAGTCCAAGGCATGACCATTACATACGACCTCTTGACAGCGGCTTTGAAAAAAGCATCTGAAGAGGGTGGCCGCTATTACAACGCCATGGAAACCCAAAGCCAGACCTTGAGTGGACGCCTTGAAACATTGAAGGACAATTGGTCGCAGCTACTCGGGACACTCACAAAGGGACTGACGGAGACAGAGGGTAATCTTGTAACCGCAGCCGCCGGGTGGGTGCAGCGGCTTCAGGAAGGCTTTGAAACGGCAGGCGCGAACGGTCTGATGCAGGCCGGAGGCCATATTGTGGACGAGGTTGCTTCTGGGATTTCTGCCGGTATTCCTTCTCTTGCTGCGCGGGCAGAGGATGCTGTGCAGAATTTTGCACTGTATCTGCAAGACAACACAGGCCAGATCGCGGACACCGGCGGGAAACTACTAGTCAGTCTGGCGAGCGGGATCCTTGATATGGCACCCGCCATCGTAAACTCTGCGGAGCAAATATTTTCGGCATTCGTGGTGGAACTCTGGAACCACGCAGACGAAATATTTACAACCGGCGCTGATCTGGTGGGCAAGCTGGTCAAAGGCTTTTTAAGCCTGACAGGCAACGTGATCGAAGCCGCCGGGAATATTACCGCGGCAATTGTTATCGAAGTCTTCACCACAGACTGGGTGCAAGTCGGCAAAGACGTTGTTTCGTCCATTGGGCAAGGCATTCTCGATGGTATTTCGGCCTTGTCCACCCCACTTGACCGGCTGTCCTACAAGCTGAACCATGCCCTAGGAAAAACCGGCTATGCAGAGTACAGCACATTCGAGGCGTGGGCGGCAGCCAATGGCAAAACGGACGAAACAAGATACCAGCAAGGCAGCCAGAAGGACACTGATTATTGGAAGCGATATGGGGACAAGCTTACCCAGCAATATGGGCTGAACGGGACAGGTACCGATACCGGGAGCGGAGAAACGGACGCAACGCCCGGCGGTTCCTCCCGCAAGAGAACCGGCACAAAACCCAAGACCGAAACCGTCATAGCGTCCGTGGCGCACACCGCAACCACCACCGCGCAGAATGCGCTGGGCGCGGTGACTACAAGCGTTGAGACCCTGAATGAGAAGGTCAAGGACACAGCGGGCAACATCAAAAACCGCGTGACCGAGACCACCACCGAGACCGGCAAAGAGATGGTCAACGGCGTTGCTACCACCTACAAAAAGGTGACCAAGACCGTGGACGGCGTGGTGCAAAAGGAAACAAAGGTCTATGACGATATGTCCAAGACCCTGCTTGGCACCCTGACCATCATTGCAGAAAAGACCTTCAACGGCATCACCACCACCACGCAGCAGGCCGTGGAAACCTACGCGGACGGCAGCCAGCACATCAAGACCACCGCCACCGAGACCGGCGAGCGCATTGTGGACGGCGTGAGGCAAACCTACACCAAGGTCATCAGCTACATTGACGGCGTGCAGGACAAAGTAACAGAGACCGCTCAAAACATCGACAAGAGCATCAAGGCGACCCAAAAGCGCATTGAAGAGAACCTGAGCAAGGCACAGCAGCAGTTTAACAGCGGTATTTTTAAGATCGGCAAGAACCTGTATACCGACCTGAAAAATCAGGACTGGGCAGCGCTTGGGTTGGATATCGTCAACATGATGTGGGGCGAGGTATCACAGGAGCAGCGAGAAGTCCTGTCCGACTGGGCAAACAAGGCGCTGGAAGCCATCAACGAGGCTTATTCCGGCGGCGGTCTGAGCGAGGCATTCAACGCTTTTAAGCAGATCATGTCCAACGGAATCAAAGCCGAGGCAGACGGCGTTACAACGGACGTTAAGGGCTTGAGCAAAGTGTTTCAGGATCTGGGCATCAACGTTTCCGATGTCGGCAGCAAGATCATGGGCGTGCTGGGCACCATGGGTACCGGCATCGGCACCTTTGTCTCCAACGCGGGCACTGGTATTGCAAAACTTGCCGGGAGCATGGGCAGTCTGGGCACGATCGCAAAGGGCGCAGGCGGACTGATCGCAAAGATTGGCGGTCTGATCATCTCGAACCCGGAGGTTGCCGCGATCATCGCCATTGTGGCGGGCGTGGTGGCGCTGGGCGCTGCACTGTTTGCAAAGTTTGGCAAGAGCAGCGGCGGCGGGCAGGCTGTGAGCCACTACGAAAGCCCCTTTGCCGGGCATGACGTGTACGACAGTCTGACCGAGTTCTCCACCCGGGCAGCCATGCAGCACCGCTACATGGAAAAGACCACCGGCACGGATGCACAGCTTGGCATTTTGCAGCAGATCCGCGATATGCTGGACGAGCATCTGCCGGATATCGGCACCGGGCAGCTTGTGATGGACGGCGAAAAGGTGGCCGATATGCTCACACCGCGCCTTGCTACCAACATGGATGCCAGCATGGGCGTGTACACCCTGCGGGCAGAAAGGGGGGTCTGATACAGCCCCAAGCGGCGGTGAAGCCGTGGTGAAGCCGTGAAAAAATGGGCGTTTTCGCAGTCTGGGTTTTGCTCAAAATTGGGTAAAAGGTGGGTGGTGAATCGTCACCCATCTGCCCGTGAATGTGCGGATTTGTGCGGCATAAAAAAGAGAGCGTCAATGTGCGCGTTTGGCGCACTAAAAAAGACGGGGTGCATAGTTCGTTCACACGGTCACGCGCGCCCGCGTATCGTGTCCATAAATTCGTATTTTGAACAAAAATGCACACGAAAAAAGGAAGGATACAGCAATGGAACAGAAACAGGCCAAGAATGACCAGCAGGCCACGAACGCAGCCCTTGCTGCTCTGGCAGCCGCCGGGAATACCTTTGCTCTGGGTCAGCTGTGGGAGGTCAACAAGGGCTTTGTACGGCGGCAGCTGTGGAAATGGTACGCGAAGAACAAGCCTGTTGCAGACAACGCAGGCCTGACCTTTGAAGACCTGACACAGGAGGCATACTTTGCTGTTGACTTTGCTGCTACGCACTACAACGCAGAACAGGGCAGTTTCACAACGTATCTGAATTATGCGCTATTGAAGCAGATTCGCACCGCCACCTGTGGGGAGCACGCGCGAGTGGTCCCCACCGAGGACGGCAGGCGTGTGGCTGTATCTGCAAACCCGCTGAACGAGTGCAGCAGCCTTGACGTTCGCCTTGATGAAGCGGACGAAGGCAGCAGCACCAAAGGGGAGACCATCGAAGACCCGGCGGCTACACAGGCGTTTCAACAGGCAGAGGATGGTGTTTACACCGAGGAGTTGCACACAGCCCTTGAAACAGCCATGACCCAGCACCTGACCGAACGTGAAGCAGATGTTTTGCGCCGCCGGTATTATGACGGCCAGACCTTGCAGGCCATCGGTGAAGAATTGGGAGTGCGAGGGGAAAGGGTGCGTATAATCGAAGGCAAAGCAATCCGCAAAATGAAAGGACTGTCCTCTATTCAGCGCTGGCATGATGATGTGATCACCACCAGAGCGTGGCACGGCACTGGCTGGAACGCATGGAACCGCTATGGCAGCGTGGAAGAACGCACCGCAGAATACTGGGACGATCAGATGAAGAAAAGCGAGGAGCGTATGCGTGAACTGGTTGAACTGTATGGGATCTCTGCCATCATCTGACCTGCACCCCGCCGGGCGCGCTACACAGTTCAGCGGTGATTCAGCGGTGAAAGTACGGTATTTCATGCAAACTGTGAAGCAGTGATAAAGCGGTGATAAAGCGCCTCCTGATCTCGCACATACCGTGTCTGCAAAATTTTCCGGATTTTCCGGCAGCTATAAAAAAGAAGCGCCAAACCACGGCAAGCAGTGCGCCGTGGTACCACCATAGGCGCTGCAAGCAGTGTCTTTGTATGTACAAAGCCCCTTGCCTTGCAAGGACTTGTTGGGCAGCATCCCAAACCCTTTGAACATGCAGCACCCGCCGGGCGCAGCACTTCAGCCACACGATTCTGTTGACCTCAACAAAATCGCTGCATGACAAAGCCCCCAGACCGCGACAGCGCGTGTCTGAGGGCTTTTCTTGTTGCTTGTTGGTAAAATTCCTTGCGGCGGCTCTATCCGCGCTCTGGCAGCCCCGGTGGGCTTATGCCGCGCAGTCAGGGAAGTTCACAACGGTGATCTCTGCCACGGCCTTTTCGACCGTCTGCAAGATGTGCTCTATCTTCTCCACCGTGTCAGCTGACAGAACGACCTCGCCGCACTGTTCGCACTTCAGGCAGGGCACATTCTTGATGACCACAACACAGTTCTTCAGCTGAACCGTGTGAATAGTCGTGCTGGGCTTCATTTCGCCTTTGCAGAAAAAGCAAGTCATAATCATTCCCCTTTCTTCTTTCGTTCAGTATACGTTGCGTTCCAGTGGTCGAGATCAGGCCAATAGGCCGTCAGGATCCACAGAGCGCCCTCATGAATGCCGCAGACAACGTGCAGCCAACGGCCTGCCAGATTGACGCCTAACACCAGACAGGACGGACAGCGGTAATCATCCGGGCGGTATTCGATGATCTTCCCGCTCTGGATAGCCTGCCGGATGTCGGCCAGCAAAATGCCGCGTTCATAAAGCCGCGCCTGCGAGTGAGCCGTCAGAAAGATTTGCCCGCCGCTGGCTAGTGTGCGCAGGTTCTCTATTGTCAATTCCATCATGCGTCTTCCTCTTCATCCGGTTCACTGAGAATCTTTTTGAAAAGCTCCTCTGCGGAGCCTGTAAAGTGCTCACCGCCGCCGTTGTCAAGTTCTTCAATGGCTGCTCTCGTCTGGGCGTTCGGAATCTCATCTGGCACATATTCCAGCAGATCACCCGGCGGGCAGGTTAGTGTGGTTGGCCGATTATACAATTCGTCCATAGTCATTCCTTCCTGACATCACAAGCCAAGTAATTGGGTTTTCTTAGCGTTGTACTCTTCTTCCGTAATGGCACCCATATCCAGCAGCTGCTTAAACTTCAAAAGTTCATCAGCTGTGCTGGACGCAGCCGGGGTAGCGGTTTGCGGCCTCTCAGAGCCAGCTTTACAGTTTCTGAGAAAATCAGTTGTGCCACCGGGATAAACCGTTGTCGGCAAGTTGCTTTCCCCAAGAGGAAGGACGAAGCGAATAGAGATATTTTCTTTGCTGTAGGCTTTGTGGGTTTCAGTTTTTGCGGTAGCAGCACCTACAATCGCACCCACAGGTCCGGCAACGGCTGCACCGACCACAGCCCGGCCAATGCCGCCTTTGGTTTCGGTCACCGTCAGATCGTCAGGCGCATCCGATTCGTACCCTGCGACTTCATCAAAACTGTAAATCATGCGCGGGCCTTTATCACCACTGCGGTGTCCAAAGTAAAACAGCCGGTTGACCTTATCGATAGAGACAAAGAGTGCATCGCGGTCAAAGATGGAATCGGTCTCTTTAAATGTTCTGCGGCGGCTTTCCAGTGTAGCCCAGTAAGCCACAAGAACATCTGTCGCTTGCTTTGCAGCCCGAAATCCCAGTTTTGAAAAGAAGAAACTGCTACATCCGGCGCAGATCAGACCGTCCGCGCTTTTCTCACGGTTCAGCAGGCCCAGCTTGCCGCCGCATACCGGACAGGTATTTGCCATGATTACACCTCACTCTTTTCTACTTCCCCGGCGGTGTCCTCTGTAAGCCCATCTGCCACTTCCGGGCAATGGGGCAGGACAAGATCAAGACAAAACCGCTGGACACTCTTGCCAGCGTCTGCGGCGGCCTTGCGGATGCGTGCGCCGTCCTCTTTGGTCGGCCGCAGCATGATATTGTCCTGACGGCGGTTATAGGCTGCGTTTGACTTTTTCTTTGCTTCACTGATAGGCATTTTATCACCTCTTTATGATGATTATACCACAAAGCACACGGCACGTCAACGTGTACAATATAAATAATTTTTGAACGTTAACGTTGTACGGTTTGTCAATAGATATAGGCACGTTAATGTGCTATAATAAAGACACAGCAAGGGAAGCACGACCGGAAGGCAAGGGGCGAAGGATGTACCGGGAGCGCAAGAGCAGGACGCCAGCTAAGACAGTAACCCACTTCCTGATAAGCTGCATAAAAGAAAATGGCGCGGTGCCAGCTACCAACTACACACCACGCCAAACCCACAACAGGGTCAAGCCCATTATAACAAGGCAGACCCGCAAAGTAAAGCGGAGGTCTTAAAATGAAGTACAATCTTTCCGAGATCATGCACAAGGCATGGAAGCTGTACCGCAAGGGCGTGAGCAGCTTTG
>ERZ1673701.2647-NODE-2647-length-13452-cov-17.250952_pt1 | contig 13452 bp, 6 predicted proteins | sample MGYA00580231_ERZ1673701 | MGnify/ENA primary metagenome ERZ1673701 (study PRJEB41218, sample SAMN15661798) | gut metagenome | host: Homo sapiens | place: Canada: London | collected 2015-08-20/2019-03-30 | study: EMG produced TPA metagenomics assembly of...
TGGACCAGACACATGAACCAGATCAAAGCACAGGCAGAGGAACTGGTAATTCAGGAGATTATTTACAATTAAGTCTGTTCCCGACAGAAGAGGAACAGTTAGGAGAAATAAGGAAAGCGGTAGCTGCATTAGAACAGCCAGCCGCTTTTCTTATTTCTGATGAAGTAGTAGATGATATTCTCCGCACGGGAAGTGGACAGAAAAATACACTGTTTCATATTACGGCAAGACTGATTGAAGGTCTGGATAATGAAGAAATGCAGAACTTCCTGAAGGAGGAATATGAAACAGGTGGAAAAGGATTTACCATAGATGGACAGAAAATCAGTATCTGGTATGACAATGATGGTATCCGTATCCGACGGGGAGATTCCGCCAGAAGAAACTTTGATCGCATGGTTACGTGGGAAGAAGCGGCGGACAGAATCCGGGATATGTATGAGGATAGAAGTTACGTGGATAATCTGATTTCCAATAACGCCATTGAACAGGAGCAGGAAGAAATGACCAATCTTCTTGCACTCCATTTTCGGGATACCAGCAGAAACCGGGAGGAGCAGCAATCATATTCGGATTGGCAGGATGTCGTGCGGGAAGCTTGGACAGATTCAGCGGAAGCAGATGCAATTGCCCATCGCTTTGAATGGCTGCAGAAAGATATGGATGAGAATCCAGAAGATTATCGCAGGTGGGAGATTCAGCATAATCCGGAATATTTCCAGCGTTTTCAGGATCTCCAGAGGGAGCGTTCCTGGGTAGACCAGAAATTTACGGTCGAACGTCCGGCCCTTTCCTTTATCACACAGGATGAGATAGATGCAGTCCTTAGAAGAGGCGGGATCACTGCCGGAGGACGGAATCGGATCTATGAGTATTTCATGGAACATCACGATATAAAGGATGCAGCTGAGTTTCTGAAAAATGAGTATGGTACAGGTGGAGCAGCACCTGGGATACCGGGAGCGTATGAATCCGATGCTTCCCATGATGCGAAAGGATTAAAACTTGCGAAAGGGAAGATTGGCAGTCCAGATGTAGAAGTTCTATTAAAGTGGAATAAGGTTGCAGAACGTGTCCGTCAGCTGATTCGCACCGATGATTTCTTATCACCGGAAGAACTGGAAAAGTATGAAGAACGGCAGGAAGCACAGAGACAGGCGGATCTGGAAGGAGCTCAGCAGGCTTTGGAAGTGGAGCAGGAAGGCTCTGATCAGCAGGAAATACGAGAGGAAAATCAGGAACCGTCGGAGGTTGAGACACAACCGGAAGCAGTAGAAGATGCAGAAAAAAAGGAAGATATAACACCAGAACAGTCTGATATTCCAGCAACAAACTTCCATATCACAGATGATGAACTGGGACAGGGAACACCAAAGGAAAAGTTCCGTGCTAATATCATGGCAATCCAGCTTTTAAAGAAATGCGAGGAAGAAAACCGCAATGCCACACCAGACGAACAGGAGATTTTATCCCGATATGTAGGCTGGGGAGGTCTTGCTGATGCTTTCGATGAAACAAAATCCGCATGGGAGACGGAATATCTGGAATTAAAGACAGTCCTTACACCGGAAGAATATGCAGCAGCCAGAGCTTCTACCTTAAATGCCCATTACACACAGCCAATCGTGATTGAAAGTATGTATCAGGCGTTGGAAAATCTGGGATTTACAAAAGGAAATATCCTGGAGCCATCCATGGGTGTTGGTAACTTCTTTGGAATGCTTCCTGAGAAGCTGAACCAGTCAAAACTCTATGGTGTGGAACTGGACAGTATCAGCGGTAGAATTGCAAAACTGCTTTACCCAGATGCCAATATCCAGATTAAAGGTTTTGAGAAGACAGATTATCCGAATGATTTCTTCGATGTGGCAATCGGAAATGTGCCATTTGGAGCTTATAAAGTGAATGACAGGCAATATGACCGCTATAATTTTATGATTCACGATTATTTTCTGGCAAAGACAATCGACCAGTTGCGTCCGGGTGGTGTGGCAGCTTTGATCACAACAAAAGGAACCATGGATAAAGCATCACCGGAAGTCCGAAAGTATCTGGCAGAACGTGCCGATCTCCTTGGAGCCATCCGCCTGCCGAACACAGCATTCAAAGCAAATGCAGGAACGGAAGTCAGTGCAGATATTTTATTCTTCCAGAAGCGTGACAGCATGACAAAAGAGATGCCGGAGTGGGTGAATCTTGGAAGTGATGCCAATGGAATTACGGTCAATCAGTATTTTGCAGACCATCCGGAAATGATTCTGGGTGAGATGAAAGAGGTATCCGGTCCGTATGGTATGGAAACAACCTGTATGCCGATAGAAGGTGCTGATCTTGAAGTCCAGCTTGCAGAAGCTGTCAGGAATATTCATGGAAATATGGCACCTGCAGTTGATGTGGATGCAGAACTGGATGATGTACCAGAGAGTATCCCGGCAGATCCGAATGTTCGTAATTACAGTTATGCGGTTGTAGATGATCAGGTATATTACCGTGTTAACTCTCTGATGAATCAGGTAAAGATGCCTGCCGCTACTGCAGAACGTGTAAAAGGTATGGTGGAGATCCGAGACACGGTGCGTGAACTGATTGCCATGCAGATGGAAGAATCCGTAACAGATGAAGAAATTCACAAACAGCAGGAGAAATTGAATCAAGTATATGATGCTTACACAGCAAAGTATGGAGTCATCGGAAGTAATGCAAACAAGCGGGCGTTTTCTGATGACGCTTCTTATTGTCTGTTGTGTTCTCTGGAAGACCTGAACGAAGATGGAACATTGAAGCGAAAAGCAGACATGTTTACGAAACGAACCATCAAAAAGGCAGTGGCGGTAACCAGTGTGGAAACTGCGACAGAAGCCTTAGCATTATCATTGAATGAAAGAGCAAAGGTGGATCTGTCCTATATGGCACAGCTGACAGGAAAGACAGAAGAAAAAATCACGGAGGAACTGGTTGGAGTTATATTTAAGAACCCACTGACAGACCAGTGGGAGAGTGGAGATGAGTATTTATCTGGAAATGTCAGGGAGAAGTTAAACACAGCAAGAACCTTTGCAGAGAATCACCCGGAATTCACACCGAATGTCCGTGCATTGGAAGCAGTTCAGCCAAGAGAACTGGAAGCATCTGAAATCGAAGTAAGGATTGGGGCAACCTGGATTGAACCATCGGATTATCAGGACTTTATGAGGGAACTGCTTCATACTCCGTGGTATCTTGCACAGAAGGAGATACAGGTAAAATATTCTGAGGTGAATGGTGAGTGGCGGATTACCGGGAAAAATGCAGACAGTCCAAGAAATGCGTTTGCCTATGCAACGTATGGAACCGAGAGGGCAAATGCTTACCGGATTCTGGAAGATACACTGAATCTGAAAGATGTTCGTATCTATGATAAGAGTGTCAATGAAAATGGGGATGAGATTCGTGTCCTCAATAAAAAAGAAACTATGCTGGCATCACAGAAACAGGATGCCATGAAAGCAGCATTTAAGGATTGGATTTTCAAAGATCAACAGAGACGTGAAAGACTGGTAAGAGTTTATAATGAACGGTTTAACAGTATCCGTCCCCGTGAATACGATGGCAGTCATCTGACTTTCCCAGGAATGAACCCGGAAATTGAACTTCGCCCACATCAGAAAAATGCTGTCGCACATCAGCTTTACGGGGATAATGTGCTTCTGGCTCATGTAGTAGGAGCTGGGAAGACCTACGAGATGGTAGCGGCTGCAATGGAGAGCAAACGTCTGGGATTATCACAAAAGAATCTATTTGTCGTGCCGAACCATCTGACAGAGCAGTGGGGAGCCGAGTTCCTGCAGTTATATCCGGGAGCCAATATCCTGGTGGCAACCAAGAAAGATTTTGAACCGGCGAACCGGAAAAAGTTCTGTGCCAGAATCGCTATGGGAAACTATGATGCGATTATCATCGGTCATTCCCAGTTTGAGCGTATCCCAATCTCTGATGAGAGGCAGGAAGCCATGCTGCGGAAGCAGATTGACGATCTGGAAATCGCAATCCAGAGTGCAAGATATGAGCAGGATGGCGGCCGCTATACGGTAAAGCAGATTGAAAAGACCAGAAAAACGCTGATGACAAGACTGGAGAAGCTGAATCAGAAAGAGAAAAAGGATAATGTAGTTACCTTTGAAGAACTGGGAGTGGATCATCTGTATGTAGACGAGGCACACAGTTATAAAAATGCGTTCCTTTATACAAAAATGAGAAATGTAGCCGGAATTGCCCAGAACGAAGCACAGAAATCAGCAGATATGTTTAATAAATGTCAGTATCTGGATGAGATTACCGGTGGAAAAGGCATTACCTTTGCAACGGGCACACCGATCAGCAACAGCATGACGGAACTTTATGTCATGCAGAGATATCTGCAGAACAGCAAATTACAGAATATGGGCTTGGGATTATTTGATTCCTGGGCATCCACGTTTGGAGAGGTTGTGACCAGCATTGAACTTGCACCGGAAGGAACCGGATACCGAGCAAAATCCAGATTCGCCAGATTCTATAATATCCCGGAACTGATGAATATGTTCAAGGAGATTGCAGATATCAAGACTTCGGATCAGTTGAATCTTCCAGTACCGGAAGCGGAATACGAAACTGTAGTATTGAAACCAACAGAACAGCAGAAAGAAATCGTAGCAAGCCTAGGAGAGCGTGCGGAAGTGGTAAGAAACGGTGGCGTAGATGCTAGTGTAGACAATATGCTGAAAATTACCAATGACGGAAGAAAACTGGCACTGGATCAGCGATTGGTCAATGAACTATTGCCAGACGATCCGGGCAGTAAAGTGTCGGTCTGTGCAGAAAAAAGCTATGAAATCTGGAAAGATACAGTTGTACAGAAATCGGCGCAGATCATTTTTTGTGACTTGAGCACACCGAAAGGCGATGGCAGTTTCAATGTTTACGATGACTTGAAACAGAAGCTGATGGCGAAAGGTGTACCGGAAAAAGAAATTGCATTCATTCATGATGCAAATACCGAAGCAAAGAAGACGGAGCTGTTTGGAAAAGTAAAATCTGGGCAGGTTCGTTTTTTGATTGGTTCAACAGCAAAGATGGGTGCCGGTACCAACGTGCAGGATCGTCTGATTGCTCTGCATCATCTGGATATTGGCTGGAAACCGTCTGATCTGGAGCAGAGGGAAGGACGTATCATCCGGCAGGGAAATCACAATAAAAAGGTTCATATCTTTCGGTATGTGACAGAATCCACCTTCGACAGCTACATGTGGCAGTTGATCGAAAATAAACAGAAGTTCATCTCCCAGATTATGACGAGCAAAGCACCGGTCAGAAGCTGCGAAGATGTGGACGAAGCGGCACTGTCCTATGCAGAGGTTAAGGCACTGGCAACTGGAAATCCGGCAGTAAAAGAAAAGATGGCACTGGACGTGGATGTGGCAAAACTGAAACTTTTAAAAGCCAATCACATGAATAACCAGTACCGTCTGGAAGATGATATTGCAAGAAATTTTCCACAGCAGATTGCAAAATTGACCGAGACTATTGATAGCTACAAAGCGGATATTGCCCATTATCAGGAGCATAAAATCACAGATCCAGAACAGTTTTCCATGGAGATCAGCGGCAAAGTATTTACAGAAAAGAAAGAAGCAGGAGCGGCACTACTGGCAGTCTGCAAGGACATGAAAGCAGTCGATGCAGCAATGGATATCGGAAACTATCAGGGATTCAACATGAGAATCCAGTTCGACAGCTGGAGTAAGGAGTTTATCCTGTCTGTGAAGCATGAATCGGTATCGAAAGTTCATCTGGGAGCAGATGCCCTGGGAAATATCACCCGTATCAATAATCTTTTGGAAAGCTATCCGGAGAAACTGGCAGAAGCGGAGCAACGATTGGAAACGGTACAGGAGCAGCTTACAAATGCCAAAGAGGAAGTTGGAAAGCCATTCACAAAAGAAGAGGAACTGAACCAGAAACTGGAGCGACTGTCAGAACTAAATGCCCTTCTTAATATGGATGAACGGGAAGACACAGAAGCAGAGCAGTCAGAATCGAAAGAGAAAGAAGAACGACCGGCACGTGGTTCTATCCATGAGAAATTGCAGATTTATAAAGAAAAAAGCCAGCGGGAAAGCGAGAATGGCAGGGAAGATAGAAAAAGGGACTTCGGTCTGGAATAAGAAAACAGGAAAGATGGCATAATTTGGTAGAAAGAATGTTCTGCCGGTTATGCCACTTTTGGGAATACAGGAGGAACTTATATGGCGAGAAACATGATAACAGGAATAGAAACGCAGAAAATGCAGGAATATACACAGGAACAAATAGACCGTGCAGAACACATGGGAATAGCAATTCCAGCGGACGTAAAAGAACAGATTTTTGAATATGCAAATCTGGTTGGCGAAGAAGAGAAAGTAAGGACGCTGGTAAGAAATCTGGCAGATGCAGTCAATCGGTCAGATGAAGATAGAGTAGAGGAACTTCTGGATGATGCCCAAATGGATATTCAGGACTTACCAGATCCAACCATAGGCAAGCTGGAACTTCGGGATTATGGATATACAGCAGAGGATATGGTGCCGCTTAGAAAAGCAGCAGCCCTGGATTATCACAGAATGGGTTCTAAAATCTATTGCCTGGGTAGTGATGGCAGCAAGGGAGAGTATGCAAGTAAAGAAATGATACAGGCACATGAAGGGCTGTTTGGCATGGAATCACAGATGTGGGAACGGATAAGGGATCAGGATCTGGATTATGCAGATGAAGATTTTGGAGCATTTCAGGAGCCGATGAATGTGATTGGACAGGAAGAAGCTCTGAAATTATATGATGCCGGAGCAGATATCTATCTGATTACCAATTTTTCATCACCAATCTATGTTACAGAGCGAATGGAGATTGAACGAGGTCCGGAGCATTATCAGATGTCTACAGAAGAACTGGAACGATTCCGCAATTTGGAATGGGAGATGCAGAAATATCCGCAGATTCAGTCTTTGAAAGAGGCAAATCTGCTATTAGGGACAAGACGAACATTCGGTATTTATCAAATAAGAGATGGTTTGCCAGGTGAAAACTATGCGTTTATGAATATGAGCTTCATTGAAAGTCACGGGATGCAGATTAAAAAAGAAGACTATGAACTGGTCTATGTGGGAGAATTATTTGGAAATATGTCGCTAGATGATATATTTGAACGATTCAACATCGACAGACCAGAAGACTTTCGAGGACATTCCCTGTCTGTCAGTGATATCGTAGTTCTGAATGAGGGGGGAAAGGTAACCGCTCATTTTGTAGACAGTATCAGTTTTGAACAGCTAGATTCTTTCCTGAATCTGGAAGAACAGGTTCTTAGTGAACTGGCATATGAGGTAGGAGAACGTTACTTTGCTATTCAGAGAACAGAAGGAGGATATGATTATTCCTTTTACGATGAAGATTTCCGCCTGATGGATGGTGGCGTCTATGAAAATGGTGAAATTTCTATTGAAGAAGCGGCAGAGGAACTTTTGGAAGACGAAGGATGGACTGGAGAACGCATCCGTGGGGATTATGATCAGTTGATGGAAAAGGTAGAAGAAATGGATGAGGTTGTAATGGCAGAGATTCAGAAAAGCCAGGGCGAATATAAGCCATTGGCAAAGGTAGAAGAACTGGAAGAGGCAAATCATAACATGATTGATAATGTCCTCAATAATATGCCACCGAAGAAAGAACCGTATCTGGAATACTTTGCCGCAGAATGTGATGAGTTCCATGATATGGGAGCTTATGAAAAAAGTACCGATGTTAATCAGATTGCTGCGGTTTATGAAAAATATAGGGAGAATCCTGAGAATGCCTATCGAGTATGCAGTATGGGGATTATCTATCGTGATCCGGAAGACAGTTACTATGATGATGCTGAATTTGCAATCGTAAAAGGAAATACAGTACTTGGAAATCTGATGGACGATGTTCGATTTTATGGAGAACTTGCACTGATACGGGAAGGGATTGAGAAAATTCATGATGCATTGCCGGACTATAAGTATGTACCAATGCGGGATGTTCGGGAAGCAATGTATCCAGAGAAGATGACCACAGAACAGTTGGCAGAGGCATTGGATGAGATTGCAGAAGCTTTTGATCCGTATGAGTATCGAGATAATGTGGAGACGGGAGAAAATACGGTACAAGAGGTGATGTTGGATTTGCAGAGTGGCAATACACATTCTTATATTTCTTATCTGAAGGATATTGTAGACGAAGAATGTGACCAGTCTGTGCGTGCAGGTGTATTGATTGAAAGACTGAAAGTCTATGAGCCGGAGTTTCCAAAGAATCTGGAACCAATGGTGTATGTAAACTATTGTGAAGAAAGTGCTCTCATGAATCCAAGATGTCAGAAGTTATCCGAGCTGGATGCAAAAACAGCAGAAATGGATAAAGAATGGTATGCAAAACGTGATTCGAAGACAGAGGAACCTACAAAAATCACAAAGATATATGTGACTGTATATTATGCGGAAAAAGGTGAACAGATGCTGCATCATTTCAAGAAGTCAATAGATATTGGAAATGGACATGGCGGTATTGTGAGTCAGTTGAAGTATGATAATGAAATGAAGCTTACAGATGAGTATTGGATCAATTACCAGAAAGGCAAAGGAAGTGAAGAGTTCCAAAAATATATGGAAGATCTGACAGACATGCAGAATCATGTGCTTCCGTATCTGCAGAGCTTTTGCAATCTGGAAGAAAAAGGTGTGAAAGAGAGACGAGAACAGCAGATAACGGAAAGAAATGAAGGAAGAGCAGATGAGCGGGGAACAAGTACCGAAGCGAATGCAGTGGTCAAGGATGCAGGAAAAGCAGATAGGAAACAGGTACAACAGAAGCAGGCGGTAGTTGGAAAAGATAAGAAATTATCCATTCATGAACGGCTTGAGATTAATAAGAGGATTATTCAAGAAAAGCAGGGAAAAGATAAGCCGGAGAGAGGGGCTGATCGGGGTGTGAGATAAGTATAATATTATAATTCTAATGAAGGATGTAGGGAGTCAATCCCTGCATCCTTTTTTAATGCGTAAATATGGATTGAACGTTATAATGAAAGCAGATTGGAGATGTTTTTCTTCTAACCACATCAATTAGGAAAAGAGTATCTGTAGCAGATAAATTCAAAAGGTTTGTGAATAAATTAAAAAAGATATTCAATATTTGAAAAAAGATATGTGATATTTGTAAATGCGAATTGTACAAGGAGTTTTTTGTGTGATAAAATAATTTTGATATTGATTGCACATTAAACGGAGGAAAAGAGGATGACAATTAGTTATAATGGATTATGGAAACAGTTAATTGACCACGGAATGAAAAAAGGAGATTTGTGTGCCAAGACTGGTCTTAGCTCCAGTACAATAGCAAAGATGACAAACTGCGAGTCGGTGAAACTATCTGTTTTGGAAAAAATCTGCAAAGAGTTGGATTGTAACTTTGGAGATTTGATTGACTATGTACCAGATAACAAAGAAAAGTAAATTACCTTATGGAGGAAAATGTAAATGGCTACGAGAAGTGCAAAAATAGATCAGAAAGCAGACCTAATATGGGCAATAGCAGATAAGCTTACCGGTGTATATAAACCACATGAATATGGAGATGTTATATTACCACTTACAGTAATCAGACGTTTTGACTGTATTCTCTCAGATACGAAGGATGCGGTATTACAGAAATACGATGAAGTAAAGAATCTTCCAATGAAAGATATTTTACTTCGTAAGGCTTCAAAAAAGGATTTTTACAATACAAGTAAATATACATTTGAAAGACTTATGGATGATCCTGACCACATTGAGGAGAATTTTAGAGAGTATCTGAATAAATTTTCAGCAAATGTGCGGGATATTCTGGAAAAATTTAAGTTTGATGGACACATCACAACGATGGCAAATAAGGGGATTCTGTATATTGTTTTAAAGGAATATACAACAGACAGAGGAAATCTTCATCCGAATGAAATCTCTAACCTTGAAATGGGATATATTTTTGAAGAAATTATAAGAAGATTCTCTGAGTCTCATAATGAAGATGCAGGACAGCATTACACTCCAAGAGAAGTTATCCAACTTATGCGTAAAGAAAATATCAGAAATGCCTTTAACTCACCAATGCGTCCATTTGTGCTCGCCACAACATCAATCGGACAGGAAGGATTGGATTTTCATAATTATTGTCGTGTGATTATGCACTGGAATCTTCCAAGTAATCCCATAGATGTAGGACGGATTTTGCGGACATTCAAAATAAAAAAGAATGTGGAGGTAACAGACAATGGCAAAATCATTATTTGAGGAACTGGGCGGCAAATACGAAAGGCAAGGGGATTATTTGATACCGTGCTTAACTGTACCCGCCGAAGAAGAACAGGCAATAGGCATCTGGGGGCAACGGCATTTAGATTATCTAAAACAGTACCGTAAAGTTACATACACCAATCTTCTTACAAGCGGCAGGCTAAACGCCTACCTTGCCGACATCAACAGACAGGCACAGGAACGCTTTGAAAGGCTCATAGAGGGTATGAAACAGGCACAGGGCATAACGGAACAGCTAAAGGCAGAAAACGCCTTAGAATGGACAGGATGCCTCAATAACATAAGGGCTTGTGCGAGGGAGATTGTGGAAAAGGAAATTATTTTTGCATAAACAGATGATTAGTGGCAGGGGGAAATCCTGCCGCTTTTTCTGCTTTAGTTTGTCAGCTTGACAAATAAAGGGTTAAGGAATATAATTAGATTCAGTATTATACAAGGAGTTAATAAATATGCGGCAAGGTATTCTTAAATAAACTGTCAATTTGATAGTGGGAACAAAAAGTAGCAGTCCCGTTTCACTTTTAATATGGGGCTTAGTTTTTTGTACCCAGTTTAAGAATACTTTTATCATGTAATTTTATATGCCCGAAAACATATAAGTGTTTTGGGGCTATTGGAGTTATTTACCCAGTGATAGGAGTATTTATCACTGGGTATTTTTATGCCCTTTTTTGGGTGTTGATAGGAGGAAAATCACATGAAAATAATTAACTTAGGCATTCTGGCTCACGTTGACGCAGGAAAGACAACATTAACGGAAAGTTTATTGTATACCAGTGGTGCAATTGCAGAACTAGGGAGCGTAGATGAAGGCACAACAAGGACAGATACAATGAATTTGGAGCGTCAAAGGGGAATCACTATCCAGACAGCAGTGACATCTTTTCAGTGGGAGGATGTAAAAGTCAACATTATAGATACGCCAGGCCATATGGATTTTTTGGCGGAAGTATACCGTTCTTTATCCGTATTAGACGGAGCAGTATTATTAGTTTCTGCAAAGGATGGCATACAGGCACAGACCCGTATACTGTTTCATGCACTACAGATAATGAAGATTCCGACAATTTTTTTCATCAATAAAATTGACCAAGAGGGGATTGATTTGCCAATGGTATATCGGGAAATGAAAGCAAAGCTTTCTTCGGAAATTATAGTGAAGCAAAAGGTTGGGCAGCATCCCCATATAAATGTAACGGACAATGACGATATGGAACAGTGGGATGCGGTAATTATGGGAAACGATGAACTATTAGAGAAATATATGTCAGGGAAACCGTTTAAAATGTCAGAACTGGAACAGGAAGAAAACAGGAGATTCCAAAACGGAACGTTATTTCCCGTTTATCACGGAAGCGCTAAAAACAATCTGGGGATTCGGCAGCTTATAGAAGTAATTGCCAGTAAATTTTATTCATCAACGCCTGAAGGTCAATCTGAACTATGCGGGCAGGTTTTTAAGATTGAATATTCAGAGAAAAGGCGGCGTTTTGTTTATGTGCGTATATATAGCGGAACATTGCATTTGAGGGATGTTATTAGAATATCTGAAAAAGAGAAAATAAAAATCACAGAGATGTGTGTTCCGTCAAATGGTGAAATCGTCCCGGCTGACCATGCCTGTCCGGGAGAAATTGTTATTTTAGCTGATGATACTTTGAAACTGAACGACATTCTGGGAAATGAAAAACTCCTGCCTCACAAAACATGGATTGATAATCCCATGCCATTACTTCGGACAACGGTAGAGCCGCAAAAGCCGGAGCAAAGGGAAGCCCTGTTAAATGCCCTCGCAGAGATTGCTGATACAGACCCTCTTTTGCATTTTGACATTGATACTGTTACACATGAGATTATGTTATCTTTTTTGGGAAAAGTACAGTTAGAAGTTATTTGTTCGCTATTAGAAGAAAAATATCATGTGGGCGTGGCTATGAAAGAGCCTTCGGTTATTTATCTGGAAAGACCGCTTAGAAAAGCAGAATATACCATCCACATAGAAGTCCCGCCAAATCCTTTCTGGGCTTCTGTCGGGTTGTCCATAGAGCCGCTCCCTATTGGAAGCGGAGTGCAGTATGAAAGCAGAGTTTCACTTGGATATTTAAATCAATCGTTCCAAAATGCGGTTATGGAGGGGGTTCTTTATGGCTGCGAGCAGGGGCTGTATGGATGGAAAGTGACAGACTGTAAAATCTGTTTTGAATATGGATTGTATTATAGTCCTGTAAGTACCCCCGCAGACTTTCGGCTGCTTTCCCCTATCGTATTGGAGCAGGCTTTAAAAAAAGCAGGGACAGAACTATTAGAGCCATATCTCCACTTTGAAATTTATGCACCGCAGGAATATCTCTCACGGGCGTATCATGATGCTCCAAGGTATTGTGCAGATATTGTAAGTACTCAGATAAAGAATGACGAGGTCATTCTGAAAGGAGAAATCCCTGCTAGATGTATTCAAGAATACAGGAACGATTTAACTTATTTCACAAATGGGCAGGGAGTCTGCTTGACAGAGTTAAAAGGATACCAGCCAGCTATTGGTAAATTTATTTGCCAACCCCGCCGCCCGAATAGCCGTATAGATAAGGTTCGGCATATGTTCCACAAGTTAGCTTAACAGCTTGCAAAAGTCATATAAAATGAGATTTGAAAGGATTAGAGACTAATTATGATGAAATGCGAATGGATATTGTGTCCTGTTTGTGGGAGCAAAACCCGTAATAAAATTAGGAAGGACACTGTTTTGGAGAATTATCCCCTTTATTGTCCAAAATGCAGACAAGAAAGATTGATTAAAGTTGACAACTTGAAGATAACTGTCATCAAAGAGCCAGACGCTTAAGACGCAGAGCCGATGAAATTGTGGAACAATTCACGAATCATCGGCTCTTTTTGTTTCGTATTTGAAAGAACAAACTCACCAAATAAAAAAAACGATATTCGGGTGGGTTATTTTGTTATACCCTAAATTACCCTCTGAATTTGTTTTTAAATTTGGAGGGATTTTTTTATGTCCTTTTTTCGGGCAGTTACAGGAAAAGGGAAAATAGCAGTAAAGCCGGATAAAATCCGGTTATATGTC
>ERZ1673701.2649-NODE-2649-length-13444-cov-6.477257_pt1 | contig 13444 bp, 10 predicted proteins | sample MGYA00580231_ERZ1673701 | MGnify/ENA primary metagenome ERZ1673701 (study PRJEB41218, sample SAMN15661798) | gut metagenome | host: Homo sapiens | place: Canada: London | collected 2015-08-20/2019-03-30 | study: EMG produced TPA metagenomics assembly of...
TTATACTGTAGATCTTGCTCTATATTTCATTCTAAACTATAAGTGACATAAAGGAGTGGTGCAATAACATAACAATCATATTTTGAGATAATGAGAATACTCAAAGATGTTCCAAGGATATTCTTAAATTTATTTTTGTTGTAAAGCTATGGCAGCTAATGGTATTTGTAATTAGATAAATTGCAGATTAAAGTACCATTTTTACAGAAAGAAACAAGCGATTCGTCTATTTCTATTCTTTTATCTGAATAAAAAATCTTATATTTGTCATTACAAACAGGCAATATCATTACCCAAACAGGGATATAAAAACTTATTTCAAATATTTTTTTATCGAAACTGATTATGAAAACAATTCATCTTGTGGTGGGAATCGTATTGACATTGATGTGTATCTTTTTTATGGGATTCCGGGAGATAGGCCGTTATCCGGATAAAATCTGGCTTCATCGTTGTAATTCGATGGAGAAGTTATATGAGAAGCATATGATTTATCCGAATATAGAAGTCGATCTCGTTTTCCGTGAGAATCGGAAATTTGATGTAACGCATGATGCTGATACCAGCTTCAATCTGAGTCTGGCATCTTATTTTTCTTTTATGAAAAAGGAAAAAAGTAAAATGTGGCTGGATATAAAGAATCTGACCCTTGAGAATAGAATAACGGCACTTTCAAGTTTGAATAAGTTAATGGAATATTTTCAGATAAAGAAAGAACGGTTGATTATAGAAGGACAAAATTGGAAAGCTTTGGAAGTCTTTACTCAAAATGGTTACTATACTTCATATTATATACCTTATGATGATCCGGATAATTTAAGCAGAAAAGAACAGAAGTGCTTTATTAAGGGCTTGCAGGAAATTGTAGATAGAAAGGTTGTGAGTGCTCTGTCCTTTCCCGGATGTTGGTATGCTGAGATAAAAGAAAGTCTGAACCGTTCCATAGATCTATTGACTTGGGAACATCGTAGCAGTCAGTTACAACTTTTGTTGTCTTCCGTAGGACGCGAGATGCTCTTCGATCCGCAGTTAAAGGTGATACTGGTAAAAGATAAAGGAAAATATCACCGATAATTCATATTATGCTTATGGCTTTCCCGGAAGACTAATAAACAATCGACAAAGGGAAACTGTTTATTTAGTATGATTCTAAATTAAAAACGAATATATTATGAGTAAAACAGTTGATTTGTTGGGACAACAGGCAGAATATTACCTGAACCATACGTGTAAGACAATAGATAAGAAATTAATTCATGTTCCTGGACCTGATGCGATTGATAAAATCTGGGTGGACTCTGACAGAAATGTACGTACCCTCAATAGCTTGCAGGCTTTGTACGGGCATGGACGCTTGGCGAATACCGGGTATGTATCCATTCTGCCGGTCGACCAGGATATAGAACATACAGCCGGAGCATCATTCGCTCCTAATCCGATCTATTTTGATCCTGAAAATATAGTGAAACTGGCAATCGAAGGAGGTTGTAATGCAGTTGCATCCACATTTGGTATATTAGGGGCTGTTGCCCGTAAATATGCCCATAAGATACCTTTCGTTGTAAAACTGAACCATAATGAACTGCTTACTTATCCAAACTCTTATGATCAGGTGATGTTTGGAACCGTAAAAGAAGCATGGAATATGGGTGCGGTAGCTGTTGGTGCTACTATCTATTTCGGTTCGGAGCAAAGTCGTCGTCAGATTATTGAGATATCACAAGCTTTTGAATATGCTCATGAGTTAGGTATGGCAACCATTCTCTGGTGTTATCTCAGAAACAATGATTTTAAGAAAGATGGCACTGATTATCATGCGGCAGCCGACCTTACCGGACAGGCTAACCACATTGGAGTGACCATCAAGGCTGATATTGTAAAGCAAAAACTTCCTTCCAATAATGGTGGATTCACGGCTATCCATTTTGGTAAAACGGATGAAAGAATGTATTCTGAACTCGCAACTTCACATCCTATCGACCTTTGTCGCTACCAGGTTGCTAATGGTTATATGGGGCGTGTCGGTTTGATTAATTCCGGTGGTGAATCTCATGGAGAATCGGATTTGCGTGATGCTGTTGTTACAGCTGTTATCAATAAACGTGCTGGTGGAATGGGATTGATCAGTGGACGGAAAGCATTCCAAAAGCCAATGGAAGAGGGTGTTCAATTATTGAATACCATTCAGGATGTTTATTTGGATTCTTCAATAACGATTGCATAAAATTTTTAATCAGTATAGAAGATAAAGGTCTTCTATACTGATTATTTAAATGTAAAAGTGAATTTCTGAACTGTTGTCAGAGCAGGAGTTTATCTCCAGTTAACCTTGAGTATATTTTCCATCCATGGTAACCGTACAAGTTTGTATGACCAGGGAATGCTATCCAATAATATATCGAATGCACGTTCTTCTACAGTTAGAACCCATTCCCTTTCAGTCTTTTCTATAAATCCTGCTCTTCTCAAAAAAGCTTCTTGAAAACCTCTCATTGAGGTATTCCTCATTTTTTCCCAGTTTGTCTTTGCTGCTTCCAATAGAGAATCTATTGTGTTAAGTTCATCTTGATTTAGTTCCATTCTTTTAGGGAGTGGCTCGTTGAAGGGATAATTTATTAACAAACGGTTGAGGAACAGATCTTTTTCATCATACTCCCTGTCTTCACTTGCCATGAGGTGTTGTAAAATGAATATAGCTCGTACTTTTGATTCGTTACTATTGAAACCCCTGCGATCTTGGCTTAACATATTAAGTCTCATAAAAAGCATTGGTAGAAATGGGAAGAGAATGACCAATCCTGCATTGGATATAGGTATGTGTTTCAAATCTCTATATTGTTCTGTACCTAAATGAGAACCATATACACGCACTCCGGGAGCTATTGCATTCTTATCTACTTTTACACTGCCACAAGTTCCTTCATCGCCCGGACCAATATCCCAGTTTCCTTTGTCGCATTTAGCCATGATTTTTCCTCCTGTAATAGTTATGTTTCCACATTTGCTTTTTCGACCTGCATATTGACCGGCACCGCCTATTCCTGCAGATCCCGCGCGCCAGGAAGTCTCGTGCTGATAACCCGCATAGGCTTCTATCGTTCCACTTTCGATAATAATGTCACCACATTCGGTAGCATATCCGCATCCTATACCAGCTGCACCTTCTCCACCGTACGCAATTAATTTCCCATCACCTTTAATAATCAGGATGGAATTCTTTCTTGATTGGATTGCAGCCATTTCACGGCCACTGTGTAGCATATTGTTTCCTTCAAGAATCACCGTGATATGACAGTCTTCCGCAATATGGAATGCAACACCCATGTTTTCCAGATCACATAAGTTAGCATCTTGTAGAACAATTGTTGCACGTACTCCGGCAGATACTGTTATTCCATGTCTTGAATTGGTACCTGTAATAATATACATTCCTTCTTGGGAGACACGGAAAGTACCCGTTTCCCTACTCATGTCTATTTTTTCATTTTTCATAAGAATAAAAATTAATATTGTATTTGTTGATTATTGTATATTGATTTTCAGTTTGTTTTTAGCTGTTTTATAAAATGGCTAATGCAACCATTCCTTCATAACAATTATCCGGAAATATCCGTTGGTTTATATTATTGTTCCCTCAGATGAACACAGGCAAAAATAGCTGGAAGTTGGGAAATCTAAATGCTAAAATCAGTAAACTAAAATAATAATTTTAAGTGGCTGAAATTCAGAATATTTATTCAGAATAAATCTTTCTGTTTTTACGATTTCAACCTTTTTTTGATGATATGAAGTGTGTGCTAAACAAGATTTATCCATATGTTTTGCGGTAAAAGCTTCAACAGTGATTAGAAAACAAACAAGGGATCATTTGTCTCTTGCCCTGTGTGTGTTGAGTTTTCCAATAAGTCTTATTGGGGGATGACCTTGGCTGACAAGCCTATCAACCAAGGTTAATCGGCTCGTCAACCAAGGTTGATAGGCTTGTTAACCTAGGTCAACACTCGACTGTTCCTAAGGATAAAGAGATATATCTCTGGTCTTCAGTAGAATAATTCCTAATGTGAAATAAATAAATGCATCGTTCTGATACGGATTGACTGCGATTCAACTTTTAAGTGAGACATCTTCTTCTCCATTCCGAGGGAGAGCAACCATATCGGTTTTTAAAAGCTTTGTGAAATGCAGAAGGGCTGTTGAAACCTGTATTATAACAGATGTCTTCTATTTCTGCATTCGAATCTCTTAGCAGCATTTCTGCTTTTTCGATGCGAAGTGACGTAAGGTATTGAAGGAAACTACATCCATATTCTTGATTGAAATATCTATTTAAATAGGTGGAATTGACTGCCACTCTTTGAGCAAACTGCTCCAATTTTATTTTTTGATCATAAATGAATTCCGGTGTTTGTAATAGTTGGTTTATTTCATCGATCTTTTGAGGAGTCAAGTATACTTTGGAGTTCTTCTTGCCATTTATGAGCACCTCTTTTTCTACGACTTCTTTTTCTGATTTGCTTTCTAGTTGTTGATTTAGGTTATTCACAGGGAACTGGGACGATGTTTCCCGATAAATACGTAACTTGAGCTTTTGTTTTACGAATTGGTGTAAGAGAGAATTATAAAAGATATATCCACTTAATATGCCAATACAAAGGTTGTATAAAAGATTGCAGATATATGAAGAAGTGAACATATTCAGTAAGAACATGAAGAAGAACCCTGATATTAGGATGCTTTTTCTTTGAATATCGGAAGCTGATTTTAGGAATATACAGTCTGTTTCATTCATCTTTCGCAAGAGTAATACGTAAATGAAAGTCTGTGTGATCCCTGTTATTATACACGTTAAACGGAAAAGTGTCCACCAAGCCGGGAACGATGATAGAATCTCAGTCCAACTGTAAGTTAAGCGATCTGCCACCGGACTTAAAACTGACATCAATATGTAACAACACGATAAGACCATCGAAGGTAGCATATGTTTCCACCATTGTGACTTTTGGGGAAATATTCCGGTAATACGGAAGCGGATAAAGAAATAGAGTAAAGGAGGGAGAAAAGTCAGTCCCCAACAGTATAGGGTGGGTAAGAGGGATGTTCTTTGAAGCAGGAAGAAATTTTCGTATAATGTGCTATACGACGTTAACCCCCAGTATATTAGTAGGATTGGTGCTAATAATATGGCCAAATCCTTTTTATGCTTGTTTCTCCAAATCAGAGAGATAGAAGCAAGACCTAGTACAGCCCAAGTCAGCAGAAAAGTACAAATAAGTAATGTCTTTAATATGAAAAATGGCATGATATTGTTGTTCTGTTGCTTGCAAATGTACACACAAAAGTCCGAAAAGAATGATTTTATTCTGCATTTTTTTAAGTTTGGTGATGAAATGTTGGTAGAAAATTGTTTCCTTTGCCCCCCCTAATCTGAGGGTTGCTATATAACGCTCGTTAGGTATGTAAATTACCATCTTGGGTTGTACAAATGAATAATTGTTACAGGGGTTATATATTAATTGCTTTTTGGGTTTGTTCGCTGGTGGTATATGGACAGACTGAAATGCAGGCTATAGATACTCTTCGCAACATCCGGTTACAGGAGGTGATTGTTACTGCTACTCAATCAGATGTTCCGGGAACCCGTTCTGTCATTGGGCAGGATGCTATTTGTCATATACAGGTTACTGACCTTTCTGGCTTATCTCAATTATTACCCGGCGTTCTTGTACGCAATCCGGATCTGAATGCTCCGGCTGCCTTTACCATCCGCAGTGCAACTTCTGAAAATACGACTAATGCTTTAGGGACAGCCATAGAGGTGGATGGACTCCGCATGAATAATAATGCCAATATGCAGCAAATGGGACTTGAAGGTAGGGGCAGCCTTTTTAATAGCACGGTGTTATCCGGTTTCGACGTGCGTTCCTTGTCTCCATCTTCTGTGGAGTCGGTCGAGGTGATACGTGGTGTTCCTTCGGCACGTTATGGAGATGTGACCAGTGGGGTTGTTCTGGTCAAGTCGAAAGCCGGGATACAACCTCTTACCATCGGTATTCGTCTGACAGCTACGGAGAAACTTGCTTCTGTGGGGAAGGGCATTGCGATCAGTAATAATGGGGGAACTCTCTATTTAGGAGCAGATTATGCACTTTCAAATCAATCGCCTCAAGTCTTTGAAGAATCTTTTCAAAGATTTGGAATCCAAGCGGCTTATGCGAAGGATTTCCGGTCTGCTACTTTGCGTCTTAATATGCGTGGTTATTGGATGAAGGACAATGATAAAAGAGGGCAGAATACGGTGGATGGTGAATTTCGGAAATATCAGGATCAAAACATATCCTTTTCTGCTAATGGACAGTGGAAATTGAATCGTTCCTGGATTTCCAATCTTGAATATCAGCTAGGGTTTACGTATGGGAGCCAGAAGAATGAATCCAGTACATATTATTCGGGAACACAGCAAGTCACTACCTATACCGCGCAGGCAGGTGAACATGCCGGAGTGTTCCTGCCTCCCCATTATTTCTCTCAGTTATCCGTTGAAGGCAAGCCGTTGAGCGGAGATGTATCGTTGACTGCCAATCACAGAAAAACGATGGGTGAGAATATCAGTAACCATTTTCAACTGGGGCTTCATGCTGAGGTGGAAGGGAATCGTGGAAAAGGAATCAGTTTCGATCCTCTTCGTCCTCCCTTGGAAATGCTCAGAGTGCGGACAAGGTCTTATCGGGATATACCTTTATTATATAAGTATTCTGCTTTTGCTGAAAATCACTTTATTCTCCGTTATGGGAAGATGCGGACCGAAGTGCAGGCGGGGGTGCGTTTTACTCAGTTGCCGACTAAGCGTCTACAACGGAACTCTTCTGTTGATCCGCGTATCAATCTTTCCCAGATATTTATTGATAGGACGGATGATGTTTTTCTAAGTCGTTTCAGTGTACGTCTGGGGTGGGGATTGATGCATAAGATGCCTGTACTTACTTATTTGTATCCCGATAAATCGTATACGGATATGAATTGTTTTACGTACAATGATGCTGAGAATAATCAGCGTCTGACCGTCATGCATACATTTATAACTGACCGTAATTTTAACTCCGACTTGCGTTTGCCTGTTAATCAGAAGTTTGAAATAGGGGTGGATTTCCGGATAGGAGGTGTTACTGCGGATGTGGTATGGTTTAAGGAACATCTCAAAAATGGCTATTGTACCTCTCAACTTGCCGAACCTTTTTCCTATCGCCGCTATTCCCCTTTGATCAGTAAAGGAGAACAACCGGAATTGACGGATGAGGGTGTCATGAATGATGGTGAACTTCTTCCATATACTTTGAATACTACGTTTGCTACCTATTTATCACCCCAGAATGGTATAAAACAGGAAAAACAAGGTATTGAATATACCATTGGTCCGATTCATTCAAAGGCACTGCGTTCTTCATTTTACATAAGTGGCGGATATCTGGATGTATGCGAAAAGAATACGGCACTTTCTGCCTTGCATCCCCAGATAGAAGTGAATGGAAAAGCTTACCCTTATGTAGGTATTTACGAAACAGGGCCTTCTGTTGCGAATACTCAAATCTGGCAGCAATTGAATAGCCGGTTTCAGTGTGTTACTCAAATTCCCAGAATCGGTTTGATCACAAGCCTAACGCTTCAGGCGGTGTGGATGGATAAACAACAGCGGGGAATGGAGAGTCGATTTAATAATCCTATGTACACGGATAGTAATAATCAGAAGTGCTTGAATCCGGTTTATTATATAGATGGAGAGGGAAACCAACATCCTTTCACGCCGGACATGGCGACGGATGAATGTTTTGCTGATTTAGTGATCAGGGCGAATACAACTACCGCTTTTCTGACGGACTCGTATAAACCTTATTTCTTATTGAATCTTCGGGTTACTAAAGAGATAGGACGTCATGTTTCGGTTGCTTTTTGTGCTAATAATCTGCTGCAATCCAATCCGAAACGATATCGGCAGAGTATACAGAAATATGCAGTTGTGAATCCGGATTTATATTATGGTGCAGAAATTAGTATCCGCTTTTAAATTAGTATTTGTATTAAATTTTAGATATTGAATGAGAATGAAATATTATGTATTGTTTTTCTTCGTGTTATTCCTATGTGCTTGTACCGGGGATGAGAATCGTTCTTCATGCTCTGTGAGTGTTCAACTACTTTCTTCTACGGATGAAGTGACCTTGCCTTTCGAAGAGATGGAGGTGGTATTGACAAATAAGGATCAAGGTACGGTTTATACCTCTTCATGTTCTTCTGATGGAGTAGCTTTGTTTAATGTGGAATATGGATATTATACAGTTGCCGTACATTATCAATCTGCTTCCGGAATTATTTTCAGTGGAAGATTGGAATCTTTGTCGTTATTGCCTGAACAGGGTGAAGAAGTGATGAAAGTTCAGTTGCAACTGGCGCGCTCTAAAATAAACGCATTGGTCATTAAAGAGATTTATTATGTGGGTTGTAAAGGAGAGTTGGGAGCAGATTATCAGGCAGATCAATATGTTACACTCTATAATAACTCTGATGAGACTGTATATCTGGATGGATTGTGTCTGGCTTTGGTGGATCCGATGCCAGGTATTGTATCTCCCTGGGTGAAATATACGGATATGAAACGGATTCCCGTTGCTGATATGACTTGGCAATTTCCGGGTAGCGGTAAGGAGTATCCTTTATTGCCCGGAGCAGAAACTACCATTGCAACGAATGCTGTAGATCATACCGGAGGCGAATATCAGCATGCCAATTCAGTTGATTTATCTAAAGTTGACTGGGGATTCTGGCATGTAAGTTTGAGCAAACAGAACATAGCACCCGGTGTGAAACCATTAAATCTGCTTTTAAATCTTAACTCGACTGCATGGATGTATTCATTTCCGGTAGTTGGCCCCACATTCATGATATTTGGATTTGAAGGTATTAGTGCGGAGGAATATGTAAATAATCCATTGAATAGGGAAAACAGGTCCCAAGCTTCTAATAAGACTAAATTCTATTTGATGATTCCGAAAGAGTGGGTGATTGATTGTGCGGAGTGCGTGGAAAATGAAGCCAAGCTTGCCAATAAGCGTGTGCCTGATGAACTGAACCATGAACCTGTGTATATTCCGGAAGGAGATTATTCCGGGAAATCGTTGATACGTAAAAGTGCAGCATCAACCAACGGGCGTTTCATTTATCAGGATACGAACAATGCGGCGGAGGACTTTATCGTATCCAAACCGTCTTTGAAAAAATAAGCAAGCAACTATGCGGAGTACATTATTTATTTTATGGCTTCTGTCGGCGATTCCCATATATGCGCAGTCTGATTCATTACATATCTATTCTATGCAAGAGATTTATCAGCAGAATAATTGGCTGACAGGAGCTAATCCGGTAGGAATGTCATTCAACCGTTTCCGCTCGTTCTCTGTGGCGGAAGTGGGGTATAGGTTTGAAGATGGAAACTTTGGTAATGTCAGTTTGCCCGCTTCATCCAATAAGTATGCGGTGTTTGGTGAATCCTACCAGACTATAGGTAATGTCTCTTTATATGGAAAAATAGGATATGTGAATAACCGGAAGCAAGAGGTGAACTGGAATGGGATGACCGGTGACTGCTGGCGTGGAATAAATCTTTGTGACTCAGTGAGTGGCGATCAACGTTCGGAACAATATCAACTGTCCGGTGCATTTTCATTACCCGTTTCTTTGCGTTGGCTGATTGGTTCGAGGTTCGATTATTTAGTTGACCTGAATGCCAAGGATACAGATCCCCGGAATGAAAACCAGTGGATGGAGTGGAAAATAACTCCCGGAGTTGGTTATGAGTGTGGAAGTCACCGTTTGGGTGCTTCCATATTTTATGGCAATCGTAAAGAAACGGTGGATTATCAGAATATAGGTACTCATACGACATATCCTTTCTTTGTTTCTTATCCGTTAGGGTGCTTTAAAACTTTGCCTAAAGGAGAAAATATAAAATGGTATTATTCTGCACAGGAGTTCGGAGGATTCTTACAAGAAGAGGGAGTTTATGGACGCTTCCGGCTATTTCAACAGATAGGAGGGAACCTTGTCAGACAAAATATAGTAAGTGACCGTATACAAAACAAGAAAGAAGGTGAGACAGATGGCTGGAAGCTGGATTATAAAGGTATAGGCTCATTAGTTTCTCCATTGAATTGCCATGAATGGAGTTGGAAAGTTTTGTTTGACAAGTCGGATAGTTATGATCTTTTGCAGCAGCAGGAAGAGAACATGGGTACATGGCATTCTTCGGGGAAGGTTCTCCGTTCTACTTTCCGTATTAATGAATATGGGCTGACTTATGGTTACTATCGACTTTATAATGAGTGGAATAGTCGTTATTCTATCGTGTCGGGAATTGACTTTAAGCAGACAAAAAGTCAATTGCTTTTTTATCCGGCTGAATATACGCAAACTGTACGCCGTTTTACTGCATATTCTACATTTACTCGGAATTTCTTATTATCTAATGCCCGAATTGATTTAGCTATTGGGGCAGAGTACGGTAAAGGAGGTGGAACTATGATAGCTGAAAAACAGCTGCAATCAGGACAGAATACGCCCGCAATCAAATTATGGCAGAATATGGATCGATTGGAACAGGAGTACAATTACTTAACAGAGCCCAGATGGGCATTGCATTTATCTCTAACTTATACTTATACAGCTTCTTTTACTTGGTTTGCCCGATTGACGGTGGGATATGAAAATGCTTCTAAAAATCTTTTTAATTCAAATAAGGAAAATATTTCTGTACAAATAGGATTGTTCTTCTAAATAGATTCCGTAGTTTTGAAGCGACTAACTCAAAAACAACAAAGTTATGGAAAAGAAAGAAAATTTGGATGGCCGGAATTTAGGTTCGGGACCTGTCGGTAGATGGATTATTTACATTGACAAATGTACGGGATGTGGTGAGTGTGTGGATGCTTGCAGTTTGGGACTTCTTTACATTGAAAATGAGAAGGTTAAGATGAAAGAAGAAAGATACTGTAGTGAGTGTGAAGATTGTGCTAGTGCTTGTGCATTCAGGGCTATAACCTTTAGATAGTTATACCAAGTGAAGAGTTTCTATCTATTTCTTTTTCTGTTCTTATGCAGTGCTTGTTCTAATTCAGGTAAAAGAGAAGTTTTGGATGAAGAATTATCAAAGATGCCGATATTATCAGTTTCTTTTGATTCTTTATTATCTGAGGTCAAAAAAATGTCAGATCAGGATAGAATAGCATCTATAATTAAAATATCGTATAGAAACGAAGAAGAGATAGATGGAATACAAAAACAGAAACGACTTTTAATAGAGGTTTTACCTTTAAGTTCTGGTGGAAATAGAAAGAAAATTTTACTTCAATTAGTGACGATTTATAGTAATTTGGATAGATTTGGAGTTTCAGGTGCTTATTTAGAGGGGCTTAAATGGATAGAAATGTTAGAAGCCAATCATTCACTTTCACAGAAGGAAGAATGGCAAGTGAATGAAATGAAAGCGTTATTGCTTAACGAACGGGGGAATCAAGATGAATTTCTTCCTATTTGGTATAAATTATTAAAACAGTATCGTGAGGCTGATAGACCGGAAGATGTGGGCAAGTGCCTTCTAACTATAGCGAATCATTTTATAATGTTGGAAGATTATGAAAATGCATTACCACTATACAAGGAGGCATACCAGTTGGCATTAGAACATAAATCCATAGAATTACAACAAGTCTCTGGTATTATGTTGATAAAATATTTATGTGGAGCAGGGTATTATTCGGAATCATTGGAATATTATAACAAAATAAAACCGGAAATAGCGTTTAATCCTTCAATGCAGAATGAAGTTGTAAAAAGTTATATGGAGCTTAATAAGCCTGATAGTGCACGTATTTACTTAGCTGCAAGGTTGTTATCAGAAAGAGGTGATAAGATTGTTCTAAACTGTATGATGGCTGAAACCTATATTCCAGAAGGACAGGAAGATTCCGCTTTTGTGTTTTTGGATAGGGCTATGAAATCTTATAAAGAGAAAGCGAAGAACTATCAAAAACAAGGTAGAGAAGCCATCTTGCCTAATTGTTTTTTATCTCCTTGTTATTTGTTTGCTGATTTATTGTGGAAAAAAGGTAAGATTCAACAAGCAAGTCAATATTATATGATTGTTGAACCTTTAATGAAAGAGAGGGTTAAAACGCCCGTTCGGATGGAGCTCCAAATAAAAGCTCTTACCAATTTCAGTTCTTTCTGCCGTGAAACTAAGCAATATGAAAAAGCTCTTGATTTATTAGCTCGACGAGATTCTGTTTTGCAAACGTATTTGGAATTTAAGGCAAAGAACGATAAAAAGAATTATGCAGAGCGTTTAAAGATTCAGGAATTGAAACATGAATTAAATGAGAGTGAAGATGCCAATAGAGTAAATACACATGTGGCTGCAATCTGTATTTTTCTATTAGTAATTTCTGTAGCAGCTACATTCAAGTCCATATCTATGTACCGTAAGTTGAAGAAACAAGGTGCCGTAAATTATAGACTTCAAGGAATGATTAAGAAATGCGATGAAGGGGATGCGTCTGAATCACATTCTGTATCTATGGATCAATATGAACTTTTATTCTGGCAAGCCTTACATAAAGTTCGTGATGAACAATACTTCCTTAAAAGTGACCTTACGATAGAGACATTGGCTGATGTACTGAATACGAATCGTTCTTATTTATCGGTTAGCATCAATAGATTCTGTGATAAAGGCTTCAGTGTTTGGCTGAATAATTTCCGTATTCAGCATGCCGAACAACTGATGAGAGAAAATCCTTCAATTGCCCTTAAAGATTTGCCGGAGCAGTGTGGTTATGCAACCACTGGTACTTTTGTTCGGAACTTTAAGAGGTGTCATAACATGAGTCCAAGTGAATTTATGAATAAACTTCTTATTGAACAAACACTTCCTAAAGTAGAGAAGGCTTTTCAGTAAATTGATTATCTTTGAGCACACTAAATGATTCATAACTTAATTATCCTATATCAATGAAAACAACTATTTTATTACCAGTAATCAGTCTTTTCTTATTCCTTGCATCTTGCACGAATCCCAGTGATAAGAAGGTAAATGATCAAACTTCCGAATCCTCCGAAAGTGGTGTAACCTCTACTGATTGGCAATCTCGTTACGATAAACTTGAAGCCTCCGATTTGCCCGACAATGTGATTCAGCTGATTGGTAAAGAGTGGATGCTTGTAACGGCAGGCAATGAAAACTCTTTCAATACAATGACTGCCAGTTGGGGTGGTATGGGATACATTTGGGAACGTCCTTCTACCTTTATTTTTATACGCGATACCCGCTATACTTATCAATTCCTCCAACAGCATGAGAGTTTCACCCTCAGCTTCTTTAATGAAAAATATCGCAATGCCC
>ERZ1673701.2654-NODE-2654-length-13416-cov-5.393982_pt1 | contig 13416 bp, 8 predicted proteins | sample MGYA00580231_ERZ1673701 | MGnify/ENA primary metagenome ERZ1673701 (study PRJEB41218, sample SAMN15661798) | gut metagenome | host: Homo sapiens | place: Canada: London | collected 2015-08-20/2019-03-30 | study: EMG produced TPA metagenomics assembly of...
CAGCGGTCTCCAAAACCGCGTGTCGAGAGTTCGAGCCTTTCTGCCCCTGCCAAAAGAAGCCATGACGTTGTCATGGCTTCTTTTTTTTCGCCGGTGGCTCCGCTTTTGCGGCAGATGCCCGCGCAGCCGGCCACAGGCGGCGGGAAAATGCCGGAATTGTGCGGAGAGACGGCCTTTGACGCACTATGCTCCGGGTTTTGTCGATATTAAATAGAAAAAATCGGGAAATTTTGTGCGGAAATAAAGTTGATTGTTTGTCGAAATGGTGCTATGCTATCCCGTGTATATCCAGAAAAGGGAAATCACCCCGCAAAGGGACGATTTTCCAGCCCGCGCAGGTGCAAGGGGCGCCTGCATTGGAGGGAGATACCGGCAGAAAAGGGTACCCTTTTCCCGTTTCAACCCAGTTGAAACGATGGCTTTTCCGCATGGGACGGCGTTCCGCGCGGCGGAGCCTGCCACTGATCCGCAGGGGGTGCGGACCCGCTGGTGCAGTGCCGCGGGCACGGTGCGGACAGCGCACAGCATGATTCCGCAGACAGACCAAAAAATCACATGAAAGGATGGGGGAACATGAACAAAACAAGAATGGGCAAAAGAGCAGCGTCATTACTGCTTTCGCTGGTAATGATGCTGTCTCTGCTGCCGACGGCGGCGTACGCTACGATGGCGGACGGCGTCGAAACCCAGGGCGCGATCGTCTCCGAAAACGGAACGGACGTGTCCGACGACAGCAACAGCAGCGGTAACACCGATGACTTGCAGGTCGGAGACAGCGAGGGCAGCGGTAACACCGGCGACCAGCAGGTCGAAGGCAGCAACGGCAGCGGCACGGCGGATGATACCACCGGTACTGAGGGCGGCGCTGATCCTACCGATTCTGTGAACGGAAACGATTCCGCAGACCCGCAGGATGGCGATGGCGCGGTGACACCCGCTGCCACCAACGTGGTCAGCACCAGCGAGGAACTGGTGGCGGCTATCGCTGCGGCCAGCGATGGTGACACCATCACGCTGGGCGAGGGCGAATTCACCACTTACGGCAGCACCTCACCCATGAAGTCTCTGACCTTTGTGGGCGCGGGCACAGGTACCGTGTGGACCATCGGTGACCTGGACAAGGACGTCGGTGGTGAGGGAAATGGCGATTACAGCTTTGAAGGCTGTGACACCATCACCTTCAAGAAGATGACCCTCAAGGTCGACAACAAGAACTATCGCGGCTTCATCCGGATCAACCACACCGTGGTGGAGAACTGCACTCTTGAGGGCAGGACTGCATATTGGGGCTATGAGACCGCGAAGTTCGTGGACTCTACCTTCACGGCACCGGAGGGCGACTATGCTCTGTGGGATTATTCCACCAAGGACATGTCCTTTGACGGCTGCACGTTCAACATTTCCGGTAAGGGCGTCCATGTCTACGTGGAGGCCGCCAATGCCGACAAGGACGTTACGCGCACGGTAGCAGTGAACAACTGCACAGTCAACTCCTCCGCAGAGGGCAAGGCGTTCCTGAACATCAAGAACAGCTCGCAGTCTTATGATGTGACGCTGAGCGGCGAGAACACGGTGACAGGCCTTGCAGAGGACAGCACTACCGGCTCCGCGCTGTATCAGGTGGAAACTACTGAGGTCACTGAGACCACCGGCAATCCGGTCACGGTGAAGCAGGAGAACAAGGCTGGCGAGCTTGAGACCGTTTACGAGGTCAAGAAAACGGAGAAAGCCTACGTGGCAGAGGTCAACGGCGTCAAGTACGACTCCCTGCAGGCAGCTATCGACGCGGCTGCTAAGAATGCGACCGTGACCCTGCTGGCGGACACCCGCGAGAATGTCACCATAAACACATATGGGCTGACCCTCGACCTGAACGGTCGCACCCTCAGCGGCGGCACCGTGGCGGGCAAGCCCGCGCTGACCGTTACGAACCGCGTCACCGTCAAGGACAGCAGCCCGGCGCAGACCGGTACCATCATGCGTGAGGATACCGCGGAGAATTCCGGCGTCAGCTCCCACTATGTCATCGACATTCAGGGCCAAAACACTTTCCTGAAGTTTGAAGGCGGCACCGTCAAGAACAACAGCGGCAACAAGAAGGGGAATGGCGCGTCCTTGGTGCGCGTGGGCGATGACAGCGTCAAGGCATGGCCTCAGCTGACCATCGCCGGCGGCACGTTTGCTCAGGATAACTTCATCGTGATCAAGGTCGATCGCGGTACATTCTACCTGACCGGCGGTACGCTGAATTCCAAAAACGACTACGCGGTGGAGAACTGGAAGTCCGCTACCATCAAGGGCGGCACGGTCAACGGCGCTGTGGCGGCCTGGACGTACAGCGGCGGCGCTAACAGCGATCTGACGATCAGCGGCGGCACCGTCAACGGTGACGTGACCTCTGTGAACTACGGCAGCGCCGATGGCAAGGTGGCCAAGGTCAGTATCACCGGCGGCACCGTCAATGGCGAGCTGGATACCCGCAGCTACGATCCCAGCACCAATGAGCTGACCAGCATCGACGACGCCACCAAGGCGACTATCGCTGTCACCGGCGGTACGTTCTCCAGCGACCCCACCAAGTACGTGGTGGAGGATTCCGCCATTAACAAGAACGACGACGGCACTTTCGGCGTGGCGAAAGCCTATCTGGCCAAGGTCGGCGACACCTCCTACTACACCATGGAGGAGGCGTTCAAGGCGCAGACGGCCAGCGGCGAACCTATCGTCATGCTGCGCGATTATACCACCGGTTCAACATTCAACTCCGGCACCATTAAACGCACGGTGGATCTGAACGGCCACACCTGGACCTGCACCGGCACGGATGCAAACAGCGCGGCCTTCGAGATCAACAACCCCAATGCGACGCTGATCGTGAAGAACGGCAAGGTGGTCAGCAGCCAGTTGGTGGGTCTGATCCCCTCCGCCATGGGCGGCACCATCAAGTATGACAATTCCAGTCTGGAGTTCGAGGGCGTCGAGATGACGACCACCGCCCGCAGCGGCATCGAGACCAACGGCAACAACACCAACGATACTGTGACGCTGAGGAACAGCACGCTGAACGTGCCCAACGGCTTCGGCATCTACTTCCCCAGCTCCGGCACGCTGACCATCGACAACAGCAAGATCAACGCCCAGACCATGGGCGTGCAGGTCTGCGCCGGCAGCCTGAACATCAGCGGCGCTGACACGGCCATCACCGTCTCCGGTGACGGCATTGACAAGACCATTAACGACGGCGCCATCGAGGACGGCGCGGCCATCTCCATCGTGAACCGCGCCGGCTACAAGGGCCTGTCCAATATCGAGGTCAAGGGTGGCACGTTCACGGCCAAGAGCGGCAACGCCGCAGTCAAGGCCTACGATTGGGATAATACAAACAAGACCGAGAGCGACTTCACGCAGGCTGCCAAGGTTTCCGTCTCCGGCGGTACGTTCTCCAGCGAGGTGGACAAGTCCCTGTGCGCTGAGGGCTACATCCCCACCCAGAACGCGGATGGCACCTTCGGCGTCAAGGTAGGCCAGTATGTTGCCGAGGTCAACGGCGCCAAGTACGCGACCCTGACCGAGGCCATCGACGCGGCCACTAACGACCAGACCGTGAAACTGCTGGCGGATGCCGCTGAGGACGTGGTCATCAGCAAGAGCATCACCCTCGATCTGGGCGGCAAGACCCTGACCAACACCAACGGCGGCAAGGCCACGATCTCCGTGACCGGCGGCACCGTCACCGTGAAGAACGGTAGTGTTGTGGGCGGCACCAGCTACTACAACATCGAGGCCAAGAAGGATGCCAACCTGACGCTGACGGATGTCAACGCCACGGCGGGCAACACCGGCTCCTCCATGATCGACAACTACGGCACCCTGACCATCACCAGCGGTACCTACACCGGCGGTCTGAACGTGGTCAAGAGCGAGGAAGACTCTGTGCTGAATATCAGCGGCGGTACATTCACGCTGAATTATGCGACGAACGGATACACAGGAGTTATCTTTGCGTACGGTGATACCACCATCAGCGGCGGCGAGTTTATCCAGAGCTTGACCACCACAGGACGGTGGAATCACCCGACGGTCATCCTGACCGGTGTTGTGGAGGGCTATGCCGCTATCACGCGGGTTACCGGCGGTCACTTCGTCAACAAGATGTCTGGGGAGAGCATTTTCCGCGGTGTCGGCAAGGGTACCTCCGACAACTTCGAGGTCTCCGGCGGTACGTTCAATAAGAGCATTCCCGAAAGCTACTGCGCCGATGGCTTCATCCCCACCCAGAACGAGGACGGCACCTACGGCGTCAAGGTAGGCAAGTATGTCGCCGAGGTTGGCAGCACCAAGTATGAGACGCTGGCCGACGCTGTTGCGGCGGCGCAGGACGGCCAGACCGTGAGACTGCTGGCGGATGTGGAGCAGAACACCCAGCTGGCCATCGACAAGAGCATCACACTGGATCTGAACGGCAAGACCATCAAGAACACGGAGGACATCTGGGGCGATACTGCCAACGCCATCCTGTCCATCACGAGTGGCGCCAAGGTGACCATCACCGGCAACGGCACCATAGATGCCAAGGAGAACGACTGCTACACCATCAACGTGGCGAAGGGCGACCTGACCATCGAAAACGGCACCTTCTACGGCAACGTCAGCGTGGTTCAGGTGGAGGAGGGTACCCTGTCTGTCAAGGGCGGCGCCTTCGACCTGCACCAGAAGTGGGAAGGCAGCAGCAAGTATCTGTTCAACTGCATCGATAAGGCGTATGTGGACGGCAGTGCGAATGTCGCCATCAGCGGCGGTACGTTCGTCGGCTTCGACCCCAACGTCTCCCCCGAGCAGAAGGTGGACGGCAAGACTCCCAGCTTCGCGGCTCCCGGCGTTGGTATCACCAAGAACGAGAACGGCTCCTTCACGGCGGCTGCCGGCATGACCGCCCAGATTCTGGACAAGGACGGCAATTCCGTCAAGGCGTACAAGACGCTGGCCGAGGCCGTTGCGGCGGCTCAGGATGGCCAGACCGTGAGACTGCTGGCGGATGTCGCCGAGAGCAGCATCAAGGTCAACGCGAATATCACCATCGACCTGAACAAGATGACCGTGACCGGTAGCTTTGTCACCTACGGCGAAGTGACCATCCAGAACGGTACCATTGATGTTCCCGACGGCAAGACGAACTATGCCTACGGCAAGTTGACACTGGCGGATGTGGACATCACCGGCAAGGCGGCCAGCAGTTCTCTGCTGAGTGTGAACTACAACGGCAGCGTGACTATCGACAAGGATTCCACCATCGTTGCGGACAGCGAACAGCTTCATTATCCTGCGGTGTTCATCAAGGGTCAGGATGACAGCGGCAAGACCTATGCTCCCGAACTGAATATTTACGGCACGGTGCAGAGCGCCAAGACACCCGCCATCCAGGGCAACGGCACTGACAGAGGCGTGTCCCACGTCAACGTGTTTGAGGGTGCAGTTGTCAAGTCCGAGAAGCTTGCTATCTACCTGCCCCAGCCCTGCGAGGTCAACATCACCGGCGGCCTGGTGGAGGGCTACTGCGGTATCGGCATCAAGTCCGGTACGCTGAACATCTCCGGCGGTACGGTCCGCGGCGTTGCCAACGACAATGTCATCGGCGATGAGTATTCCCAGACCAACGGTATCAGCTATGACGGCTCTGCCATCATGATCGACTCCTACATCGGCTACGCCGGTCAGGTTCAGATCAACATTTCCGGCAACGCTGTGGTGGAGAGTAAGTATTCCACCGCTATCCGTGAGATCGGTAACGACAAGAGCCAGACTAACCTGGTGGGCCTGGACATTACCGGCGGCACGGTGCTGGGCGCCAAGGATACGGACGCTGTTCTGGTCCGCGACGTGACCGCCAAGGATGTCAACATCTCCGGCGGCGAGTTCAGCAGCATCGTCAAGAAGGAGTATTGCGCTCCTGGCTTCACGCCTGTGACGACTGCCAACAGTGAGGGTCGCTACGGCGTGGAGATCGGCATGTTCACCGTCATGGTGACGTCCCGCACCACCGGCAGCAACAGCCCCGTGGCCAATGTGACCGGCGGCGGCAGCAACATCACCTACGCGCAGGGCACCACGGTCACGGCGTCCGCCATCAGCGGCTACAAGTTCGTGGGCTGGTTCGTCAACGAGTACACCGGCACGCCGTACAGCACCGACCTGACCTGCGAGGTCAAGCCCACCGCTGACTGCACCATGATCGCGGTCTATGAGCCCATCAGCGGCGGCAAGTTCTGGCTGACTGTTACGGCTTCCGAGTTCACGGTCAACGGCGGCGCGGTGCAGGATTCCTACCTGTATGAGCAGTTCGCCATCGGCACATCTGTGACGGTGAACTTCACCGGCACGGAGAACTTCCTGTACTGGGTCAACGCATCCAACAAGGTGGTCTCCACCGATAAGAGCTACACCTTCTCCATGGGCAGCGCCACGACCCTGAAGGCCGTGTATGCCGAGAAGGAAGAGAACCAGGCCATGGTGGTCTTCATCTCCCACACGCAGCAGGTCATCAGTTCCAAGGGCTACACGGACACGCAGGAGATCCAGTTCCCCGAGCCTCCCATCAAGATGGGCTGCACCTTCACTGGCTGGTCCATGACGGAAGCTGAGATCCGCGCGGCCATGGCCACTACCACGACGGGTATCATCGTTGTGGAGCCGGTGTACGAATTCAGCGCGGGCTCTTACACGGTAACCGTCAATTACCCGAATGACGAGACGGCAACTTACACGGCTACAGTCGGCAAGATCACTACGGTAACAGCGAAGAGCATTGACGGAAAGGTCTTCAAGTGCTGGAAGAACGGCGACACCGTGCTTGGCTACACGGAGACCCTGAAGATCGCGCCTCGCGGCGATCTGACCCTGACGGCTGAATATGTTGATGCCGGCACCACAGTGGATCGTCTGCCCGTGATCGCACTGACGGAGATCAGCGCCAGCCAGCAGGGCGCGAAGTACGCAGTCTCCTTCACGGCAACGCGCTCCGTGCCCGATGGCTACACGGTCACTGAGCAGGGCATTCTGGTGAGCACCAACAGCCGGTACGGCCAGTCGGATGCGCTGGACGCCATGAAGCTGGATGCCAATGGCGCCAAGCCCGATGATACGTTTATCCTGAAGGCAACCAACACTGACGCGACGGGCGTAACAGTCCTGAATGGTACCGTGTCGGCTGCGGATCGTACGGTGTATGGCCGCGCTTACATGATCCTGCGCGACAGCAGCGGCGCCATGGTGTACGTGTACAGCGATACGATCCTGTCCGGCAGCTACAACAGTCTGACTACTAATGGAGGTAACTGAAAATGGACAAGAAGCAGTATGAAGCTCCGGAGATGCAGGTCATTCTGACCACCGGTGAGGACATCATCACGACGTCCATTCCGGACGGCGGCGACATCGATCTTGGCTGATCCGCCATCTCCGACCCTAACCCAAAACAGGGGCATAGTCCGCGCGGACTATGCCCCTGTGCGCAAAGCAAAGGAGCGACTTATGAAAAAACTCATCCCCGTGCTGCTGTCGCTGCTCATGGCGCTGGCCATGACGGCCACGGCGCTGGCTGCCACCGTCTACACCGAGGGTGCGCTGCACTACACCATCGCGGACGAGTCCATCACCATCACCGGCTATTTCGGTAAGGACGCCGCAGTCACCGTACCGGCCAGCATCGCCGGTATCCCTGTGAACACCATCGCCAAGGGCGCGTTCACGGACAATGACAACGTGAAAACGGTGGACCTGCCGGACACCATCACTGCCGTGGAGGAGGGGGCCTTCGCCTCCGGCATCACGGTGAACTACAACAGCAACGTCAACGGCGGCAACACGCCGGGCGACAGCAAGCCCGATGACAGCAAGCCCGATGACAATAAGCCCGCCGACAACAAACCCAATAACGGCGGCTCCGGCACCACCACCGGCGCCGACACGGGCACCGTGGACGTGGACAACTCCGGCACTGCCGGGGGTACCAACGGTACCACGGGAGGCACCGGCGGCGCAGAGGACACCGGCATCGACGAGGGCACCGTCTCCGTGGACGACCTGCCGGACTCTGCCGACAGCCAGACCGGCACACAGGACAGCGCCGCCGTTCCTCAGCAGAGCGCGGGGCTCACATGGCTGTGGGTGCTGCTGGGCGTCATCGCCGTGGCGGCGATCATCGGCATCGTCGTGATGCGGAAAAAATAGCACTGAGACACGAAACCGCAGGAGGGTAAGCCCTCCTGCGGTTTTTTGCGCAAAAAAAGGAAGCGGACGGGTCACGTCCGCTCCAAGTGAGGAGAAAAATGATGGAAAACTAATTTCAAACGGGCGCTGCCCGCTGAAACCATGGGAAGATCAGAACAGGGTACACAGCAGCCACGTCAGTCCGATGGCCGCCGCGCCGATGGCGGCCCACAGCCAACCGGGGACGCGGACGCGCCGGCGCGGCAGACCCTGACAGCGGGCATAGTTCTTGGCGATGCGGACGGCCTGATCCACCAGCTGCTGTGAGCTGACGCCGCCGCCATCGGTGCGCAGAATGAAAATGGCCTGTTCGAAGATCTGGGGGTCTGGAGAATCCACCACGATGACGCGGCGGGAAATACCTTTAACCAAGCATATGCCCTCCTTGCTGTCCGTTTACTGCGCCGCCCTATCGCATCGGGCGACGGTAGTAGTATGGACGGCGCGGCGGCAGATTATACCTGCGCGGGGCCATTTTCTTCGCCCCGCAGCCGGTGCAGCACCAGCACGGCGCAGTCGTCGGACCGCCCGCCGTGATCGGCGGACACGGTGAGGATGCGGCGGGCCAGGGCGTCGGGAGTGCCGCCGCCCCAACCGGCCAGCAGGTCCTGCAGCCACTCGTCCCCGTCGCCGCCGACCACGCCGTCGGAGACCATCACCAGCCAGCCGTCCGGCGGCAGAACGAAGCGGATGACATCGGGCTGGCGGTCTACACCCTCCAGTCCCGCAGGAAGCGCCGCACCGCCGTACCGCGTGACGCGGCCCAGCTTTTTCAGATACGACGGCGCAGCACCGTATTTATAGAGCGCGGCCTCACCGGTGCTGCGGTCCAACCGCAGCAGGTCGATGGTGGTGAAGCCCGCGCCCTCACGGCAGCGCAGCAGCATCGCCGTGTTCAGTGTTTTCAGGGCCGGCAGCGGCTCCACGCCCGCCTGTAAAAACTGCTTCAGTAACCGCACGGTCATGGCGGCCTCGCGGTGGGCAGCCTCGCCGCTGCCCATGCCGTCGGACAGCAGCAGGCACGCCGCGCCGCCCGCCTCGAAGGACGCCGCCTGATCGCCGCACAGTGTCTCGCCTTCCTTGGGCCGCAGGGCGATGGCGGTGCGGCAGGTAAAGCGGGGCGGCGCCGACACCGGCATACCGGGGGACAGCACCTCCGACATCTGGGCGTACTGCTGCCGCGCCATCTGATACGCCTCCTCCAGCTGGAGCCGGTGGGCGCGGCGCAGCAGGAACTGGTGCAGCTGGTCGTTCAGCGCCTCCAGCAGCTGGGGGAAGTGCAGGCAGCGGCTGGCAAAATGCAGGGGGAAGTCCTCTGCGCAGGCGCTGCCGCGGCGCAGCAGGCGGGGACAGGCGTCGTTGAAGGCATTGTAGGTGTCGTTGTAGTGTGCCTGCCAGCAATCCCGCTGCAATAGACACCCTGCGCAGACCTGCTCCGCCGCGCGGTCGAACAGCACGGCGGGATTCTCCGGCCGCGGCGGCGATACCTCGGTGAAAAAGCTGTCGTACACGGCGCGGAACGCGGCGGCGGGGGTGGCCTCCGGCTGGGCCGGCGGCGCGGGCGCCTGCTGGGCGAGCCGCAGCGGCAGGCGCTGAGACAGCAGGAGATAGAGCCCCGCGCCCGCCACGCTCTGAAACAGCAGAGGCAGCGGGTCCGGTCCGTCCAGCAGCGTATATCCGGCCATGGCTGCGGCAGTATACACCAGCGGCACGGCCAACCGGCCCCGCTCCCTGACGGCGGAGGCGGCTCCCATCCCGCCGCAGCACACTGCGGTCAGCAGCACCGCATCGCCGGTGAACAGATCCATGGTCAGACCGGCCACGGCTCCCGCCGCCGCGGCGGAGGCGGGGGACAGGCACTTCGCCGCGGCCATCAGCAGCGCCGCCGCCAGCACGCCGCCCACGCGGAAGCCGGAGAACGACCAGCCGTAGGCGGTGAGGGACAGACCCAGACCCAGCAGGAACAGCGCCTGCCCGCGGCTCGCCGCCGGGGCATTGGCGTCCGACAGCGACGGCAGCAGCGCCGCCGCAGCGTACAGCACGGTACAGGCAGCGGCGCACAGCGCCCACTGCCGCGGCTGCCGCTGGATGAGATAGGCCGACTGCACCAGCAGCGTCATCAACACGGCAGCCACAGGCCGGAATACCGGACGGCGGTACAGGCGGGTGGTGCAGAACGCCGTGTTGGCACAGAAGATGAGGATGGCGGCGGCGGTGTGGCGCAGCCCCGCCTGAAAATCCAGAAAAAGGAAAGCGCCCAGTCCCGCGCCCAGCAGGGCGCTGAGCCCGGGCCAGCTGACGCCTGCGGCGGAGACAGCCGCCAGCGCCCATGGGCTGTACAGGCCGTCCAGCGCCGCACCGGACAGCAGAAACGCGGCGGCCGCCGGTAAAAACCCCGTCAGCAGGGAGCGGAGCGGGACGGACCGGACGGCCTCGGTGACAGTTTTCAAGGCTTGTCCCTCCTTTCACGCCTATTGTAACCGGAACGGCGGACGCATCCTGTCGGGAAATGGCGGCGCATCCCAAAGCCGCCGGCCGCCGCGGCGGAAAATTTTGCTGTTGTATTTCCCACGCCGATTTGGTACAATGCCGTTGACAGAAACTGACACACTTCGTACAGGAGGAGACCCATGAAAAAGCTGTTTGCCATGCTGATGGCACTGACGATATTAATGACCATGGCCGCCTGCGGACAGCAGACGACGGACGAGGCCGGCGGCACCGTGGACCCCGGTGCCGTGGAGGATCAGGGTACCTCGGGTCAGGTGGACATGCCCGCCGATGACGCCGGCACGCCGGAGCTGGGCAGCGTCAACGGCGGCACCTACACCAACGAGTTCGCCGGCATCGGCTGCACGCTGGACGAGACCTGGACGTTCTACACCGAGGCGCAGATCGCGGAGATCAACGGTTTCCTGACGGAGGGCACCAGCGACGAGGAGATGCGCCAGCTGATGGAGGAGAACCAGAGCGTGTACGATATGTACGCCTCCTCCACCGATGGGCTGATGACCATGAACGTGGTGTTCCAGAACATGGGACTGCTGTTTGGCACCACCATGAGCGCTCAGGACTACGTGGAGCTGTCCGCAGAGCAGCTGCCCGACGCCATGGGCACCTACGGCTTTGAGGACGTGACAGCGTCCGTGACCACGGCGGAGTTCGCCGGTGCGGAGTGTCCCGCGATCGCCATCACCGCCACGGTACAGGATACCCCCATGTATGAGCTGCTGGTGTGCATGAAGGAGGGCAACTACATCTACTGCGTGACGCTGTGCAGCTACACGGAGGATGTGACGGCCCAGATGGCAGCGCTGTTCTACACGCTGTAAGCAGCAAACCCGTGAGCCGCGGCAGACGCCGCGGCTCGCTTTTTCGGAAAGGAGCGGAGACCATGGCAAAATATGTGCTGATACCGGATTCCTTCAAAGGAACGCTGTCCTCGGAGGACATCTGCCGCATCGCGTCGGAGGAGATATTGCGGCTGGAGCCGGAGGCAGAGATCTGCGCCATTCCGGTGGCGGACGGCGGCGAGGGCACGGTGGACGCCTTTCTGGCCGCCGTGGGCGGCACGCGGGCGGAGGTGCCCTGCACAGGGCCCTGCGGCCAGGAGGTCATGGGTTTTTACGGCCTGCTGCCGGACGGCACGGCGGTGGTGGAAATGGCCGCAGCGGCGGGCCTGCCGCTGGCGGGCGCGTGCCGCGATCCGGAAAAGACCACTACCTACGGCGTGGGCCAGCTGATGGCCCACGCGCTGTCCCGCGGAGCAAAGCGGCTGGTGCTGGGACTGGGCGGCAGCGCCACCAACGACGGCGGCTGCGGCGCGGCCGCCGCGCTGGGCGCGGAGTTTCTGGATGCGGAGGGACGGGCGTTCGTGCCTACCGGCGGGACGCTGACCCAAATCGCCCATATCCGCATGGAGGGGCTGCGGGAGACGCTGGCGGGCGCGGAGGTCACGGTGATGTGCGACATCGACAACCCCCTGTGCGGTCCCGCTGGTGCGGCGGCGGTGTTCGGACCTCAGAAGGGGGCGGACGCGGCCATGGTGGCCCGTATGGATGCGGGCCTGCGCCATCTGGCGGAGATGCTGGAAAAAGACGTGGGCATGGAGGTGCTGACACTGGCGGGCGGTGGTTCAGCCGGCGGCTTCGGGGCCGGTGCGGCGGCATTTTTCGGCGGACAGCTGCGCATGGGCATTGATGTGGTGCTGGATCTCACGGACTTTGACCGGAAATGCCGCGGCGCATCGCTGGTCATCACCGGCGAGGGTCATCTGGACAGCCAGAGCCTGCGGGGGAAGACGGTGGTGGGCGTGGCCCGCCGCGCCCGGGCGCTGGGTGTACCGGCGGCGGCGCTGGTGGGCGGCTGCGAGACGGCGCTGGACGCGGTGTACGCGGAGGGCGTGTCCGGCGTGTTCCCCATCCATCCGGCGCTGTGCACCTGGCCCCAAGCCGCCGTGCGGACCGAGGAGGATCTGCGCTTCACCATGGGCAATCTGCTGCGCTTTATGGCCGCCCTGCGGCGATAATAAAAAACGGGAGACCGCACCGCAGTCTCCCGTTTTCGTATATGGCTCCAAATGTAATCAGATGATCTTCTCAAAGACCATAGTGGCCTGGATGCGCTCGCCGCCCGGCATGCCCTCGCCGTTAGAGGCGGTGATGGTGTGCAGGCGGCAGCCCTTGCGCGTTCCGCTGCCCGCTCGCAGGCAAACGATTTTGCACAGCAAAATCCCTGCTCCAAAAAGAAAGACACCCGTGAGGGTGTCTTTCTTTTTGTGACCACCCACCACTTTTGTTGTCTGTGAATCAGCGCTTTTTGTCTTGTTTCTCCGGTGGCGTAGTGACCCCTTCCAGCAGATCTGTCACGACCTGATTGAGCTGGGCAGCATTCTTGAAGGTAATAACGGGGACACCGGTTTGGCTTTCAATGGCTTTCCGTGCATCACCGGCCACTTTTCCTCCGGCACGCGCCACATCAATGTTTTCCGAAAATGTCTCCGGAGCTTTCTGCTTGGAGATTTCCGTGGTGGTCGCCTCTGCCAGCATATTCAGCACCAGCTCCAGCGTGGTCATGTTGTCGCGGAGGTTTTCTCGCTTCAGGCCCTTGAGGTTCTTATATTGCCGTGTGGACACCCCTGACCATGCACGG
>ERZ1673701.2665-NODE-2665-length-13373-cov-39.611954_pt1 | contig 13373 bp, 14 predicted proteins | sample MGYA00580231_ERZ1673701 | MGnify/ENA primary metagenome ERZ1673701 (study PRJEB41218, sample SAMN15661798) | gut metagenome | host: Homo sapiens | place: Canada: London | collected 2015-08-20/2019-03-30 | study: EMG produced TPA metagenomics assembly of...
GCGAACTCCTAATATAAATGTGTACAGTTCAATTAAAATTTGATTCTATGTAAATGTATATGATTGTATAAACATTTATCATTTTATGCAAAATGTTCACAATTTGTTCATTGACAATTATGGATTATTGTGGTATACTTAGCGTAGCGAAACATGAAAGAGGACATGCAATAGCGGTCAAGTAGTAAGACAACAGTTAGTTGTTAAACTAACAACCGCGGTTGTATCCGAACAAGTTATAAGGAGGTGTATTATGGGAGTAGATACGCTGATAGGCATTTTGAAGAAGTTCAAAGAGGGCAATCCGAATGCGGTTGTTTATTCAATCGCAGTTATGGACGGCACGCCAGATTGTGCGCGGTTGTATTGGTACACCGACAACGACGGCGGCCACATGGATTTCTATTTCTAAAGGTTTCACGCGGGTTTGTCCTTAACAAGCCCGTCCCCAAGTCCAGACGTCTGGACTAGTTCAAAATCAAAACTCAATAACGAAAGGGAGCAAATTACTATGAGTACAACTAACAAAGTCGCCAAGTTCGACGCGAAACAGATTCTCGCAAAGCCCGAAGTTAAGATTTTCAATGACCAAGTCGCCAAGTGCGAGAACGCAGGCCGCCTTGCACAGGTCACTGTCGCCAACCTCATTTACGCCGCGGATAACGACGGCACTACTAAAGCAATGGGTCTAGACAGTGCCGCGGATTTCCTTATTCAGGTACGCGGATACAGCCGTTCGCAGGCCTACAACCTTCAGCGCGTCGGGCGCTTCCTCAAGGGCACTACCGAGAAAGACCTGGGCGGAAACGTCTACAGCGTGTCCGCGTTGCTGGAACTCTTAACGGCGTTCAATAACGACTATGAAGCCGTACACAAGTTCATCGCAGAGGGCAAGACAGACGCCTTCACGTCCGTCCGCAAGTTGCGCGCCGCACTCAAGGCCGCAACCACCCCGAAAATCGCCGCCGACGCTGAAAGCAAGGAAGTCACAGAAAGCGAAAGCAAGGCCGAAAGCGAAAGCAAGGCCGAAAGCGAAAGCAAGGACGAAAGAAAGCCGTATATCGTGGATATGGCTATTATCGTTCCTAATGGCGTCGGTGGTGAAGTGACGTACAAGTCAATCAATGGCAAGTACACCTTGCCCGGCATCGTCGTCCCGTTGGCAAAGCTCGCAGCCATCAACAAGCATCCCGACGGCAAGATTGTCGTTACCATCAAAGCTGTAAAGTGATTTCACTTTACACCCGCCCGCACTGGGCGGGCATTTTGTGACCCCAACATATGAACACTTGTTCATATGAACAGTCCAGTCGTCTGGACCTATGAACACTTGTTCATATATCATTGACTTGTTATGTGAACATATGTTCACATGTTCACATGTTCATTTCCAAGTATTTCCAGTTTTGGCATAAACTGGGTTTACAACCAGGAGTTGTAGCCCACAACCATAGGTTGTAGCTGGTTGTAATCTCTGTCTGGATACTACCGTGCATTTTATGAATGCAGTGAGTGTCGCGGCAAGTCCAGACGTCTGGACTGGTTCCAGAAAACACCCCGCCTGACTAAATAACCCGCCTGAGGTAAAATTTTATGAAAGAAAAATTTCGTTGGTTCCAGTTTGAAGTTGTTCCCTATCTAGCGTTGCCATTTGGCATCGTAGCGTTCTACTTAGCGGCGGTGATTGCACCGTGAGCGTACCAATAGCTCGGTTCTGTCCTAAAGACTGTATCTGCTGGCATTGCAAAATGTTAGGAATTACTCCGTATTGTTGCGGTGATACCGCTCATAATCTGGACTGCCCCGAAGATAAACTAGGTCAGTCCTGTCCCGATTTCACTCCGATTCAAGTCCAGACGTCTGGACTGAATAAATAAACCGGCCTGACGGCCACACAGAAAGGAAATAATATTATGTTCGACTTCCGTAAAGCTGCTCTCGATTCCACCATGCTGTCCACTCTTCAGACTGACCGCGAAAAGATCTCCACTCGCGACCTCATCCAGCAGTTCCCCGACGGTATCACCGTCAATGCGTTCGACTTCGCCACTGTCGACGACAAGTCTTTTGCCGTCGTGACGTTCAACGAGGACGATACCAAATACTACAACGGCGGTACCGTCCTTACCAAGATGTGCGTGGCATGGGCGGCCGGGTTCGCGGGCGACCCCGAAGCGGCGTCTACTGCTCTGGCCAAGGCCGGCGGCGTCAAGCTGAAGTTCACCGAAGCCAAGACCAAGAACGGCAACAACGTGACGACCATCACCGTCGTCTAATCCCGAAAGTGAGGTGACTAGGGAGTCCAGACGTCTGGACTCCCTTTATTATATGAGAGTACAAGAATATGTCGGTTATGTTTGCGCCATTGCACGACGTAGGCACGGAGACCCGCAATGGAAAGTTGCTCAACATCTCGGAACATGTCAGCAGACAATCTCAAACTTTGAGCGAGGAAGGTGCGATTCTTACCCCGTCCTAGTGTATTACATAACGTGGTTTCTCAACGAAGATGACATAAAAATGATAAAAGAGGGTGTTCGTAATGGCAAAATCAAAACGCAATCCCGGTCAAGGAAGAAACACGAAGTACCAGTTGAGCCAGAAGTCGTTGGACGTTCTGTCGATGGGTGTTCGCAACCTTTCTCGTCTGTCTCTGAAGGAGCAAAAGGTGACGCTTCGGCAGTTAGTACAAACAGCTAACCGTCGAATCAAGTCCCTTGAGCGTCTTAGTCTTACCCCTACAGCCCTGCGTCACGTTCATGAAGCTGGATATAAAAAATTTAGTCTCAACGTAACCGAGAAAGAATTGCATAAAGAATATGCGGCATTACAGGATTTCTTTACGCAAAAGAGTAGTACCTATGCAGGGGCTGTGGCCGTTGAGAAAGAGTTCTTTAAAAATCAGGCTCTTATTGCAACCATGACACCGAGAAGTGCTGCTGACCTGACAGAGGAACAGGTAAAAACTCTGTATAGGGAAACGGGCGGTGAAATCACCCCAGAAATGGCAGAGAAGTTTGCCAAGGAAAACATCGTGCAGTTCTGGGATATTTTCCATGAGATTCAAGAGACTGACCCTAACTATCGTGAAGCCCGCGGCAGTTTGGCGTTAAAGCAGGTCTATGAGCGGGAGTATGACCCCGACGAAAACGTCAAAAAGATGAAAGACAGAATTATGTCTATCATGAAATCTCAAGAACGCGGCGAAGTAGCCGAGAAGAAGGAGAAGCGAGATGTTTTTTCTGCGGGACGAAATTCTCTCTAATGAGGATTTTCTGTTCACGTTAGAGATTGAAAAACACAGCTTTGAAATAGTAAGTGTGCGCAAGAAGTGCAAGTATTACAACGTGCCTGCATCGTTCGATATTGAGACTTCCTCGTTCCTAGTCCAGACGTCTGGACTGAAATGCAGTACGATGTATGAGTGGACGTTTGGCATCAACGGTTTTATAACCGCTGGAAGAACGTGGGACGAATACATTGAGTTGATTTCAAAGGTAGAAGAAATCCTAGGAATCAACGAGAATCTCCGCTTGATAGTTTATGTACATAACCTATCATACGAGTTTCAGTTCATGCGCAAATTATTTGAGTGGGACAAAGTGTTCTCGCTGGATGTTCGTAAACCAGTATACGCAATTACAACATCTGGCACGGAGTACAGATGTTCATACAAACTCTCCGGTTACAGTTTGGCAACCATTGGCAAGAACCTGCAAAAGTACAAAGTCCAGAAGATGGTAGGCGACCTTGATTACTCCAAAATCCGTCACAGCAAAACACCGCTGACGGAGAAGGAGTGGGGATATTGTGCCCACGACGTTTTGGTCGTAATGGCGTATATCCAAGAGAAAATCGAAAGTGACGGGAACATAGCAAAGATACCCCTGACCAAAACAGGATACGTTAGACAATTTTGCCGTGAAAACTGTTTCTATCAGTATCGTTCTCACAACAAATGGACGAGCAAGTATAAGAAATATCACGCTTTAATGAAAACGCTGACCCTGACGCCAGACGAATATACACAGTTAAAGCGGGCATTCCAAGGTGGTTTCACGCACGCTAACGCCTGCTATTCCAGAAAGACCTTAAATAATGTTGGGTCGTTCGACTTCACTTCATCTTATCCATACGTCATGATTTCTGAGAAATTTCCAATGGGGCCGCCAGAGCATATAACAATAAACTCACCAGAGGACTTTGAGTATAGCACGGACTTGTACTGCTGTATGTTCGATGTTGAGTTCACAAACATTTCCTCTATTACCTCTGTCGAACATCCTATTTCAGTTTCTAAATGTTGGGATGTTGTACATCCAATCGTAGACAATGGTCGTTTGGTATGTGCTGATACTATAACCACGACTATTACAGATTGCGACTGGGAGACTTACAAACATTTCTATACATGGGACGACGCCAAAATCTACAACTTCGTCCGTTTCCGTAAAAGCTATTTGCCCACCGATTTCGTCAAGTCAATTATAAAGTTGTATCAGGACAAGACGACATTGAAGGGTGTAGTAGGCAAGGAAGTAGAATACCTAGGTTCAAAGGAAATGGTAAACGCTGCATATGGCATGACCGTTACAGACATTTGCCGTGATGAAATCGAATACGAGTCCAGACGTCTGGACTCTGTCTGGTCTAAAGAGAGTCCCGATTTAGAGACGGCAATCGACAAGTACAACAAATCCTCGCAACGTTTCCTGTATTATCCTTGGGGAGTTTGGGTCACAGCTTATGCAAGACGCAATCTGTTCTCTGGCATTTATTCCTGCGGGGATGATTATGTGTACTCCGACACTGATTCAATAAAGGTTCTAAATCCAGAGTCTCACATGGATTATATCAGGAGTTACAATAAGATAGTTGTTGATAAGCTGAACGACGCTATGGAATATCATGGCCTGCCAGAATCGTCATACAAACCTAAAACAATAAAAGGTGTAGAGAAATGTCTAGGAGTATGGGATAACGAGGGCGTTTATACTAGGTTTAAAACTCTTGGTGCAAAGCGTTACATGACGGAAAAAGAAGGAGAAATCTCGCTTACTGTATCTGGATTGAACAAGCACGTTGCAATGCCATACCTGATGGAGAAATACGGAGACGATATATTTGAAGCCTTTGACGACGACTTATACATCCCGCCGAACTACACAGGTAAAAATATGCTCACGTACATTGACGATGAACAAGACGGAATTGTAACCGACTATCTAGGAGAGACAGCCGAGTTTAATACACCGTCTGGAATCTACATGGCACCTACGGACTACTCACTGAATCTGTCCGCTGAATACCTTAAATATCTAATGGGGGTAAAAGATTATGAATACTGATACAGTCCAGACGTCTGGACTGAAAACCAAAAAACCTAAGTATTACCGATTGAAAAATATTCTCCAGAAGAACGCCACATATAATGTGATGTTCGGAGAACGTTCAAACGGTAAAACATATGCAGTACAGGAATATTGCATTAAACAATATCTGAAAACGGGCGGTCAAACCGCTTGGATTCGTCGTTGGCAGGACGACTTCAAAGGTAAACGCGCCCGGACTATGTGGGATGGTTGCGTAAACAACGGAGAGTTGGAAAAGTGGACAAACGGGCAGTTTGACCATATCAACTACAAAGGCGGCGCATGGTATCTGGCAAAGTTCGACGAGACGTTGAACAAGGACGTTGAATCCTTAACGCCGTTTGCATACTCGTTCGCAATTAGCGCCATGGAACACGACAAGTCTACTAACTACGACGGCATTATAAATGCAGTTCTTGACGAGTTCTTGACCCGCACGTTCTACCTGCCTAACGAGTTCGTGCTGTTCATGAACGTTTTGTCAACAATTATCCGTGACCGTGACAACGTCAAAATTTTCATGATGGGTAACACTGTCAACCAGTATTGCCCGTATTTTGCAGAAATGGGACTGACCCATATCAAGGAAATGAAGAAGGGTGACATTGACGTTTACGAGTACGGAGAAAGCGGCCTGACTGTTGCCGTAGAGTACACCGATTCGCCCAACAAGGAAGGCAAAAAGTCTGATAAATATTTCGCCTTTAACAATCCCAAGCTGTCTATGATTACAGGTGGTGCATGGGAAATTGCAATCTATCCGCATTGCCCGTGCAAATATAAACCGAGCGACGTGTTGTACACGTACTTTATAATCTTTGACCGCGAAATGTTACAGTGTGAAATTATTTTCACCAAAGACGAACGAAATAACGATGTACTGTTCACGTTCATTCATCGCAAGACCAGTGAACTGAAAGACCCTGACCACGAGTTGATTTATAGCCCTGATTATTCGCCGTTACCTAACCGCCGTCGTAAGATTACAAAACCGACGGACGAGAGGGAGCGGAAAATCTGCTCGTTCTTCAGCAAGGAAAAGGTGTTCTATCAGGATAACACTGTAGGTGAAATAGTCCGCAACTATATCATGTGGTGCCAGAAAGGAGAATAACAATATCCCCAGTCCAGACGTCTGGACTGGGGATATTGTTATTTGGTAGTGTAGTTGATACCGAGTTTCTTCAGCAACTCGGTAACGGTCTTGAAGTCACCAGCCGACAGCGGCCCGGCGTTGATGTAGTACAGGTTCACCGTACTGTCGCGTTTAACGGAATGATACACACCGTTAGACACACTGGCGTATTTGTTGACGAAGTTGTCGTCGAGCCAGTTCAGCGGGTTCCACCGCTTGCCCTTCCAGATAACCTCGAAGTGCAAGTGCTGGCCTGTGGCGTTGCCAGTCGAACCCATGTACCCGATAATCTGGCCGCGGTAAACATTCTGGCCCTGCTTAACCAGAATACGGGACATATGCGCGTACCGCGACTGAAGCAGGCCGCCCTCGAAATGACCGTGGTTCAACCGAACCATGTTGCCGTAGGACTGCATACCAGTTTTGGTTTTGCCGTTCCAATACTGGAGCTGGTCAACGCGCCCAGATTCTGCGGCGTAGATGGGCTTAAGTCCAGACGTCTGGACTGTCTCGGTGACAATGTCCAAACCATTGCCATCGTTGATGAAACCGCGGGTCAACTGATGTGGGGCATCAACAGGCCAATCGAACAACCATTCACCATTACTCTGAATTCCCATTAGAGAATCACTCCTTCCTTAAGCATCTGCTCAATCTCAGTTTTTTCGGCTTCAGTAGCCGTAATACCATCCAAGTGAACTTCACGAACTTTTACAAATCCTTTCTGGGAACCAAGCGTACCATCCAGCTGATAAGGCTGGCCAAGCAAAGATTTGTACTGTTCTGCAACTACAGAAATAGGACGTGTGACCAAAACATACGGTTTCATCTCACCAAGCAAACCAGTATTTGCCGAGATAGAACCAGTACGTTGAATCTGAATGCCGTTGACAGGAGACAGTGCTGCCTCAGAAACGCCGCCAATCAACGAACGAGCCGCCATACGAGAACCAGCTGTACCACCAACAATACCACCCATCACACCGCCGCCAATCGCACCGACAGCAGCACCAATCAAACTGGCGAGTAAACGACTAGCATCACTGGAAGTCACAGGAATAGCGGCGCACATAGCGGCCTGATACGCATAACGAACATCTTCATCAACGAGAACTTCTGCACACGCAGCACCAGACAAGAAATCAATGTTATAAATAACATGAATCTTGTGGGGAGTAATACAATCGTTTGTGCTAATGTTCACATCACCGACAAATGGCAAGAACAAACTCAATCGAGTATACGGTTCGTAATCGCGGAAGTCACTATACTCTCTAGGAATCTCAATAGTTCCGCAATCGAACTGCATAAACTGATTCGGAATAGTAGGCATCTTCAACTCTGTTGCGGCAATATTGCAAATAACAGGTGATTTAGACGGGCCATCAACAGGAGTTACTGCCCACTCAGTCAGTTGGATAATTGCATTTATAGGGTCGCCTATAATAGATGCAATAGTACCCTGAGTAGTACCGCCATATAGAAATGCACCTAGTTTCTGAAGATTACCAGCAGATGGGTGCCAGAGGGTATACAGGCCGCCCTTTATATCTGTATTAGGAATATCAGACGGGCCGTTTGTAGCGTTTGTATAGTTATCCCTAAGCTGTCCAGACGTCTGGACTGTATTGTCGCCGCTTTGCGGGGTGTCTTGTGGAGTGTCGTTTGGATATGTGTACTCGATAATGGATGTTGGGTCTACTGTCGGGTCATCTGGGTCTATGGGGGTGTTAGGAGACCCTGGCTCCGTTCCGGGATTTTCATTAGAAGGATTGACCTTAAAATAAGTTAATGGCATATAACATTCTCCATTCCAGTTGATGACTCTATTAGTCCATTGAGTTATTTGTGGAACTGTAGTATCGCCACCGCACGGCGGAAAGTTTTCATCCTGCGGTAAAGAATGATGCCTACCAACTCCACCGCCCCTAGTAATACCGCCACCAGGAATAAACATTCTATGAGCATCGGTTGATAAATAGAAATGGGCTTCATCTGTCAAATTGACATTATTGTATATAGCTTTATATGCTACCCCAAAATCATAATCTATATAATTAGACTCTTTATTGACATCAGCGTTAGTAGTAACTATATTGTTACTTCCGTAATCATTTATTATTTCTGTTCCATTTCTATTGTAAATACCGTCGTACTCTATACCACACCATCTAAATGCGTTGCCTAATAAACGGTATGTTCTAGTTATGCCACTTTCGGTTGATGTTCTTTCTTTAAGCGTACTAGAATACGATTCGGCTGATGGCGGAGCCAATAAAAATATTGATACGTTTTTTCTACGTTCCCTGTACGAAGATGGTGGACTTTGGGTATTATATATTACAATAGCAAATAGTACATTCTTCTTAAACAACCACGAATCTTGACCATCCTCAACATAATATAAACTAAGATCCTCAGACTCATCATATTCATCTCCATTAGAAGTCCATGTAGGCGTCACGCCAAACATCTTTTTTACGAACATTGTGAAACCTTCCCATGGAGTTATTTCAGTAGCTTCACTGGAAAGCATAGTTATAGAAGTGCCTATATCGTCGACTGGAACTTTAACTAAGTCCCTACCAAAATTCACATCTCCTCCTCCTGACGGATACCCACCGCCTACGGTAGCTAGGTACTTCTGTATAAAGTGGATAAGTTTACCTGGGACATACCAAACTCCGGTAGATACATTTTGAATTGTCTTGATAGCAACATTCCCTGTAAGAAAATCTTTCAAAGACGCATTTTCCAATATCTCCTTCTGCATTTTAAGCATAGTGACCGCCGCTTTAGCGTTATCGGTGATTTCAAACCCTAACGCAGCCACAATAGAGCCTAACATCGAAATAATCGAAGTAGCTCCGTCCTGCTTATAATCGGTATCAGCCATTAGTCTACCGCACCCCCTGACGTAGTAAGAACGTACTGAATGTCCTTAGTAAAACCGTTAGGAAAATAAAACTTTTGAACTTTCTTATTGATATTTATGGGTAAATCATTATCAACAAGTCCACCGGATTGCCCAACTTCCTCGCGCTCGATAATCGGCCTAAGAGCCTTTATCTGCGCGGAATAACTCATAAGCACGTCGCACCGCATGGACACTTCCCAAACGTTCGTTCTTACAGACGTAATATCCGTGATGTAGTAATAGCGACCGAACTCGGAGATATGGCAGTAGTTATAACCTGCGATGTTCTCTGCCGATTCAATCCTAATCTTAGGACTCAAAACGCTTGTCTGATTACGAAGTTCACCAGACAGCTGTTTTTCATTGGTGAGAACTTTTACAACTCGGTTATTTTCCGAAGCTGTCTTAAACAATGAAATTGTAAAAGCCATCTTTTATCCTTTCCAGTCCAGACGTCTGGACTAAAGATAAACGGGCTAGCGGGTTGCCCGCCAGCCCGTAGGTTGGTTATGCGACGTAGAACACCACGAAGTTCTCGTTGAGGTCGTTGAAGTAACCAGCATCCATCTTGTAGAAGTAGTTGGTGAACTCGGCCTTGGCGTTGTAGTTCGTAGTGGTACGACGGTTCATGTTGCAGACGCCCAGCGCGTCGCGGTCAAACATGACACACAGGATGCCAGAGGCGTTGACCTCGTTGCCGTTCGCCGTCTTGATGTGAATATCAGACGTGCTGGAGAAGGCAAAGTCAGTACCAGAACCCTGCCAGAACGGTACGCTCTCGGCCTTGGGCAGGGCGACAAACTGGTCATGGTAGGTGTCGCTCTGGAGATAGGTAGACACGCCGGTCTGGAACTCGGCCAGCATGACGACGTGGAGCATATCAGAAGGCGTGAAACGAGCCTTTCCGCCGACGTTGAACAGCTTGCTCATGGAACGCATACGAATCTCGTACAGGCCCATGATGTAGGCGGCGAAACGAAGGAAGTCCTTGTCGAAGATGGCCTGCTCAGCGGTCAGGGTCTTGGTGAACTTGGTGTTGTACAGCTTCAGCAGGTTGACGGCTCGAGCGTTACCAGCGACGGTGTAATCACCGTCATCCATAGCATCGTGCATAGTCTCCGCGGTCATGTTGTTGATGGTCTGCATGATGAGGCCGTCCAGCTTGACGGTGAAGGACTTATCGACCTCGTTGAAAATCATGTTGATGAAGCCCATCATCTGGGCGGCAGAACTGAACGCGGACTTGACCTGGCGCTCGGTGATGGAGTTCTCAATCTCGAACGTCACGCGGCTGGAGAAGAACTTGGTTTCCGCTTTGGGCTTGTGGAACACGTTGGGGTCATAGGACGTGCCATCTGTCAGTTCCCACGACTTGTTCTCGGTGGCGTCAGGCATCTCGCTGGAAATCTTTTCCAGAATGGCGCCGTACTCCCAGCCGTCCATCAGAACAGACGGGGCGGAACCCTGATAGGCTCTGTTGACGAACACGACTTTGCCGATGTGGTCGACGAGGGTTTTGACGTAGTTGTCGTAGGAAGTGGCGTCGAGCACCTGCTTACCCATGTCGATAAGACCTTCGAGGTCAACGGTAGTGATGGCGGCTTCGCCAACAATCTGCTGCTGAACAGCATTAACGATAGCGGCAACCTGTTTAACAGTCATTATAAATCATTCCTTTCGTGTGTTTAGTCCAGACGTCTGGACTTAGTAGATGGGGATTGTGAGGACGGAATCAACGTCTTTGAATACCTGCTCAAAGAAGTCGTACATCCATATGTTGCGCTCCTGCTGGAGCAGGTTTTGGAAAGTGTTTGTACCGATGTTGCCGGTGCGAGTCAGCTTGCGGGAACTCGTTCCGGCAGTCGTGTCGGTACCGGTTTCTGTGTAACTACGATTGTAGGTATCGGTGTTGGTGCGGTCGGTGGTATCAGTACCGGTTTCGGTTTCGGTGAGGTCACGAGTGGTCGTGTTCTCGTTGGTTGCTGTGCCGTCGGACATATCGGACGGTACAGAGGTTGACGAGTTGAAACCCCAAATACCGTTCTGGTTGGTGTTAGTGGCGGAGCCATTATCATTGACAGTACCGGTTCCATTACGAGTCAAATTGGGAGTTCTCTTGTCCTGTCCAGTCGTCTTGACTGTGCCAGTGTCGCCTTTGGTCAGGTCGGGAGTTCTGGTGGAATTCTCGGTGCCTTCCATAGTCTCTTGCATCTGATAGTTGGTCAGCGGGTCGTACTCAGAAGGCTTCATGGTTGCCCATAGCCGCGTCCACTGGATGCCAAACATTGCCCAGAGAATGTTGGAAATCAGCGTGCGGTTGTCGGACGAAAGAACGCTAGAATCGTCAAGCCGACGATTGATGATGTTAGAGCAGAAACGTTCGCCGGAGTGACCATCGAGATATGCAATGTCGAGGTTCAAGCCCGTCATTGTCTCAACCCACGGAGCGTTTGCCATCGGAGAGAACACACCGCCATCAGTCGGATAATTGGCGTAAACGTCAATCATCTTGTTCAGGTTGATTGTCTCCATCATCATCACCTTCTTTCGATTCGTCATCAGGCTCGTTTTCCTGTCCAGACGTCTGGACTCCTTCGGCTTCTGCTTTCATTTCCTTGATTGCGTACTCAGATTCCAGCTGAACATCTTCCCACGCCGAAGAAAGTTTCACTGAAATATTTGTGCCGTACATAGCATTGACCTTCTCAAGGTCTTGCTGACGACAGAGCAACATCTGGTCAATCATGGGGAGCATAATGTCGTTGTTCAGACCCAGTTCTGCGGCAGACAAAGACTCTCGCTTCATGTTGTAGTTGGCTTGAAGTCCAAGTTCATTGAACCACTTAGACTCAAGGTACTGATGAAGTTCGGTGAGTTCCGTAATCTGGGACGAACCGGAGTTCTGGCCATATGGTTGCGCCGTGATGCCGTCAAAGAACGGGGTTGTCATGACCGCGGAAAGTTTACCGTTGACAAGGTCATCTACGAACTTATCCGCTGCGACTTTGTCACGGTCATTGTCAGCCCGAAGGAACGTCTGGGTACGTTTGTTGATTGACGCCATACGGATAGAAATGAAGTTTTCCGCTAAGAGGGTTGCGTACCGGGAGCAAAGCGGTTTCAACCCCTCAAGGAGAAAGTCATTTCTGATTATCTCGCAGTCCTTGCCGATGATAAGAGAACCGTCATAATTCAACGCGGGATTTGCGACTGTCAATACCGTGGGCTGGTAGTAGACGTCAGGAACCCCACCAAGGCCACCCCACATTGCGTAGAGTTCTCCGCGAACTTTCACGATGCCAGAGAATCCAGACGTCTGGACATAGGCTTCCAGAAACTTAGGAGGAATAGTATCAGGAAGCCCTGTGTACTCAAACATCGCCTGCGTGCGGATAAGCATATAGCGGACTATGTCGTTGATTAGTCTGGTCTTGTCCGTGAAGTCGTAGACGACGTTACCAAGGTGCAACCAGTCGATACCATAGTCCCAGCATGGGGTGTTCTTAGCCATCGTTCTTACTCAACAGTGCCACAAGCTGTTTCGTTGCGACAGTGTTATCGTTGATAACGCTGGTGAGCTTGGAGATTTCCTCAGCGTGGGCTTCAGTCTGCTTGTTCATGTGATAGTACATCAACAGGCACATGACAGCGGGGAACCCAACAGTGGAAATACCCTGAAGGATAATATTTGCGTCCATTGTAACACTTCCTTTCATTAGAGTCCAGACGTCTGGACTAGACCAGGCATCTAGCGATTGCGCCAGTCCAGACGTCTGGACTGGGAACTGAGGACAGAGTGGTAGCGTGGCGAAACCGTGGGGATTACAATCCTGTCCCTAGTATCAGTATAGCACAACATGAGGGATAAGTCCATTGACAGATTGCACAAACTTCGTGTACATTTTCGATGAAATACTGTTGAAATTGCTGCCGAATATTAGGAGTTCGC
>ERZ1673701.2671-NODE-2671-length-13355-cov-8.507970_pt1 | contig 13355 bp, 3 predicted proteins | sample MGYA00580231_ERZ1673701 | MGnify/ENA primary metagenome ERZ1673701 (study PRJEB41218, sample SAMN15661798) | gut metagenome | host: Homo sapiens | place: Canada: London | collected 2015-08-20/2019-03-30 | study: EMG produced TPA metagenomics assembly of...
GCTGTTCCGTCGCTTTGCTCCTTGCGAGTCCCTTATTGCCCACCATTTTCCGGACATCGCCTTTAGGCTTTATTGCGAACCCATTTATTTCCCACACAGCTCGGAAACGGAAAAAATTTTCAAGGCATGCTTTCAACAAATTTAAATTGCGTTGTTTTTTTCTAAATACGATTGCTCAAATTACGATGCAAAAACAACGGGGACAGAATTCTGTCCCCGTTGTTTATTTTAAGCAAAACACATTGTCTTAGCTCAGGCAGCAAGCTCCTGATCTTCTTCCTGCTCCTCTTGAACAACTTCGGTTATTTCCACCGTTTTGCTGCCTTCGGAGTCGTTTACCTTGACGGTAAATGTTTTTCCCGCTGAGGTTTCAACCGTGTAAACACCGTTGACGTCGTCATAGCTGCAGCCGGAAACGAAATAAAGATATGTGGTATCTTCTTCGGTTTCTTCGTTTCTGACATTGACCGACATCATAAGCACACCGTTAGTTGCGCTTATATCTACAAAAGACAAGCCGTCCTCGGAGTAAATAGTTTCGACAGTCTCCATAGTTACGGAAACGCTCTCTATAGGCATAACCTTTCCGGAATTTTCCTCTCCCTCTACTGCGCCGGTGTCCGATTGCTCGGTCAGCTCGATTGTGTAGTAGACTGTAGAAGTAATGACTTCGTCTTCCGTTGTTTCTCTCACTACGTAATAAACTTTAGTCAGAGAAGGTACGTAAATATTCGTCGGTTCGATTTTCTCGTCGTTTTTGTATAGGGTGATTGTAAAGAAAGCGCCGGGAGCAAAATTCGCATCGGTTGCTATTATTCTTTCAACCTCAACCCTGTATTCACCGGACACAACAGTTTCTACACGAGTCATACCGTACACCTGGTAGCCGGACGTTCCCAACTGACTGAAAGGCGTAATAATGAAATACAAACGATAGTCATAACCGTCTTCCGCCTTGAAGTTTACGGTGTAGAGTCCGCCGTCGCTTACTGTGTAGTCGTCGGTGCAGAATGACAAGATATTTCCGTCAATGTCAAACATACCCGAATCATCGCCAAACGCGCTTTTGATAAGAGTTTGCGTAACAACGCCCGTATCGTCGTACTCCGAAACAATCGAAATTTCACCTATCGTGTTGGGCATGCTGTTTGCCACAGACTGTCCCATAAACATCGAGAACAAATAATAATAGTAAAGGTACGTATACGAAGGCAGCGTTCTGATGTGTTCCATAGCCGTAACATTGTAAGTGTTGTTGCTGCCATTGTAGGTGGCGGTGATATAGAAACGGAAATACTGAACCTGGACGTACATTTCCGTATCCGTTTTTGTAACAGTGCAGTTGTAGTCGTTTCCGTCAATCGTCACCTTGCCCGAAACGGAGAAGTTTACTCTGCCGTTGGGAGTAAAGCGCAAATCCTCCAAAGGACGTTTGTAATCTTCTTCGCCCTGCTTGCTGATAGGCACCGGGTATTTGTCTTTTGTCGCTTCTTCACGCTTAAAGACAACCTCAAAGCCGCTGTTTAAGATATATTGCTTTCCGCCGAACTCCACGACATCATCGAAGCTGCCGAACACTTCCCTTACAAAGCCGTAGGCGTTTGGCGTAAGAGTTTCGCCGCTTGCGTTGGCCCTGCGATAAATTACCACCTCGTCGTTTTCGATATTGTAGTAATAACGCGTAGTTCCGTTGAAAACGGCAAATCCGTATTTAGTGAACTGAAGCGAATCGAGATCGGATGTGTAATAACCCCTCTCTCTGAAGTTTATAGCGGTTGCAGTGCCGTTTTCGTCGTCATAAATGTAAATACATGCGTCATCCGCCTGAGAGCTGGCGTAATAGAGCATATTGTCCGTTATGATTATGTATTCGCCGACCTGCTTAACGCCGTTTACGTCATATCTGACAGCTCCGCCGATTTCGTCGAGAACCAGCACGGTCAAATCCTTTTCGGTTACATAAATACGTGCGACCTCCTTGTGAGAAATCACAAAGACATTGTACGCCTGCGAGGAAATAATCAATATGCTGCGTTTTCCGACAATATCGACTCTCTTGTTTCCGTCGTTATAAGTAAGGGTAAATTCATCGCCGTCCATCGTGTACGTTCCGTTGTCGTCGATATAGACTCTTTCGGAGCTTGACGAATCAATCGTAAAGACAGAAAGCCTTCCGTAACCGTCTAATTCGACATACACGCCGTCGGCATTCTGATTGTTCATCAGAATATATGCTCCGTATTCGATTCCGCGCGCGGTAAATTGCTTTTCCGCCTTGAGGTCGAAATAACGATATGCGTTGTCGATAATCATGCAAACGACGTTTTCCTGAGCAATGTAATACATGCCTCTTGACGTCGTTCCGTCGTTGCTGTCGAAATATTCGCCTAAATAGCCGTATCCGTCCAAAGTCAGACGTCCGCCGTCGGCGCTGCGATAATCGCCCACATAGCTCTCGTTGTAACGCGTGAACAAATTGTCACTGGAGGTAAAAAGCTGAATAAATTTGAAGGTAAGTCCATCGGAAACAAACTGATAAATTTCAGCTCCGAACACCGTTGTTTCGTTTGTCGCTTCTACCGTACCTGTGAAAACCGCTCCCTCGTCGCCCTTGAGCGTATAGGTTGCTCCGCCCTTGCCGTCGAAAGCAAGAGTGCTGTTTGAGTTTATTCTGTTGTCCTCCATAATTTCTTTCGAGGTGTAAGGAGGAGTGGTGAGCGTGACAAACGTCATATCTTCGTCGTTGATTTCGATATAAAGTCTGCCTGCCGATGTGGAAATCACTACGATATTGCCGTTCAAGGTGTAAGTCGAGCTGATGAAGTTTCCGTTTTCTTTAAGCGTATAAATCGCAAAGCCGCTTACAAGTCTCAAAGTAGCGTCATCGGAGGTATATTCTTTTGCCCCCAAATCGGTGGTTATATCCTCCCCGCCTTCAACGTCGGTTGTGGTCACGGAATACCAATAGCTTACGTTAAACGAGGAGCCGGATGAAGACGTAACGACACCCAAATCGTACACAAACGATTTTACCGTGGACAAATCGAAAGGATTGACGGTCACATCGGGAGCATCGAAATAACGCTCGGCTGTGTACAGATAAAGCTTGGTTTCGGAATTGTAAATGAACGAGCCCTCCGACACCTTAAGATATTGCTTGGTGGAAGTTATGTAACCGTAAACGGTTGCCTTGCCCTGCTCGGTATCGTTCAAAATCAAAACCGGCGAGTAATAATAAAGTATCTCGGGATTACCGTCCTTGTAGAAATATTCGGCGTAATCGTTGTGCTTCTTTTCAAAATAGAAATTGGTAACCGTTTCGGGTCTTCCGTTGTCGCCCACGTTGCCGGTCTCCACCGTCTCGCTTTTTATGATAAACGTAAAGGTGACGGGCTGAGCGCCTACGGCTCCCGACTCCGAGGTGAATTTTACTATACTGCCGCCCAACACCGAAGTGCCGGTAACCGCATAGACACCCTTGATTGACGTTGTTCCGTCGAAATATGTGGCATTGTAAAGACCGTCCAACGTAAGAGTCGCGTCCGAAGCTTCAGATGTGTAAACATTGTCGGACTCCTGGTCATACAGCATATAGCCTTGCACGGAGGAGCCCATAATCTGGCATACCCCTGCAACCGAGCCGAGCGCGTTCCGCAGGGTTATACGCTGCAGCTCCGCGTCATAAGTGTATCTGAACGACTGCGTGGAGTCGCCCATATTCATAACTGCCGTGCCGAAGCCGTCAAGCAGCATCTGATAAGCGGCTGTAAAATAAACCACGCTGCCGTTGTTTATCGCAAAGCGAACAAGACCCGTCATTTCGCCGTTGTTGCGCCCCAAAGCGTATTCCTCTTCGTTGCGCAGCTGGAAAGCGTTCTGTCCGTTTGCCTGACCGACGATAAAATTGAAGGTCATGTCGTCGAAATACGCCGTATACATATTGTTTTCGTCGATAGTATAATAGCCGGCGCGCTGGACGGTTATCATTCCGCCTTCTCTTTCGTAATAAACAATTCCGTCAAATTCGTCGAAAAGCATGCTTATGTTTTCGTTTATTCCGGAACCGACCGCATAAAGCACGTAGGAAGAATTGTTGCGGACAGAATCGCTGTAAACATACGTTCCGTTTTCATTGATTTTGCCCTTGAGCACTATTTCATCGGCTTTGTTTCTGAACAAAAACTCCTTTGATCTTTCGTTCAAAGAGCCGACAAAATACTCCCCGCCGCGATACAGATAAACTACCGAGCCGCTGTCAGGGCTTACGAATATGTAATCGTCTCCGTCGAACATATCGACATAACCCTTGTTCCATACGGCTTTCAATACCATATCGTCTTCGGGAATAAAGCTGTCGGGCTGAAGCTCGACGCTCTGACTGCCGTTGCGGATAAGATTTTCGATAAGATTGGCTTTGTAAATCGTTTCTCCGTCATCCGGCGTCCAGCCGATAAGATAATTGCCTTCGAGCTCGAAATCTACGGGCACTGTGATTTCCTGACCGTATTTCACGGTGTAAAATCTGTCTGCCGCGTCACCTTGATCTTCGGGGAAATCGGGGTCGAAAACAATCGTGAATGTCTGTCTGTCGTAATAAAGTCTGAAAACATTTTCGGAAGCGTTTTCGGACAAGACCTTTGAAGAAATCTCGGACTCGTGACCGATAACTCTCTCGAAGCCCACTACCTTCTCGTCGGCACGAACCTCCGTTCCGGCGTAATCGTAACCGACAACGTCGTCCGCGGCTTTTTCGTATACGGTTTCATCCTCCATGTTTTGCAGATAAAGCTCAACCTTGTAAGCAACCTTGTATTTCGCTTTGAGCGTTACGTTTTCTTCCGGCATCAAAGCATTGGTGGACAAAGCGACGTTATCCTTGAACCAACCGCCGAACTGATGGTTTGCCTTGACAGGCACGAGACTTTGAACGGCGTTAAACAAATTGACGCCTGCGCGCAAAGACAGGGACGCGCTCGAAAGCGTTCCGCCGTCCAGATCCAACGTGACAGTGTAAAGCCTGGTCCACTTTGCGTAAAAGGTAGCGTCACTTTCCGCCACTACGCTTTCCACGGCAGAGCCTTCAAAGCCCTCACTCGTAAACCAGCCGTCAAACTCGTAGCCTGTTCTTGTAGGAACGGGCAATTCGTAATTTTCGCCTTTTTTGACCTGCACGGCTTGTATTTCATTTCCGCCGTTTGTCTCAAAGGACAGCTTTACGTTGCTTTTGCCGCAAGCAGAAACAGCGCATAAAACTATTGCAAACAAAATTGCAACCAAAATAGATCTGAATTTTTTCATGCTTTTTTATCTCTCTCCTGTAATTTTTGTTGTTTCCTGTACAAGTAATTTTGAGTTCTTTGCTGTTTTACATTTAAGCTTTGCTCCTTTGACATTGAAATCGTCCTAAATTAACGCTGCGGAATTTTATTCCGACATTTGTTGAAAATTAAGCTGATAAGCTCAGCGAGATGTTTGTCAATAGAGCTCATGCCGCAATCATCGGTTCGGATTCGTCTCCGTCGGGATTTTCGGGGTTTTCCTCCTCCGGAGGCTCCGGACTCTCGGTTTTTTCCTCCCAGACGGCGTACAGCACCGTCCCGTTCTGAACGTCGGCAATGTCGCCGGCAGCTATTTCAGCAGTAGTTCCGCCGGATTGTGTCGTCCAGCCGACAAAGCTGTAACCAATGCGACGCGGCGGGGAAAAACGATTGTTGACCAAAACAGGATTGTCGTCTCCGTTTTCGTTCAATCTTTCGACATTGAGCATCAAATCATCGTCTACCGTTATCGAAACAACGTAACGTCCGTCATCGGACAAGACGCATCCCAGCATAACGGGACGATAGGAGGAATTCCAACGCGTGCTCCAGCCTTCGGGCACGCTATCCGCGTCGCAATAAATAGTCAGCTGGTAGCAGCCGTAAAAGGCGTGCGCGGCGACCTCCTCTATGCTGTCGTAAAGCAGCACCGATGACAAGCCGTAGCAGTCTCTGAAAGCCTGCTCGCCGATTTTCTTAAGACTTTTCGGCAGAGAAAGACTCGTCAGATTTGTGTTGCCGTAAAAAGCAAACTGTCCTATTTCTTCTATTCCCTCGCTGAATTCAATCTGCGAAAGACTGTCACAGCCGGAAAAAGCGTAAGCGCTTATGCTTCTCAGCGACGACGGAAAATCGACAGCCCCGAGCTTGACGCAAAGCGCAAATGCGTATTGACCTATATAACTCAGATTGGGATTGGAATCGGCAGCAAAGCCGACCTTTTCCAACGACTCACACTGCTGAAACGCCATTGCTTCTATAGAAACAACGCTGTCCGGGATTTCAATGGACTTAAGAGAGGTACAGTTCATAAAAGAACATGCGCCGATTTGTTTCAAGTCAGAACCGAAATCGATGCTTACGATATTTTTGCAGCGGAAAAAGGCAAATTGTCCGATTTCTTCCACTCGTCCGCCGGACAAATCCAATTCGCTCAGCATTCGGCAATCGTAAAAAGCGGAACGACCGATTTTTTTGAGGTTTGCAGGTATGTCTATCCTGAACAGCTCCCAGCACCTGTAAAACGTATAATCGCCTATTTCCTGAATATTGTCGTCGAGCGTAATTGCCGACAGGCTCTGGCAGTTGTAAAATGCTCCCGTTCCCAAATAACGAACATTGGAAATGCCGCCTCTTATGTCTCTGAGAGTGAGACAATTCAAAAAGGCATAATCGGAAATACCTCTCGTGTCGCTTTTCAAAATGACGGAAGAAATGTTTATTTGCGAACCGTCGGAACTCTCTGTATTGTAACCGACAACCCAGTTTCCGGCGTAAATTATGCCGTATTCGTCGGGCTGAGTCCACAAACCGCTTTCATTGAAAGCCATTTCGCCGATTGAAGTAACGCTTTCGGGAATCAAATCCCCCTGCGTGTTGTTATACAATCGTGTACAGCCGTAAAAAGCGTAACGACCGATACTCTTCAACCCCTCGCCCAAACGCAGATTGTTCAATGCTTCGCAGCTGATAAACGCGCTGTCTCCGATAGTTTCCACTCCGTTGTCGGGAAGCGTGACTCTGTGCAGCTTTTCATTCAATGCAAAGCACGACGTGCCCAGATACTTGATTGACGAAGGCAGCACTACGGTTTCCAGATTTACACATCTCATAAATGCTTTGCCTACAATTCCCACCGTGTCAGGCTTGAAGGAATCGGGCGTCAAATTTACCAACAGAGAGCTGTCCTTGACTGCAACAACCCAATTTCCGGCATAAATGAGATTGTCTCCGTTTTCAACGCTGTCCGTATATATCTTCGTACCGTTGAAAGCGTCGCTTCCTATGCCGGTAAGAGTCTGCGGCAGCGTAACTTCGCTGAGCTCGGTGCAATTACTGAATGCTCTTATTCCCAACGACTGCAAGCCCTCAGGCAAATCTACCCGCGTAAGAGAAACGCAGCCGGAAAACGCATAGGCAGCCAACTGCACCAAAGAAGAATCTTCGGCAAAGGTTATTTCGGACAGGGCAACGCAGCGGAAAAACGCGTTGTCGCCTATGTAAATAAGGTTGCTTCCGAATTCTATTCTTTCAAGCGCCGCGTTGTCGGAAAAAGCATATCCGTAAATTATCTGCAACGATTGAGGCAATTCTATTTCCTTAAGGGAGTTGCAGCCGTAAAAAGCGCTTTCACCTATGCTTGTAACATTGCTCCCCAAAACAACCTCCTCCAACTCGCGGCAATAAGCGAAAGTCAGAGAGTTTACGGTAGTAACTCCTTCGGGGAACGTCACGCTTTTTAAAGACAGGCACGAGTGAAACGCCGCGCTCCCTATTGACGTAACGGATTGAGGAATAACAACGGTCTCCAAATCGGGACAGTTGTAAAACGCGTCGTCACCGATTGACCTGACGTTGTTTCCTATAACAATGTTTTTGACCTTGCTGGCTCTGAAAGCCGAATTTTCTATAGCGGTAACAGGTTTTCCGCGATATATGTCCTCGATAGTGAAGCTGTCGGACGACGTTCCCGCGCCGGTTATCGCATATTCGGTGTTGTTGTTGATTAACTTATAAACGCAGCCGGTTTCGTAATTCTTGTGAAATGCCACTACCTCCGACCAATCCGACTCCTTTGCGGAATTGTCTCTCGGCACTGCCTTTATGCGAATTTCGTAATCGCCCTCCTCGTAAGCCGACAAAGAATAACTCGTTTTACGAGAGACGACAGTGTCTGTTTCTCCTGTTGCGAGGCTTTTTATTTCCAGGCTGTAGGTTCTCGCATACTCGACATTGCTCCAAGTCATAAGATAATCGTCGTCAATACGAATTTTTTCAGGAGTATCGAGGGTCATTCCGCAGCCGACAAAAACAATCAGGCACAACGCTAAAACGGAAACCGCTATAAATGTAAGAAATTTTTTCATTTATTCTCCTTTGAGAATTCCAATCGTACTATTTGGATTTTTTATCCTTTCTTTCACGAATAAGCTCGTGAATCCACTTGAATTTGAATTTACGCACTGCAATATCCAACAGGAAAAGCACTATTGCAGCAATGATAAATGCAATTCTCGGATCGTATGATTTCGGAATATCGGTTATAAAACCGTCCAGAATTTCATCGGGTGACTCCAAATCGGCTACCAAAGAGCCGTTTCCTCTCTTAGCCACCTCCGTCAGCAGAATTTTTCCCGTATCGACTTCCGTTTCTTCCATGTAATAATTGTATTCGGCGGAATAAGAAAAGTCCTTGTACATTTCATACATGGTGCCTTCCACAGGATTGCCCTGCGCATCGTACTTCTGCAAAACTATTCTGTAAATACCGCTTTTCTTGATAATGAAATCGCTGCGGCTGTAGCTGTTTGAGCTTCCCAATGCCAACGTGACGTAAACCAAATCAGATGCCGGATTGCCCGTCGTATCGTTAAGCGAAACCACGCTGCCGTCGGAAAGGTCTTCGATGCTGCCGCGTATCGACTCTCCCTCCTCCAACGAGCCGTAAACGCTCAGCTGATTTATGTAATTGCCTTCATTCAGAGACACGTTGAGGGCTTTGGGGCGTATGCTTTGCATGGGCATAAGATTGTTCACAACATTGATTATAAATTTCTGCCCGTTTGCATTTCGCATAAACTCGCCCGACCACTCTCCGCCGTTCAAGTCGCACATAAAGCTGCCCACCATACCTTCGCCGTATTTCCATTGCGCATAAAGCGGAACGCTGTAGTCTCCCGTGAGCACCAAATCCGCGTCGCTTCTTTTCTTTACGCCGAAAAATCCTCCCAGCTGAACAGTCATTTTGTTTTTCGAGCCTTCTTCAGTGCCTCTTTCAATATCCTTGATCAAAGGCGAAAGCATATTGTCGATTATCGGATAAAACGGTTCGTTGTCCACTTCCTTAAGCGCGGGCACGCTCAGATTTTCTTTCATCCAGGTAGAAATCGTCGTCGTATCGCTGGACGTACAGATTCTGCCGTGTCCCAAAATAACCGCGCGCAGCATCTTCTCGTATGCGGAAAGGCTTTCCTTGTTGAGCAGCGGATCGTCAATAGAAGTATTCTCGTCGGCAGAGCTGTCCTTTGTCATGCCTATTCCCAAAAATGAGTAAGAAATCCCGTCCAGATTGTAATAATCCCTGACAAGCTGCTCGTATACTTCCTGTTGGTCGTCTCCAATCAGACCGTCGGAAATCATAACTATGTGGCGTCTGTCTACGCTGGTCAAGGCCCTCAGCATCTGTCCGGCGCGCTCTATCGCTCCGGGATAAACCGTGGCGCCGCCGAAATCTATGCTGTTGATAGCTGAACGGATTTTGCTTTCCTGAGTGCGGGGAGTAAGAGGAAGCACCATTTCGTAGTCGTCTGACAGCGTCATGACTCCCAGATAATCTCTCTCGGACAATACGCTCAACGTGTTGGCTGCAGCCATCTTTGCCAAATCGAGATAGGAAACTCCGGCAGCGTTTGTAGACTGCATGGAGCCCGATATATCGACGATGACGATAACGCCCAGCGGCGGCGTGTAATTGATTGCCTGAACGGGAAGCATCTGCTGATAAAGGCTTCCGTATAAATCCTGCCTGTTGTAGGCGTTTGCGTTTTCGCCGTCCTTGCCGCCGACGGTAAACAAGCCGCCGCCGTAAACCTCGACGTATTCTTCCATAATTGCGTCAAAGCCTTCGGGCATATTGGTATTTCTCTTTCCGCCCGCCAAAACGCCTGCGCCCAAATCATAGTTTGATATGTTGTTCAGAATAAGCTGATCATACTGACGCAGCTCATCCACAGTCGCGGGAATTCCCTCCGACTCGTATACGTTGAGTACGGTAACGTCGAATTGACCTTGCTCTTTGAGCAACTCAACCAAAGCATCCGACTCGCCCTCCGCTCTTTCCAGAATCAGAATTTTGTCGAATACCTCCAACTGAAAATAAGAATTGTATATGTTGTTTTCGACAATGCCGTCACCGTAGCCGTCCTGGAAGCCGTCTATCGAAAAGCCCATATCGTGAAGCCCTTCCTCGTCGAAAGTGTGCTTCAGCGTGACCGTATGTGTGCCGGGAGCCAATTCTACCGCCTGCGTCGCTCCCTGCACGCCGTTGTCCGTCAATTTGAGAGTCGCGGATACGGTTGAGGTCGTTTGCAGCGTCACGCTTATCGTGCACTCCTCTCCTATGTTTACGTGATAACCGGGAAATACGACATCAAGTATCTGAATATCGTTTCCGTCAAGCTGCGACGAAATATGTACTGTATCTATTCTCGTCCCCTGCGCGGTGATCTGACCGATTGCGTTCAGGACGTTTTCGTCCGTTTCCTTTCCGTCGGTTATCAGAACTATCTTCGCTGTTTCGGGAAACTGAAAAAGAGTACGCGCATAACGCAGCGCAGCCGCCATATCAGAGCCGCTGGTGTCCGGCAGCTCTTGAGACTCCATATAATCGTCGTAAACCCTGCCTACGTTTGAAGTAAGCGGAACGACGTATTTGGAATCGAAGCCGAAGGTTACGACGCCTACTCTAAAGCCGTCGTAACGCACCTTTTCCAAAGCTGTTTTTACAAATCGATCTCTATTGAAATCCGACATCTCCTGAGAGTCGGAAACATCCACGACAAATAAAATTTCGTTCTGGTCGTTGGTAAGCTTGTAATCGAATCGAATTCCCGAAAGCACCGAAATGGCAAGCACCATAACGCACATGTGCAGTACCATAGAAGTAATGCGGTTTCTTGTTCTCCTGTACTTCTTTGAAAGCATGAAATAGGGAATCAGCGTAAGCGCCAACGCTGGAATCAACAGCAAAAGAAGCCATGGATTAGAAAAATATAATTGAAAATCATGCATACTTTCTTCTCCTTTACGCCTCTTCTCTGATATGCAGCACCCACTCGATGAACAGGAACGCCACCAAAGCAGCCGCAATATAAATCAGCAAGTCGTAAAAATAGTCGTTTTCATCCTCTATTTTGTAGGGATTTTCCATCGTATCGGCAACCATCTTTATATTGCTTTCCGCCGACGGAATTTTCACGTAAACATCCGCGCTTACGCTTTTACCGAAATCCGTGGTCTGCTCAAACTTGTACATTCCGGGAATTCCTGTGGAAAACGTAGCGGGAAAGCTCGTAAAGGTTTGCAGAACATTTTTGTTCTGAGATACGGTAAGCTCGTTTCCTCTCGAATTAAGCGAAATAGCGTCATCTACCTCGAATGCGTTGCCCGACACCATAGTAGGGAAAAAGTATCGGAACAAATTGTTGATAAGCAGCTGGAAATCATACAAAATTACGTTATTGGAAAAATGAACCGAGAAACTCATAACCACTATTTTGGAGTTTCCGCGATTCTCCACCATGAGCGCGGGATTTCCGTCTACTGTCATAAGAACTTCGTAAGAGGAATCATATTGAGAAATGCGGCAATATTTGCTTACATTTATCTTGTCCGCCCTTATGTTAGCCGTTATCGGATGGGACGCGCCTGCAGTCAAGGACATGGGACGCCCCTGCAAATCGATTATGTTGGAAACTCTGAAGCCGGCGCCCGCCGGAGGTACGGTCTCTGGATTTACGAGAAAAACAACTCCGTCGGTGGGCATCGATTCGGGCATCTGATGCTCGAAAAGATAAAGGTCAAAGCCGCTCGTGGCATAATTTCCGTCCTTAATTTCCGTAATCTGAATATCCCAACGATCCTTCAAATTGTTTTGCAGAACAAAAAATGCCGCGTTGAAAAAGCTGTTTGCCGCACTGCTGGTATATTGTATTTTGAGCACCTCTTTTTGTCCGCCGAAAATTTCAAAGCTGTTGTCGGACATAAAAGAGTCGTCGACATCCAAAGAAATATGTACGGATTGATAAGACCAAATCTTTTTGCCCTCCTCTATCCACAAATATTCTATGTTGTCCGACTTAGGCGGCTGCTCCTCGTTATCAGTAAGATATTTGAAAACTACGGTCTTTGTAGCGTCGCGGCTGCATGTAACCACCGTCGAAAAAGGATAAGTAACTCCCGCCATCGTACTGTCGTCGGCATTTGCTCCCTGCACCTCAAGATTGACGGTAACTTGTTTTTCCGCACCGTAAACGGCAACGTCAACATAAAATGCGTAATAGTTTTCTTCAATCTCGGCGCGCGCGTTCAAAATCGCGGCGTTCCACTCGTCTTCGTTTGCAACATTGACAATATTAATTCCTTTGGGAACGTAGGAATAAGTCGTATCGGTATAAAGATACACGCGAGCCGCAGGGTTATCTGCCAGAATGCTTTCGCACAGTCCCATAGCATTGTCGATATCCGACGAGCCGTAGGAGCACGCCGTTTCGTCAAAATAGAGGTCGTCCATCGCGTCGTCGAAATGGGCAATACCGTCCGAATTTACTCTTTCAAGCAAAAAGTACGGCTTTGCGTCGGCAATTATTACCGATACCACACCGCCGCCGCTCAATACACTGTCTCCCTCGTTCCTTGCGCTCTCTATCGCTCTCTCAAAGCGCGTTTCTCCGTTTGTGTTCGCGCGCATGCTTGCGGAGGAATCGATAATCGCAATAATTTCAACGTAATCCGCCTGCGCCTTCAAAACCTTGTTGGGCTGCGCAAGAATAAGCGCGCATGTAATCAACGCCAAAATCTGACAGATAATGATAAGAATATTCCTCAGCTTGCTGATAGGAACTCTTTTCTTTTTGTATTTCAGACTTAATTTCCAGATATAAGTGCTGGAAATACTTTTTTGCTGGTAGTTGGGTCTTATCAAGTAGATAATTATCAACGCTGCCACACCCAACAATCCCAGCAAGCCTAAAGGGGTTAAAAATTTCATGCCATAATACCTACATTCAACAATTCGCCGAAGAGCATTCTTTCGATAGG
>ERZ1673701.2673-NODE-2673-length-13349-cov-4.632090_pt1 | contig 13349 bp, 6 predicted proteins | sample MGYA00580231_ERZ1673701 | MGnify/ENA primary metagenome ERZ1673701 (study PRJEB41218, sample SAMN15661798) | gut metagenome | host: Homo sapiens | place: Canada: London | collected 2015-08-20/2019-03-30 | study: EMG produced TPA metagenomics assembly of...
ACCCAAGTAAAAAAGCGCCCATACAGCAAAACTAATCAGCTTTACTTCTAATGTCTGTACAGTTCCATGCCCGTCCACTGTTCTTATAAATAGGAATGCACTAATGCATAAAAACAATATGAATTGAATGATTTGGAAAGTTCTCCAACCTTTGTTTTCCACAATCACCCTCCTGTAACCCCAATCTTTATATGCTGATTCCACCAGTCTACGCCGCCCTTGGTGAAACGTCAGGCACTTACTGCGGCACGAACTGGATCCACAGGGCCAACGTGACACAGATTATCGAGGAACACGGCATCGCAGTCACGGCCCAAAGGAATATCCAGTCCCCCGGTCTCAAGCCCATGAGACACTTGGGAACATGACTACCATCATCATGCGCACCTCCGAAGGTGACATCAAAATCAACCTGTTCGATGACGAAACCCCGGAAACCGTGGCCAATTTCCTCGGCCTTGCCACCGGCGAGAAGGAATGGATCGATCCGATGACCGGCCAGCCTTCCCATGAGCCGTTCTACAACGGTCTAACCTTCCACCGCATCATCAAGGATTTCATGATTCAGGGTGGCTGCCCGCTGGGCAACGGCACCGGCGGCCCGGGCTACGACTTCGACGATGAGATCGTTCCTGATCTGAAGTTCGACCACCCGTACCTGCTGGCCATGGCGAACGCCGGCCTGCGTCGTGGCATGGACGGCAAGATCCACGGCACCAACGGTTCCCAGTTCTTCATCACCACCGTGCCGACCCCGTGGCTCGACGGCCACCACACCATCTTCGGCGAGGTTGCGGATGACGATTCCAAGGCAGTGGTCGACAAGCTCGAAGCCGTGAACACCGATCGCATGGACCGTCCGACCGAGCCGGTCGGCATCGTGTCCGTGGAAGTGCTCAAGTAAGCGTTTCCCGCACAGCCGTACAATATAGGGAAGCCCCTCGATTGAGGGGCTTTCTTCATTTTATTTATAGAGGCGTTTGCTTGCAATCACCGGCTTATGTGATTCGTCAACATCACATTTTGCGCAGTCGCGGCTCCGCGGAATCCTTCGCGCCGGTGATGCGGTACACGTCGAACACGCCTTCGATTTTACGCACGGCGGCGAGCAGAGTGTTCAGATGCTGCGGATCGGCCATTTCGAAGCTGAATTGGCTGGTGGCCACGCGGTCGGTGCCGGTGGAAATCGAGCCGGAGATAATGTTCACGCCGTGGTCGGACAGCACGCGTGTCACATCGCTCAGCAGATGCGGACGGTCAAGCGCCTCGACCTGGATCTTGACCATGAACACGCCCTTGGTGCTGGTCCACTGCACATCCACCACACGTTCGGGCTGGCGTTTCTCCAGTTCGAGCATGTTCTGGCAGTCCACGCGATGCACGGACACGCCTTGGTTGCGGGTGATGAAGCCGATGATCTTGTCTCCAGGAACCGGCATGCAGCATCGGGCCAGCTTGACCCAGATGTCCCCCACGCCCTTGACGGAGATACCCAACGAGCTGGTGGTCTTCTTGGTACGCTCCACCTGCTTGAGCGGCAACGCCTCCTGCTCGACTTCCTCATCCACCTCGTCGCTGCCCGCGTCACGGACCAGATGCGAGATGACGTTCTGCGTGGAGATCTGGCCATCACCAATCGCCACGAACACGGCTTCCGCGTTGGCAAGGTTCAACTCGTCGGCGACACCCACCAATGCTTCCGGAGTCAGCAGCGTGGTGATTGGCAGGTTGCGCTTGCGCATGGCGCGCGTCAGCTCGTCACGGCCTTCCTCGACGGCTTCGGTACGGCGTTCCTTGCTGAACCATTGACGAATCTTGTTGCGTGCCTTCGGGCTCTTGGCGAAGCTCAGCCAATCACGCGACGGACCTGCGGATTCGGACTTGGATGTCAATATTTCAACGGTATCGCCATTCTCGAGCTTGGTATCAAGCGGCACCAATCGTCCGTTCACGCGCGCACCCATGGTACGGTGACCGACTTCGGTGTGCACCGCATAAGCGAAATCAATCGGAGTGGCTTCGGCGGGAAGCGAGACGATCTTGCCTTTCGGCGTGAACACGTAGACCTCTGCCGCGCCCAAATCCTCTTTGAGGGAGCCAAGGAATTCGTCGGAATCCGGCGTTTCGCTCGTCCAGTCGGCAAGTTGCTGAATCCATTTGAGGTTGTCGGCCTCGCTCAGCTCCTGGTTTTCGCCACGCTTGCGGTCGGACTTGTCAGGCGAGCTCAACGCGCGTCCGGCTTGGCCGTTCTCCTTGTACTTCCAATGCGCAGCGATGCCGAATTCCGCGCGGCGGTGCATGTCCCACGTGCGGATCTGAATCTCCACCGGCTTGCCGCCGGGACCGACCACCGTGGTGTGCAGGCTCTGGTACATGTTGAGCTTCGGCATGGCGATATAGTCTTTGAAACGGCCGGGAACAGGGTTCCACCGCGCATGCACGGCACCCAACGCCGCATAGCAGTCCTGAATCGTGTCGACGATGATACGCACGCCCACCAAATCATAAATGTTGGCGAAATCGTGCCCGCGCACGATCATCTTCTGGTAAATGGAGAAGTAGTCCTTCGGGCGGCCCGTCACATAGGCTTTGATGTGCTGTTCGTCGAGATCCTCATTGATTTCGGCGAGAATCTGCTTCAGGTACACGTCGCGTTGTCCGGCGCGACGGGCCACCAATACCACAATCTCGTTGTAGATCTTCGGATACAGAACCTTGAAGCTGAGTTCTTCCAACTCGGTTTTGATGGCGTTCATGCCAAGACGGTTGGCGAGCGGCGCATACACATCCAGCGTTTCACGTGCCTTTTTCTGCGCGTTCGACTGCTTGACGTAACGCCATGTGCGGGCGTTGTGCACACGGTCGGCGAGCTTGACCACCAATACGCGCACGTCGCGGCTCATCGCCACCACCATTTTGCGGATGGTCTCGGCCTGGGCGGAATCGCCGTATTCCATTTTGGAAAGCTTCGTGACGCCGTCCACCAGGCCGGTCACCGTGTCGCCGAATTCGGCGCGGCATTCGTCGAGCGTGTAGTCGGTGTCCTCCACTGTGTCGTGCAGAAGGCCCGCTGCCACAACCAGCGGCCCCATGCCAAGATCGGCGAGGATCTGCGCCACTGCAAGCGGATGGATGATGTACGGCTCGCCGGATTTACGCCGTTGCGACGAATGCTGATTGACGGCGCGCCGGTAGGCTCTCGCGAGAATGCTCATGTCCTCGTCGGGATGGTGGTATTCGCACATCTTGAGGATTGGTTCAAGCGGGTCAAGCGGATTCGTGCTGATCTCGCAGCCCAACATTCTGGCCGAACGAACCTCATGATCCATGTCGCTCATTTCGCTCCTCCTCGCTTGGAATGTACCCTATAGTACCCGCGCATCACCATATGACGGATGTATCCGGCCGCGTGTTGCACGGCCGGATACATCCTCGGTCTTTGTGTATTGCAGTCCCGTCAGGACGCAACGCCGGTTGATCCGAAGCCACGTTCCGCGCGGTCGGATCCGGGCAGGGTCTGCGCCTCGATGAATTTTGCCTCGACGTAGCGTTGGATGACCAGCTGTGCGATGCGGTCGCCCGGATGGAACGTCACGGCGCGTTCCGGATCGAGGTTGATCAACGGCACCTTGATTTCGCCACGGTATCCAGCGTCGATGGTTCCCGGCGCGTTAAGCACCGTGACGCCCTGCTTGACGGCGAGTCCCGAACGCGGATGCACCAGCGCCACATAGCCGGCAGGCAATGCGATTGCCACTCCCGTGGGCACCAGCGCCCGCTGGAACGGCTTCAACGTCACTTCTTCGGTGGTGCGCAAATCGGCACCGGCGTCTCCGGCATGGGCGTAATGCAGCTGAGCCGGCTGCCCGGGATCCAGCGACTTTACCAGAACCTCGACGTTTTCCGGCTCGTTGTATGCCTCGTCGAACGCCATCAGGCCGCACACTCCTTGCATACCGGCTGTCCGTCGTCGGTAGTGTAGGCAAGCTGGCTGCGATGCTTCACCAGGAAGCATTCGGAGCAGATGAACTCGTCGCCCTGCATCGGAATGACGGTCACCGAAGCGTCCTCATTGCTCAAATCGGCGCCCGGCAGCTCGTAGTCTTCGGCAATGGCGTTCTCGTCATCGTCCATATCGTTGGAATTGTTCTGAGAACCCTTGCTCAAAGCCTGGAGCGACTCCTCGTCCTCGTCTTTGTTGCGCGGGGAATCATAATCCTGTGCCATCGAGATTCCTTTCGTCATCTATGGTGCTTATGCGCCATAGAATACATGACTTTTCCCCCGCTAGGATACACGAATTGAAATACTCGTAAAATCCGACACGTGGGGCACAATAGAATTAATAGAAAAATCTAAGGGAAAGTGGTGTGTTGTGCCTGAGAATGCGCTCGAAGATGCACGGTTCGATCATGTGAGTGAAACCGGTGAGCTCGTCTTTGTTTCAGGTGCCGGCAAATTCGCCGTCAAGGTCGATGAAGCGCTTGAAAGAGCCATTTTGGAGGCAAAACAGATTCGCACCGAAACCCAAGAGGAGCGTCAGCAGCAAGCGCCTTCCACGCTGCCGATCTCCCAAATCCAATCCTTGATTCGAGCCGGAGCCAATCCGACCCGCGTGGCGGAGCGATATTCGTTGAGCGAAGCGCTTGTTCGGCGTTTCTCGGCGGCGGTGGAAACCGAAAAGCAATATGCGATCGAACAGTTCCTGGCGGTTCCCGCGCCGAAGGAAAGCCGTGTGCGCACGCTTTCCGAACTGATCGAACGCACGTTCGCCGCAGCCCACGTACGGTTGGAGGATGTGCGGTGGAAGGCCACCAGACGCGGTTTGGAACCGTGGAAGATTACCGCGGAGTTCGATTCCGCAGGTCATGCCGCCCGTGCGGAATGGTCTTGGAACATGCATGACAACGCGGTCAACTGTCTGAACGCAACGGCACGCAAGCTCATCGGCGAGCAAGACACGCCGACGGAAGGACACACCGAGAAGCAGGTCGACCAGAATTTTCTCGCATCATTGAATTTGCCGGGCGATTCCGCACGTTCCGCACGTATCGAACAGACGGTGTCCGCTTGGAATGCTCCGGAACCGGTTGCACCACAAGCCACGAATATCAAGACCACCGTTGAGACTCAGCCATCGGCGACCGTTCCGCTGCCGAACCGTCCGGAAATCGCGACGACGCAGTACCCCGCCCCTTCAACGACGGAACCTGTCCAAAACTCGCAAAACACGCAATCCGCCGGCGAGCAGCAGTCCGATAAGTCCAAGATGGCATCATCCGATCCTCATAGTCAGAGCACCACCAAATCGAAGCGCCGTGCAGGACGCTCCGCAGTGCCGAGTTGGGATGAAATTCTGTTCGGTGACTGATTAACGTTCCCTAACATCCCACGGCAACATCCGTTCAGACGTTCGGATCATTCGATCAAGCCACGTCAATCAGGCATGGAATATCAGATTCCATGTAGGTCAGCGACCCGTGCACGCTGGGCAGATGCATCGCCTTCTCCGCCTGTGTGCGGGAATCGACAATGGTGGTAGAGCCCGCAGCGGAGACGACCACATCGCCGATCATCGACTTGACGCGTTCATCGACTGGTCCGTAGACGCCTTCCTCGATTGCCTGCCGGCGGGTGCGCACCTGGGCGCGCTCCCCCAGCACGTCACGCCAACGAACGGCGATGTCCTCCGGATTCTCGCCATCCTCGCCATAAAGCATGACACAGCGTGGTTCGCCGCCGACATTCGCGACGCCCCACATCAGCTGGGGTTCGGACGCTATGTCGATGCAGGCTTCCGGGTCGGCGGTTATCATGCCATGATCCGCCACGATGACGATCAGCGTGTTCTTCGGCACACTTCGACGCAGCAAAGACAACTGGGCGTCGATACGCTCATATGTGCCGATCCACTTGTCGGAGTCCCAGCCGTAATTGTGTCCGATCTTGTCCGCGTCGCGCAGGTACACGTATGTCAGTCCGGGCGTGTTCGCCGCTTTCGCCGCGGTCATGATACGTCGGCGTGGATCGTCATTGGAGATGTAGTCGCTGCCACGTAACGCCGCCTGAGTCAACGCGGAGAACGCGAATTTCGGCAGTCCCGAACTGGTGACGCGAACGTCCTGTTCCGCCAATCGTTCGAATATGGTCGGCTGCTGTTGCAGTTTCAGCGGTGCGGGCGCGTTTTTGAAAGAGATGAGCTGGCAGATTTCGCCATTGTCGGGATTGAGCTGCGTATATCCCGTCATGCCGGTTAATCCGGGGCATGTGCCGGTGCCGAACGTGGACATTGCGGCCACGGTGGTGCTGGGCATGCATGTGGCGATTGGCCGCTGGTTAACGCCATCCGCCATCAGCGACCGTAGATAGGGTGAATGTCCCAATCTCATATTGATGTTCCAATATCCGAGACCGTCCACCAGGACCACGACTGCCGAACGCGCGTCCGGCAGGCCAAGTGCCTCTTGGAGTCGTTTCGGATCGGCATGGATGGCCGTTGGAATCGGATGCCCGATGGCGCTGGAAATGGCGGGAAGTACCGAGGATAGGTGGAGAGCACCGCCGCGGCCGCCCTCATCCGGCAGTTCGTCGCCATATCGTGCCGGACTGGTCATGGCTAGCAGCTGGTCGATTTCGGGCACTTCAACACTCATGGTTCCCATTCAAGCACCGCGGCAGTACCAGCTGGTAATATTGCTAGGTTGATTACCATAACCTTTCCGTGAGGAGAACCACCGCATGGTGTCGCACCGCAAACCGGCAAAACCAGCCTTTGACTCGCGTACGGTCAAGGAGAACATCGTCGAAACGCCGTTGAACGAGGAAATGAGCAAGTCGTTCCTCGAATACGCGTATTCGGTGATTTACGCCCGAGCGCTGCCTGATGCCAGGGACGGTCTCAAGCCGGTGCAACGACGCATCATCTATCAGATGGGTCAGATGAGCCTCAATCCGGACCGGCCGTATATGAAGTCGGCGCGTGTGGTTGGCGAAGTGATGGGCAAGCTCCATCCGCATGGCGATTCCGCGATTTACGAGGCGATGGTACGTTTGGCGCAGCCGTTCGCGATGCGGCTGCCATTGGTGGACGGTCACGGCAATTTCGGTTCTCTCGATGATGGTCCTGCTGCTTCTCGTTATACCGAGGCTCGTATGGCGCCGGCCGCGTTGGGCATGAATGCCGATATCGCCGAAAATACCGTCGATTTCACGCCGAATTACGATAACAAGCTTCAGGAGCCGACTGTGCTGCCTGCCGCGATTCCGAACCTGCTGGTCAATGGTGGTTCCGGCATTGCCGTCGGCATGGCCACGAATATGGCCACGCACAATCTTGGCGAGGTGGTGGCTGCGGCCAAGCATCTTATGCGCCATCCCGACGCGACGTTAGAGGAGTTGATGCGCTACGTGCCGGGTCCGGATTGGCCGGGCGGCGGCGTGATTGTGGGCCGCAAGGGCATCCGCGAGGCGTACGAGACGGGTCGTGGCGCGTTGACCACGCGTTCCGTGACGCATATCGAAAACGTGACGGCTCGCAAAAAGGCCATCGTCGTGACGGAACTGCCGTTCATGGTGGGTCCGGAACGTGTGTTGGAACGTATTTCCGAAGGTGTGAAGAACCGTAAGCTGGACGGCATTTCCGGTGCCATCGATTTGACTGACCGGCATAACGGCACGCGCCTCGTCATCGAAATCAAAACCGGGTTCGATCCGAACGCGGTGTTGGCGCAGCTGTTCAAGCACACGCCGTTGCAGGACAATTTCACCATCAACAATGTGGCGTTGGTCAATGGCCGTCCGCACACCATGGGATTGAAGGAAATGCTTCAGGTGTGGGTGGACCATCGTCGTGTGGTGATCCGCCGACGCAGTGAATTCCGCAGGAAGAAGGCGCTTGAGCGGCTGCACTTGGTGGAGGGCTTGCTGCTCGCCATGGTGGACATCGATGAAGTCATTCAGGTGATTCGCTCTTCTGATGATGCCGAGGCCGCGAAAACAAAGCTTATCGCCGTATTCGATCTGGACGAGATTCAGGCACAGTACATTCTTGACTTGCGGCTGCGCCGTCTGACCAAGATGAGTCGTATCGAGCTTGAGGCGGAACGCGACGATCTGAAGCGGCGTATCGAAGAGCTTGAACGCATTCTTGCTTCCGATGAGGCGCTTGACGGCGTGGTCATTGACGAAATGGATGACGCCGTGGCCAAATACGGCACTCCCCGGCGCACGGTGCTGCTGGATGAGGATGAGGAAGGCAATTTGACGCCTGTTGTGGCGCATGGCGATGATGGCGTCTCTGCAAACGCGATGGCTGCCGCGCGCGCCGCCGCGACCGTATCCTCCGCAGCAGCCGATGTCGCCGCAGCCGCAAAGGCCGCAAAGAAGGCCGGCGATGAGAATGCCACCGCATCGGCTCTGCAGATTGATGACGAGCCGTGCGCGGTGATGCTGTCCGCCACGGGCCTGATCGCACGCACTTCCGAGGATGCGGTGGAACGTTGGGAGAATCGTTCGGCTTCCGACGGACGCGCCAAGGATGATCAGATCGTTTCGATGTTCCGCACGTCCACACGTTCCTCATACGGCTTGGTTACTTCAGCGGGTCGTCTGGTGCTGGCCCATGTGGTCGAATTGCCGAAGGTTTCCGCGGATGGGCCGCTCAGTGTCACGGGTGGTGTGAAGGCCGAGGAACTGCTGGGCATGACGGAGAACACCGATCCGATCCGCGGCGAACGGGTGATTGCTGCGATTGATATGCCGTCCACGGATGACGGCGGTCAGCTTGTTCCTTTGGCGTTGGGCACCCGCAACGGCGTGGTCAAGCGTTGGAACCGTGAATCTCCGACCACAATGGATTCGTGGAGCGTCATCGATTTGAAGGATGATGACGAAGTGCTTGCCGCTGCCGAAGCCCGTGATGAGGATCGTCTGGTGTTTGTGTCCACCGATTCCTCGTTGTTGACGTTCGAAGCGAAGAATGTGCGTCCGCAGGGCCGTACCGCTGGCGGCATGGCGGGCATTCGTCTGGCTGAGGGGTGTTCGGTGGCCGCGTTCGCGGTGGTGCCTGACGGCAAGGTGACATGGAATTACGAAGAAGGCGAGAATGGACTGTTCTCTGCTTCCGGAGCCGTGGTGTTGACGGTTGCCGGCGATTCCGAAGCGTTGCCTGGCACTGAAAACGGTGCCGCGAAGGTCACGCCGTTGGAGATGTATCCGACGAAGGGCCGTGGTACGGGTGGCGTGCGTTCGCAGCGATTCCTCAAGGGGCAGGATACGTTGATTCTCGCGTTCGTGGGCGCGTATCCGTTGCATGCTTCCACGCAAAGTGGCGCTCCTGTGGAATTGCCGAAGCCTGATATGCGACGCGATGGTTCCGGTACGGATCTGTCGGCGCCGATTGCGGTGGTCGGCTGATTCGACGAAATCGATTGGCGGGGCTCTGGACTGGTTCTTCTTCCGGTTCAGGGCCTTCCCGTTTTGCGCACTTGGGCCGCCAGGTTGAATGAGCAGGCTGGGTGAAAGTGCCTCCGGCTTGGTTCAGCCATATAGCTTCATGCCTTGTGGGCTGTCCACGAACCCGGCAGCATGCAGCAAACGTCTGTATTCGTTGCGTTCCTTCAATGATTCACCGTTCATTTCGGCGAAGCTGACGCTGCCCTTGGACTGATGCTGCAATGCATAGGCAAGTTCCGTACATGCCGGCTGCAATATTCGCTCGTCATCGGTGAAGCTGACGATTCTGTGGCTTTTCGGCACGGCAAACAGCACCGGCATGCCGTGGTCGAGCACGATGACCGATTCCGCTCTGCGCGCCGGTTTCATATGGTGTTGTTCGGGCCATGTGATCGCGGAGCCTGTCAGGTTGGCCGGGTCGGTCACGTCGAGCGCCACGCAGGATTGGCTGCGCGCCTCGTCGTCGCCGCGCAAGGCGTCCACTGTGTCACGTCCGGCGAATTGGGCCGCTCCGAATCCTTTGACGAACATGCCTCTGACCAGATTGCCGTGTTCCTCCATACGTTTGAGTACTGGGTATAGTCCGGAGAATCCGCCTGCGACCTGCTCCTTGTCGATTAGCGGAGCGGCGATCACGCCATATCGGTCGAGCAGCGATTCGATCAATGCGATGTCGTATTCCTCGATGCCGGCTGTTGGTTTGCCGGCGGTATCGTCCGTTTGATCCGGTATCGCCATTGGACTGGTCCGGGACGAGTCGACCGCGGACCATAATCCACCGAGCGTCGCCGGTGTCGAGGCGTGGATCCGTACGCGTCTGCGTGCGGCAGTGCGTGGCGCGCGCACTGAAACCGTGCCTTGAGTCAAGGCCCGAACGGGAGCGAATGAACTGTTCGTCACTTTGCCTTGCCATACCAAGGACCACAAGGCTTCCTCGAACTGGCTTTCGCCCCATGCGGGAAGGATGATTTCCCCTGTTTCAGGATTCACGTTGACTTCCGCATGTTCCTGCCAGATGGCTTTGGCGGCTGTGGAAAGCTGCCGCGCATGGAAGGCTCCCCCATTCGATAATGCGGCAAGTATCGTCTCCGGCACGGTCATGGTTCCGGCACTATAGGCATTGTTCTGCGATTGTTCGCCGGGTTTCGTCAGCAGCCGTGAATCAGCTGGATGGAATGCGATGCCGCCGGCTTCCTTGGCGTTGGAACCATTGATTTTGGAGCCGACCCATACCACGTCTCCGGATGCGAGCAATTCGTCCAACATACTCGGTTGGTAGTCGCGAACGCGTGCGGGGAAGACCGAGGATTCCCAAACGGAGGCGTTGAGGTATATGCCTTCAAGCTGTTCGATCACACGCATCAGCCCGTCGACGCTTTCATATCGGGCGCCACCCACAGGTCCGACACCTTGTCTGTCCAACAGGAACGCCTGATAGACGGCCGGTTCCACCGGCTTGATGGCTTTGCGTGCCTTGGCAAGCGAAAGCGCGCGGATACGCCGAAACACGTCTTTGTGGAGCCATTGCTGGGGCGTTTGCCGAGGTGACCGTTCCGATGCTGAATCATCGGAACCATTGGCGTCCGCTCCGGCCGCATCATCGACGAAATGGCCTTTCAGCAGTTCGCCTTTGGCATGTAATTCATCCAACATGCGTACGCCTTGGACAGCGTCCAATCCCAGTTCGGCGATCATCTGATCCGCGGTGAATGGGCCATGCGTTTTGACATATCGCGCCACACGGCCGGCAATGTCGGTCTCGTCCAAATCGTTCCAGAACGTCCGTCCGGCAAGCTCCTTCCCAACCTGCGCGATGACGTCGGCATCCAACAGCGAAGCCATGTCCGTGGCGCCCAGAAGACGTTCCAGCACTTCCGGGTCCATGGATAGCAGTTGCGTGCTGCGTTCGGCTTGCGGCACGTCGTATTGGTACATGACCGCGCCCACGTATCCGAACAGCATGTTTTCCGCGAACGGCGACGGCGTTTCCGTGACGGTCTCGCTCAAAGAGATGACGCCGGAGCGTAATCCGGACATCACATGTTTCAGCGCGGGCAGATCGTACACGTCCTGTAGGCATTCGCGTGCGGTTTCCAACAGCAACGGGAAGTTCTTCCGAGTTCGGGCGGCGTTGAGCAGTTGCGCCGCGCGCAGCCGCTGCTGCCATAAGGGGACGCGTCTGCCGGGGTTGGCGCGTGGCAGGAACAGCGATCGCGCCGCGCATTCTCGGAATCGTGCGGCATACAGCACGCTTTCGCCGACTTGTGTTTCGATGATGCGTTGCAGCTCTTCCGTGTCGAACAGCAGCAGCTCGCGGATCGGCAGGTTGCCGTCGCCGTCCGGGAGGCGGATGATGATGCCGTCGTCGGCCGCGTATACCTGCCCATCGAACCCGTATCGTTGTTTGATACGTGTGGTGATGGCCATGGCCCATGGTTCGTGCACGCGTCTGCCGTATGGCGAGTGGACGATCACACGCCAATCGTCTTCTTCATCCTGGCAGCGTTCGACGACCAGCTCACGGTCGTTGGGAATCGTTCCCGTGGCGGCGCGCTGTTCGGCAAGCAGGTCGGCAAGATTGCCGATGGCGTTGTCATCCAATCCGTCACGACGTAGACGTGCGATTGTTGTCGTGTCGAATCGGCTGGTCTTGTCTCCTGCGATGCCGTCCGAGACTTCCGCGCGTAGTCCTTGCGCCATATCGCGTATGAATCGGCCTTGGGACCGTCCGAATGCCGCGTCCCGCCCGTCGCCTTCGCCATGCCAGAACGGCAGTCGGGCGGTACGCCCTGGAGCAGGAACCACCACCACACGGTCCCGGGTGATTTCCTGGATCTGCCAGGTCGATGTGCCGAGGGTGATGACGTCTCCAACCCGGGATTCGTACACCATTTCCTCATCCAGCTCCCCCACTTTGCGTGGGCCCGGTCCGGAGCCTTCTTCGGGAAGCACCACGGTGTAGGTTCCTCGGTCGGGTATGGTGCCTCCGCTGGTCACGGCCAGTCGTTGAGCGCCAGGGCGCGCGGAGATGAGACCCGCCTCTTCGTTGTATTGCAATGGAGGTCGGAAGGCGGAGAAATCCTCGCCGTTGTAGGCACCGGTCATCATGCCCATCACAGCATCGAACATGGTTCTGTCGAGATCTTCGAATGGCGCGGCCTTGCGCACGGTCACGTACCAGTCGTCTGGTTTCAGATCATCCATCGCCGCGGCGGCGACGGTTTGCTGGGCAAGCACGTCCAAGGGGGTGCATGGAATGGTCAGTGTTTCGATGTCTCCGGAGCGCATGCATTCGATGCTTGCGGCCGTGCCGATGATTTGCTCTCGTGTAATCGGGTAGAACAGTGCATGCGAGACTCCCCCGACCTTGTGGTCGGCGCGCCCCACCCGCTGCAATCCCGAGGACACGGACAATGGCGGTGCGATCTGGATGACCAGATCCACTGAACCCATGTCGATGCCGAGTTCAAGGCTCGATGTGGCGACCACGCAACGCAATTGGCCGCGTTTGAGCTGCTCTTCGATCTGTTTGCGCCGGTCTTTGGAAACGGAACCATGATGCGCCATGGCGATCGCGTCGGCGTCCGCATGCGAGGAGACCAGCATGGTGGTGGATCCGACCACGGAATCGTAGTGTTTGGCGAAGCCTTCACGGCCTTCCGGGGAGCCCAGATCCGGATACGGCTGGGTGGAATCACTGGCTGTGGACTCCGGCTGGGATGCGTTGTCCGACACACTCAAGTCCGTTCGGCCAAGCCTACGGTCGGACAGCGCATCCCGCCCTGCGTCCGCTTTGACGGCGGTTTCAGACCCAGTTTTCCGGGATGTGCGCAATTGCGCATACAGGTCGTTGAGCCGTGCGGTGAGTTTTTCCGCAAGACCACGGGAGTTGACGA
>ERZ1673701.2677-NODE-2677-length-13334-cov-9.788614_pt1 | contig 13334 bp, 8 predicted proteins | sample MGYA00580231_ERZ1673701 | MGnify/ENA primary metagenome ERZ1673701 (study PRJEB41218, sample SAMN15661798) | gut metagenome | host: Homo sapiens | place: Canada: London | collected 2015-08-20/2019-03-30 | study: EMG produced TPA metagenomics assembly of...
TTATGAATTATCATAGAATATGATATTGTTTTTGTCGTTGCATTTTAAAGGGAGAGAGAGTAAATGAATAAAAAGGTAAATAAAATAAAGTCAGTTGTCGCAATAGTCCTTTTGCTTTTGCTGTGCGTTTGTTTTCTGTGCGGATGCGTACAAAAGCCCGACGTAGAAAATCTGAAATACAATATACGCTTGAGCGGTATTTACGAATTGGAGAATTATACGAAATATTATACTAAGGAAAAGTACATAGAAGATGTTTTTGTCCTTAAACATTATTGCAGCATGGTCAACAGTTCGGCTTTTGACGAGACTGACGAAGAAAACTACAACAGCGAATTTAATCAAGTATTGCGTACGTACGACGAAGAATATTTTAAAGACAAGGCATTAATCATAGCGATACATACGGGAAATATCGAGTTTATGGGCGCGGAGATAACCGCAATAAAGCAAGAAGAAAGATTTTTTTTGGTAATAGAAATGACCGTAACTTATTGGGGCGGCGGCACAATTCAATGGGTTGAGCCGGATCGCCATTGGATATTTTTGATTGAAATAGACAATTTAGGTAGCGTTTTTGACGAGTATACAAGATATAAGTATATTGTCGAATACGAGGAATGACAAGAAATTTTTAAGCTGACATACTAAGGAGGGTAATATGAAAAAAATTAATAAAATATTGATATGTATAATATTTGCACTTACACTTATATGTTTAGTATTCTTAACAAATTTAAATAATTTAATGGCAGATACTATAAATGAACAGATACAGTATAACGATAAAATTATTGAAGACGATTTTGAAAATGATGAAGTTCTTATAGTAATCAATAAAACCAGTAACACTAAATTGTGGAATTATTCTGCCGCTGATTTTAAAGAGATTGATTGTAGTAGCGTAAATTATTTAACTCAAAATTACTCGAATTTTGAATCTTTTTCCAAAGACGAAATAGATAATACAGAAGGTTCGCAAATAATTTTACGCTTGAAATTAAAAATTAAGTCAAAAGAAAACGTATTAAATGTCATTAAAGAACTTAACAAGCGTGATGACGTTGTTGAGGCTTACCCTAATTACATTGGTCGAATTGAAAATATAGAAACAGAATCGAATATTGCAGAAGACCTGTGGAATATGAATGGGCAATATGGAATTAATGCGAGATACGCAACAAATTTAGGTGGAAGCGAAGAAGTAAAAATCGCTATCCTGGACACGGGAATTGATGGAAACCATCCAGCCCTTAAAGGCAGGTTGAGTGAAACTAATCACAAAGATTTCGTAAAAAACGATGGTTTTTGTATAGACCTTGATAGAGATGAATTAAATGATGTATTGGGGCATGGTACTCATGTTGCCGGTATTATTGCTGCGGAAAGTGATAAACTAAACGGAATTTGTGAAAATGTAAAGTTATTTTCATATAAAGTTGCGGCCGATGATAGACATTATAACGATGCGAGAATTATAATGGCTTTAGAAGTTGCCGCAAGTAACGGGATAGAATTAATAAATTTAAGTTTAGCTGGGAATGCAAGTAGTGCTGCACTCGAAAATAAAATAAAATGGTATAAAGGATTAGTAATTTGTTCCTCTGGTAATTTGGGTAATAATATTGATGAAGTTAAGGAAAATGGGAAATATGCCAAACCTTCTTACCCTTCAAATTTCGAGTTAGACAATATTTTATCTGTCGGCGCAACAAAAAGCGATGGAACAAAGGCGGAAATAGAAGACTGGGGTGGTAAAGTAAAGGCAAGCAACTATGGTAAAGACAGCGTAGACATATTTGCTCCAGGAACAGATATTTATAGTACTACATCTGTTGCAAAAGGATCTTATGTCAAAATGAGTGGTACGTCAATGGCAGCTCCGCATGTTACCGGAGTGGCAGCACTTATCAAATCTATTGTCCCGAATATAAACGCCCGAGATCTGAAAGACGCCATATTGAGTAATTGCGATACAGATTACAGATTAAAAGATTATTGTACAACAGGGGGAAGCTTAAATGCTTGGAAAGCTGTCAGCAGCGTAGCTTATAAACTTGATTCAAATGGAATGATAACAGGCTTAAATACTTCTCCAAAAAGAGAAATCCTTATTCCGTCCATTTTAAATAATATTGATGTTACCGGAATTAGCAAAGATGTATTTGCAAACACAGATATAACCGAAGTATCTTTTGAAGAATACAGCCCAATTAAAATCATAGAAGAATCAGCATTTAAGAATTGTGCAAAATTAAATAATATCGAATTACCTTATTCATTACTTAAAATTGGGAAATTTGCTTTTGAAAATACAAGTATATCTCAGATATGTATTCCAAAATATGTTTCGGAAATAGGCGATTATGCTTTTTATAATAATGCAAACTTAAAAATTGTTGAATTTACTCAAAACAGTCAATTGAGTAGCATCGGAGGTTTTGCATTTTCAAACTGCACAAACTTAAGTTCCGTAAACTTTGGAGAAAACAGTCAATTAACGTCAATCGGGAAAAGAGCTTTTAAGAATTGTGCGTTGAGTGAAATTGAAATACCGAAAAATGTAACTTCGTTGGGAGCATACATATTTGAGGATTGCGAAAATTTAGCAACCATTCATTTCAATGCTCATATCCGACAGCATTACAAAATACGGATCGTTTGCGTTTTTTAATTGTGTGAGTCTTACAGATTTTACAATTTCAAACAATGTGACGGACATAGGTAACTCGGCTTTTGGAAATTGCGAGGGTCTGACCGAAATCGTGATACCGGAAAATATAACGAGGATAGGCAGCGAAGCATTTTGGGGTTGTACAGCTTTAAAGTATGTGTTTTTAGAAAGAACTGCGTCGAAAGGAATATCCAATATTGAAGTTGCTGCTTTTGGTAACGGACAGTATGGGTGTCCTGATTTGGAAATGGTTTGTGTGCCCGATCAGGAAAGTCAGGAAGCATACAGAGCTGCCGTCATATCAGGGTTTGATGCTTTCAAGCAAATCATCTGCTATGCAACTCCAGGATTGCAGTTTAGTCTTGATACTAGTACCGATAGTTTTGTCGTATCTGTCGGTAATGCCGGAATAGGCGGCAAGGTAGTAATCCCGAATACTTATAAAGGAAAAACCGTAGGAAAAATTGGTAATAATGCTTTTGAGTATTGTACCGGTTTAATTGAAATTGAACTGCCCACTACCGTAACAAGCATAGGTAGTTACGCATTTTCGGGATGTGCCAATCTTAGTGATATAACGTTATCGGATGGCGTGAGTAAAATCGGAAATTACGCTTTCAAAGATTGCACAGCGTTGACAACTTTGGATATTTCCAATCAGTTTATTAACGTAGATGACAATGTGTTTGAAGGATCGGGAATAACGAATATTGTAAGACTAAGATATATTTATACGGAAGGAATATTGGAGGTAAGCAATACTTTCCGAATCAGATTGGTTTTTGACAACGATCCGGTTGGATTAACTGTAAACAACATAACGATAAACGGTTCCTCTACAGGTAAATTAAGCGGAAGCGGAACCGAGCGTATTCTTGAATTATACAATGTAACCCAGAAAACGCTTGCCGTAAAAGTTTTCGGATTGCCCGATGCTGTAATAATCAACGGAGTGAAGAACGCCTATATACAGTCAATGTCAAATGTTAAATACGCTGACGTTTGTGTACTATTGCCATACAGGGGCGACTATTACGCGGATATACTCTATGCCCTCGAGGAAAAATTAATCCTCGATGAAAGAAATTTATGTGTTCTGAATGCTGAAGGCAACGAGTACATGCAAAGAGATCAGTTACAAACCCTGATAGATTTGAACAAAGATACGATCATACTATGGGAAGTTTTCCCCGGTGCTTTGAATGATTTAATCAGTGAAGCAAGGCAGAGGGGGATACGTGTGCTCGTGTTCAGTTGGATGGAAATTGAAACAGAGGCGGATTGTCTTGTTTTGTATGATTACTACTTGGCAGGCTATGAGATGGGTTATTATCTCTACGAACATGGTTACGAAAGCGAAAGCAACCGTATCGAGCTATTTGCTGCGGATTACGACCTTTACTATACAGGTTTTCAGAGTTTTTTAATGGGATTAAATCAAGCGATAAGCGAAAACAGCAATGAATTGGAGGTTGTAATTCATACTTTAGAGGACGATGGCGAAATTTATCAGGAGTGTTATCAAATAATTTTGACGCACGGGATCCCATGCGCGGTAATAAGCTTTAACGACAAATTCACTGAAGAAGTTATAGCTCAGTAACTATTTCATCCGCATCCCAAATTATTTCTGCATGACATTCTGAGTGCCATAAATTACTCCAGCCGGAAAGAACCGACTCAATGCCAACCATATGTATCGTCTGGTTGCTTGTCCAGCCTGAAAAAACGCCTTCTCCGATAAAGCTCAAATTGCTAAATATGCTTATAACATTCAGTTTCGTACAATTTGCAAATGCATAATTCCCTAAATGATTTAGCATATACGGTACAGTTATGCTTCTCAGTGATGTGCAGCCCGAAAACGCATAATCTCCTATAAACGTAACTTTTGAGGGAATTTCAAATGGTACTTCTTTATTATAATTCAAACTGGAACAGCCGTAAAAAGCCATTGAATTAATAGTCGTCAAATTGCTGTTTTCTTCAAATGTAACGTCCGTCAACGCCGAACAACCGTAAAAAGCTCCAAATTTTAATTCTTTAACACTAGCTGGAATTTCTATTTTATTTAATCCTGTACAATAAGAAAATACTTTTTCTCCTATGTTTATAAGTTTACTCTCTTTTTCAAAATAGATTTTTCGTAAATTTGTACAATTATAAAAAGCACAGTCCTCGATAACTGTTGTATTTGCAGGAATATATACTTCTGCCAGTTCGGCGCAATTATAAAAAGCGTTTTTGCCTATTGAGGTCAGCTTGCTTTTATTTGCAAATACTACTTTAGCTAATTTGTTACAAGAGTAAAATGCACGTGACCCGATATTTTCAAGACTTGCAGGCAACTCGATTCCTTTCACCCAGCCCAACATTTCACAATTTTCAAAAGCAGATTCGCCGATTGTCTGCAATCGACTTCCGCTTTCAAAGGTTATATCACATAGCTCTGATCCATAAAATGCTTTTTTGCCAATATTTTCAATATTGCTTAAAATTTTTAGGCTAAACAAATTTTGAGTGTTCTCAAATGCAGAATTACCTATTTTAATAACATTAATATCGCTGATTTTTTCTGGTATAACAAATTTAAAATTATAAGAGGAATTGTATTTATTGTAATTACTACTTGATATACTCCAACCATTGCTGTCTGCAAAACAGCTATATATTTTTGCAGGAGGCGCCAGCTCTATATCTTCTTTTATATAATTAATTATCTCCGAATCTCTTGTCTCCAAATTGTGAGGGATTCCGACATGGTTCACGGTTTTCTTATAATCAAAATTTTTATTAGATACACTTTCTTCAGTCAATCTGTATTGACCGTCAACGGCTTCAAATTCCAATATGGGATATTTAAATATTTTTTTATAATTTTGAACATTTGAATAACCCATTGCCGATTGGGAATGACTATCTATAAACATGTCTCCCAGTTCAAAAAGTAAATTAAAATTTTTATCACATTCAAAATAACCAATAAGCTTATTTAATACTTTGCACAAATCCTCCAAGGGTTTTTTCAAGACTTCTGCAAATATAGTAAACAATGTTTGATCATCATAATCTGTTTCTCCCTGTGTACTATTTTCAATATCGTCCACCAAAGATAAAATATTGTCAATCTTGTTTTGCGCCGTTTCCAAAATTCCAATCAAAGCAAGAGAGGACGTAAAATAAAAGATATAATTTTTATATCGTAATTCATTAGTACTTGATTCTAAAATCGTAAGTTGTGCTGTTTCAATAAAATCAGTTATTTGATTAATATACTCTCGAATTAATTTTATGTAATATTCTACAGTTTGATTAAAATTATTAAATATACCATAGCTAATTAATAACTCACCCAACAAACTACCTTCTTCCGCAAGTAAGCCGGGGAGAAAACTAATATCCATTTCTCCAATTATTGCATTTAATTTTAAGTTATTATTTATTGAAACTGCTCTTTCCCAACATGTTTGGATTTCCTGCTGTATTATTTCATCAAGTATATTTTGAGCGCTTTCATTTTCAAATATGCCGTTCAATTCTGATATATCTATATTCGTTCCGAATAAGTCTTCTAATTTGGAAAAATTTAAATCTTTAATAAAACTTAGTTGAGTACCTATGTAAGGCGTTCCCATGCTATACAATGAAGCAACATTAAACGGATGGTCATTTATAATTTGACCTGTGCTTTGATAACAATTCAGATCCTGCAAAAGTTTATTCGAACTATCTTTTGTATAATTAATTTTTTCAATTCTTCCTTCTTCCATATATCCGGTAGCATACAACATACTTATTATGCCGCCTCTGGAGTGGGAAATAAAATTTACTTTCGGAATCCTGCCTGTCAGACAAAGAATGTCGTATGATACTCTGTCGACAACAGAATGCAATTCTTGATAAACATCCCTATGATAGGAATCGGACAAGGCTGATTCAAAAACAATTATTATATGTTTACCTATTTCTGTCAGTCTAGTTACAAATTGGGTGTTTTCAATATTATTTACTGTATTGTAATTACCTTCATTTAATTTTATTAAGAAAAAACGATTTCTTTGGTATAAAACACTGTTATAATTATTATCGAAATTATTAGTATTATTATCTTTCGCCATTCTTGCCCAATATACGTCAGAGTAAATAGCTTCCCGACGCAAAATCTCTATCAATGATGAACTGTCATAAGTAAACTTGCTATTGCCATTATTTGACCAAGCCGATGCGTCTCCGCCTTGGCCGTGTACGAGTACTGTGATAGACGGAGAGTCGTCGCTTGCTGACATCAAACGAGTAGCTTCGTGTATTTCTTCCGCATACGACGCATTTTTAGAATCCGCATTCGGTTCTCCTGCTTCTGCATATTTGCCGTATCCTTCAAAATACTTTGGGGTTGTTTCCTCAGTTGATTCTGATGCTTGCACAAATCTTATTTGCGTTCTAGAAGGAAAGAAATATATAAGCAAAAAAATAAATGCCAGCATTAAACCTAATATAGTTCTGTTTCTTAAACCCACCTTTTTCATAAGCACCTCCAAAAATTTTAAAATTTAACACCCCATTCCACGGGGCAATTTCCGTTCCAGCCTTCTTCCCACTCGTCGGGCTTGCTTTCGTATTCCGTTTGTATAACTACGTCAGTCAACCCGTCAAACACACCTGTCTCTATCACTGTGACATATTCCGGTATTTGAATGGTTTTTACTGTTATTCCTGTCAAATCAATCTCTCTGTCGCTTTTCCTTAATTCTACATTTACAATAAAACAAAATGGGTCGTGACTTACACTGCGAGGTATGACAATTTTTTGGTTATCCGTACCAATGGTTAAACAATATAAGATATCAATATAGATTATCTTTTCAAGATTAATCAATTTATCAGGATAAGGACTTTCAAAATTATGCTGAACTATAATAGTTTTTACTATGTCGTTACTAACCATATGTAATTTTCTAAAGCTTATTCCTATCTCCTCGAATCCCAATTGCATGACCTTATGTCCGTCTATAAACTCGGGAATAATAACTTCCTCCGTTTCGGGCAATTCTATCAAACATAATCTATTGTCATTTCTAATATCAAGATAAAAAACAAACCCGTCTTCTGTAGTTTTGCAACGGCTTTCAAAACTAAAAGTAAAATCTCCCCACTCTAACCAGCAGCCTGTCAACGTAAACATCAGCAGGATTGAGATCATGACCATGATGAATATTCTATTAATTTTTTTCATATTTTCTCCCTTTAAAATGCAACGACAAAAACAATATCATATTCTATGATAATTCATAAAAACCTGTCCATTGGAGCAATCCCCCTTAAGGTAAAATAAAAACCCGCAACATAAAACCATTCGGGACGGTCCGTTGCGGGTAATTGACGTTAATCATCTAGTAAAATTTTTCGGCGGGCGTCATTTCAAGTAAAAAATCGGGACCGTCTTCGCTGTTATATTATCACACATTTTACGTTTTGTCAATAGGTTTAGTAAAATAACTTTGTTACATTAAATTATTTGTAAGACAACAAACAAAAATAGGGGCTTAAAGCCTCAGTTGAGATCGCGGCGTGTGCTTGTCTTGATACAAGTGCGCCGCTGACGCGGCGCAGACAAGCACACGCCGCGCCAGCCCAAACCGAACTGAAAACACGGAAAAACTGACCGAAACGGACGGGGCGCGCCCGCTGATCCGCTTAGGCGTCGCCCCGTTGTTCCCGTTTCTTAATTTCCGTTTTTATGCCGTATTTTATTATTCGGATTTTTTATTTCGTTTCGCGCGTCAGCTTACGCTCTAATCCTTTAATTTTAATGCTTCTACCAATTTATAAACAGTTGTACTTGAATTCCATTTCCATATTGGGTAATTTGAATTATGCTTTTCATCGCATTCTTGAACACGCTTTTGATATACGATTTTTGCATTTTCTATTGCCTGTTTATATTTTGGTATAAAACATTTTTTCAGCAATTTTTCATCCGTTTTGCTATATGTATATCCTTTTTCATTTAGTTTCAACAGCTTGTCCAATTCGCCCTGTAATTGATTGATTTCCAAAGGTTTGCTGCATTTTTCATAGTGAGATATCAACCAAACTTCAAACGCAATGTTAGAATAGGCGATTTTAATTTTGTTGTCCTCCGCCTTTTTTAATGCAGGTCGCAGCCGCCCGTCATCGTTTGTATAATCTATATCGAAAACACACCAAACTTGATTTGCTTCCCGCACATAATTCAAAGCGTGATTTACCAACCCAATTGGATCGTCATTTTGAAAAATTACTTTTACATCATAAATACTATGTTTCGCTTTCAAAAGCCGAAAATAATTACATTCCGTTTGCTCTCCATTCGTTAAAATATAAAAAGTGTTTCGCGCCGTTAACTTATCCGATTTTCTCGCCATAACTCACCTCAATCTCTATTTATCATATCAGGCAATTTAGCATAAAAACCGGCTAAATATCGTTTGCTGAACAAATCGGTTTTACGGACGTTTTTATAATCTGAAAGCGAAACTAAGCTGCTTTCACCATATTTGTCTTTACTTGTAAAATAAATCTGGTCGCGGCGTAAATCTTCATCCATAAGCATGACGTTATGTGCCGTACATATCAACTGGGCATTCTTCGAATTTGTATCAATGGAATTAAATAATTTTATAATATAATCCGCGACGAGAAAATGCAGTTTTGCATCTATTTCGTCTATCATGATAACGCAGCCCTGATCGAGCGCAGCCAAAATGAAACCCAAATAGCACAACAAGCGAACCGTACCTTCTGAGTTAAATCCGGAATTTTTAAACAGCAGAATATCTTTCTTGCCTTTGGATTTTCTGTTTTTATCATAAACATCAAATAATGTTTCCAAGTCTATGTTGTAAAGATTTTTTTCTTCTTGCTTCAACTGTCCCAATGCTGCTGGATTGATTTGTATTTGTGCGTTAAATCGCAATACATCATTCAAATCCGCCATATTTGCGACTTTATCTTTTCTAACCCTGATATCACGTATTCCTATATCAGCTAACTGTAAAATCTTTAACGCCTGATCCTTATACTTCCCATTATTCATAGTATAAATATCTAAACTATTGGCGTTATTTTCAAATACGATCAGCAAATTCTGAAACCATTGCATTACGTCGTTTAAATAAGACGCAATATCCAATTGGAAGTTGTTCCCGACTGATAAAAACAATGTAAACGGCGCAATATTGATTAGTTTAGTCGCTTGTTTGGAAAGTCCGGCTATTTCAAGGCTATTTTCCGTACGCTTAAATACAGAAGTCAACCGTTCTTTTCTGCGCTCTAACCATTCTGCTTTGACTATCCCTTTTTGCAAGATAAACCCGTATTTATAATAAGTCTTATTTTGTATAATCTCAACTTCATACAAGCTTTCTTCAATTTGTGCATTTTCATAAAATGCAAAAGTTTCGTTGCTCTGCACAATAGGAAATTGCGATGCGGACATTAACAGTACGTTTTTCATATACGCAAGCGCTTTAATTAAATTGGATTTACCCGAAGCGTTTCCACCGAATATAACTGCCGACTTCAAAAACTCGTTTTCACCTTTCGGCATTAAGTTGTCGTCTACTGTAAACGTGTTAATTTCTCTCAATTCAGTATCTTTAACCGCCTGCATGCTGAATGTGTTTTTTTGATAAAACGATCTGCAATTTTTAAATGTAAAATTTACTAACATGAATTTACTCCTGATTGCATCGTAATTATAATTATTATATTCTATTATGCCCAAAAAGTCAACATCTAATGCCGTTTTTTTGCGTGTTTTTAGCAAATCATAATGCTTAGCTCTTTAATTCTTTTAAAATCAGTTGCTTTTTCTCATCCTTCTTATTACATCCTTGCTTACCTTTCCGACAAAGCAGCCTTTGTCCCAACACCGAAAATCATCGAACAGTAGCAGTTTTTTATCTTCCAATCCGCAAGTACAGACAACATCTTCATCCATTACGTCCGAGATAAAGAATTGCGGCAATCCTTTGGAATAGACTATTTTTTCACCAGTTTTCTCGATATATTTTATGATATACGCCACGGCGTTGCCCAGTTTGCTTTTGTCATCTATTGACTCGAAGTCGCTTCGTCCGAATCGCTCGTTAAAGTATGTGTTCTGATGCGTAATTTGCCTTCGGTGCGTATTGAAGTTGTAATCGTTTTTTTCAATTAAAGTACCGGGCATAGTTCCATCCGGAATATGAAACAAGCCGTGAAAGTGGAGCCGTTTCTTTTCGGGGCTTCTTTCCCAAACTCCCACATATTTCCAATTTTTTCTGTAACACAAATTACGGAACGTCATTTTCAGACCTTTTCTGAAGCTCTCCTCCGTATGCAAATTTCCGTCATAAGTAAAGGTTACGAAATAGTTGAAATCCTGCAAGCCAACTTTCCTCATGAGCCGAATCCGGCGTACTATAAGATTTCTCTGCTTCCTCTGAAAATTAATATCAACAAACTGTGCTGTTTCCTGTTCGGAATTAAAATATGGAAGCATAGCAGATATGATGAGTTTTCGCCTTTTCCATCTTTTGACGTTGATATGCTCCGAATACAATTCCTCGAACAATTCTTTTCGGGTCATCCTGCGTATCGTTACGTTCTTTGCTTTAGTTGTCTGAGGTTTGTTTGCCACCAAATCAGGGATGTTTTCCGCTGTTTTTTCCATAGACGAAATTGGTTTGTTTTCTTCAGCTGAAAACAAACCTTCGCCGTTTGTATTTGTTTCTTTTTTTACCGCTATCTCCTTCTCAGGTGGCTTTCGTCGCCGCCTGTAAGGATTGGTAGTGTGAGGTATCGCTATATAATGACTGCCGTCTGAGTAGATTTTACATTCGCCGTATGGCATAAGTTTTCTCCTTTGCCGCACGGTGCCGCCTGTTAAGCAGAACGTTCTTTTTCTTCGGTAGCTCCGTACAGCGAATTTATAAAATAACTGTTCTGCATTTTGAGTTCGTCTACGGACGCCTTTTCCGTTGCATATTCCATATAATCTTTTAACCCGACCTTACTTTTCTTTGCCGTATCGTTAAAATAATCACTGAAACAATCTGTGCTGAACCTATTTGCATATACCTTGCCGTTTGCTAAATAATACTTCTTCTTTTCTGTCTTTCCAGCCATAGTGCCGTGCTCTTTCTCTATCTTTAAGATGGAATATCCGTAGCGGTTATATATTTTCGCGTTCCGTTTCCACAGCCAAGCCGTAATTCCTTTTAACAAATATACAAGCAAAGTATTGTCGCCGCGTCGAAAGCGAAAATCGTAATATAGCCGTATAAAGCGGTTGAAAGACCATTCAGAAATCATACTTTCAATGGCGTAGAACGGTAGTGCCAACCTCATATCTCCAGATTTTACGATACTTACTATCTCGCATAAGTCCCGCGCGTCTGCTCCCCAGCTCTCCGGTCTTTGTTCGTCCGTGAAAACCTTTATAAACGGGAAATTATCTACTGTAGCAGAGTGCCTGCACATTTTGAGCCATGAATTAAATAAATCGTTCTTCTGATTAGCTTCTTCACAGCCTTTCTTGATCTCTTTAAGCTCCAAATTGTTGCCGCGCTCTTTGCCTATCTCAGTAATCGCCACCACGCCGAACTCGAAGCTGCCCGCATTCGGGTTATTCTCCAAAACCTTTTTACCCAATCGGAGAATATCGAAGTCCAGAATGTGGGAGTGGCGGGACTGTCGCTTGCTTTTCGAGAAAAAGTCCATAGCCCATATCGGAAAATTGCCGCTGTCAACGAGTTTATTATCCGTACGTATAGAGTAGTTAGAAACAATAAGGCTACACTCTATGACGTAGATAAAATACGCCTGTGCGTAGGTTTCCAACGCGTCAAACAGAGAGAAAACTTTTAGAGAGTCGTCATAGTTCGCGCCGTAGCGTCTGTAATCGTAGCCGTAGAGCTGCCAATCTTTGTTTCGGTGTTTGAGAAACCTTTGCCGTTTGCGCTTTACCCATTCCTTTGCCGAGGCGAGATTATATACCGCGCCGTACTCCATACACTTTTGCAGTTCTTTTTCAAACATCAACCACGGGAAGTACGGAAATTTAAGGTCGGTATTTTGCAGAATAGACAGTGCTTTCTGCCGGAACATCACCTCCTGCGAAAGTACCATATCCGTGATCATCGTCGTTTTCTTCTTTCCCATACTGCCGCAGGTGATAGAAACAATCGGCAATTCATTTATAAACCCGCAATTTCTCGCTTCGTAGTGTCGCAGACGATTAAGTGCGATTTTTTGTCTCCAATGATTAAACAAAGGATAAATCACCAAAACCAATGCCCACCAAGGGAAATAACGGAACATCGGCTGCAGGTCTATGAACATTTTACATACCTGCACGTAGAGATTGCCGAAATCGAAGGCGACAGCGAAATAAATGTAATACGCCAATGCACCCAGAGCAATACTTGCGGCATTCAGATGAAAAGTCCACAATACAAGCCAGCATATCCATATCGTGCCGTGTTGCTTCAGGAACGATATGTACGAGAGCGTGAATCTCTTTGCGGGCTGATACGTTACGCTCATGATACGCTTGAATGCCCGTAAGGGAACCGTATCCTTGTTATGTCTGTTATTGCCTTTTGCATACATTCGCTTGACGACGAAAATAAGGATA
>ERZ1673701.2726-NODE-2726-length-13140-cov-4.259075_pt1 | contig 13140 bp, 12 predicted proteins | sample MGYA00580231_ERZ1673701 | MGnify/ENA primary metagenome ERZ1673701 (study PRJEB41218, sample SAMN15661798) | gut metagenome | host: Homo sapiens | place: Canada: London | collected 2015-08-20/2019-03-30 | study: EMG produced TPA metagenomics assembly of...
CGATGACGGCGCCCTTGTACTGGTGCAGGAACTGCTCCAGCCACAGAATCGACTCGGCATCGAGATGGTTGGTGGGCTCGTCGAGCAGCAGCAGATCCGGTGCTTCGAGCAGCAGCTTGCACAATGCCACACGGCGGCGTTCACCACCGGAGCACACGTTGACCGGGGTGTCCGGGTCGGGGCACTGCAGAGCGTCCATGGCCTGCTCGAGCTGGGAGTCGAGATCCCAACCGTTCGCCGCGTCGATCTCGGTCTGCAGCTTGCCCATCTCTTCCATCAGAGCGTCGAAGTCGGCATTCGGATCGGCCATCTCCTCGCCGATCTGGTTGAAGCGCGCGACCTTGTCGGCGATCGGACCGAAGGCCATCTTGATGTTCTCGCCCACGGTCTTGGTGTCGTCCAGCGGCGGCTCCTGCTGCAGAATGCCCACGGTAAAGCCCGGGGTGAGGGATGCCTCGCCGTTGGAGACGGTGTCGAGTCCGGCCATGATCTTCAGCAGCGTGGACTTACCCATGCCGTTGGGGCCGACGACGCCGATCTTCGCGCCCGGCAGGAAGCTCAGGGTCACGTCATCGAGGATCACGCGGTCGCCATAGGCCTTGCGAGCCTTGATCATCTGGTAAATAAACTCAGCCATATAATACCTAACTACTTAGGAAACGTTGATTTTCCAACGTTTTGCGGGACCTGGACTCCGTAATGACACAAATTAAAATGACACAACCGTCTACGGGGTGTCCCGGACGGCCCGTTTTGTGTCATCCGCCGTTTGTTTTCCCGTGTCATCCTGGTGTCTGTCCACGCAAAAGCACCTTGTGGATTATCCCATATCCCATCGTCATGCCGCAACAGTGCGGTGATGCTTAATTGAGTTGGGCCTGGGGTGCTTTTAGTGCATATTGGTCAATCGGTCCCTTTTTGCCTCGTCAGGAGTCCGCGTAAGCGCGACGTGATTCGGTTGCGCGCTGGCCCGCATACGCAATGTCATGGAAATCGGTAGCAATATCAGTCCAATACCATGAACATCATTGGGATGTCGAACTGAGATTCGGGCAATGCAACAAAGTCGAGCGCTCACGAGGCCGGTTATGGATACGAGGACAGTTGCGTCCAGAGCACTATTGACGAAATTGTTATGAGCGCAAAACCAGTTCACAAGCAAAGGGTATGGGCATTGCGCATATGGTGATTATATTCATTCTGAAATGTTGCCTTGATGGTCCAGCTCATTCCACGAGGATGGGCGGCGGCGCCGTTTCAGCTGCCTTTATGGATGAGGCTGGGGATTATGCGAGGGGCCGATCGATTTGGCCGAGTTGATGGCCCGCACCTGTTGGCACTATGGAATTAGACGTGGTATGACGTATCTTCCGGCATCGTATGGTCCTATTTGGTTCCCGATGCTGATGCGTTGAGGAATCTGACCATCCTGCTTGACGTGACCATCGGAGACAATAGCATGATCGGTACCGGGTTGGTTATCGCGCGTGACATTACCGCCAATGTGGTTGCCGTGGATGCGCCGTGCAAGGTGTCGCGTCCAATCGGCGAACGGGACCGTGGCATTGCTGGAATAATCGCAGGCTCGACGTGTCATGATGATGGCTATTCGCAGTTGTCTGCAGGGTTGATGAGGTTGGAATAATAATCGATTTTTCCGGCAAGCACATCGTCGTAGAAGGTCTGCTTACGGTCGATATAGTCGATGGCGTCTTGGACTTCGGACAGTTTTTTCTCGAGCGCGCGCCGTTTGATAGCGAGGATCTCCTTGCGTTCCGGTATTGACGATTCGCCTTCAAGACAGAGTTGCGTGTAATGCTGCATCTCCTTGATTCCGAGGCCACATTGCTTGAGACAAGTCAATCCGTTGATCCACGCGATGCTTCGCTCGTCGAAGATGCGGCGGTTGTTCTGGTCTCGCTCAACTCCCGGCACGAGTCCGGAATTGCAGTAGAACTTCAGTGCTTCATAGTTCATGCCGGTCAATTCGCATGCCTGCTTCATCGTATAGGTCTTCATGCTCGCATGGGGTGATATCGCAGTGATTGCCATATATGGTCTCCTTGTAGATGCTACGCGGCGGGATGTTCTGTGGCGTTGCTGGAGAGAAATTGAGCCTGGCCGCGTTGTTGTTGCTCGTGTCCATCATGGCATGATTCCGGTTGTACTTACCGGTAGATAGCACCGGCGTGTCGCAATTTGACCGGTAGCAGCTACCGGATTTTATCTTTGGGGCTATGGATGGCATATATGCCGACATCTCATATCAACGAATTCACGGAAGGCAAAACATGGAATATGTGAAGCTCGTCAACGGCGTCGAAATCCCGAAGATCGGGTACGGCGTCTTCCAGATCAGCAAGGACGATGCTCCGCGCTGCGTGCGTGAGGCCATCGAGACCGGGTACCGCCATATCGACACCGCACAGTCGTACTTCAACGAGGCGGAAGTCGGCCAAGGTATCAAGGACTCCGGCATCGATCGCAAGGAACTGTTCCTCACCACCAAGATCTGGATTAGCAATTATGGCTATGAGAATACGCTGAAGTCCGTCGATGTGTCCTTGAAGAAGCTTGGTACCGACTATCTCGACCTGATATTGCTGCACCAGCCGTTCTCCGATACCTACGGTGCATGGCGTGCTCTCGAAAAGCTCTACAGGGACGGCGTGATTCGCGCAATCGGCGTGAGCAACTTCTATCCGGACCGTCTGGCCGACATGGTTGCTTTCAACGAGATCGCCCCGATGGTCAATCAGGTCGAGACCAATCCGATCAACCAGCAGATTGAGGCCCACGAGAACATGGTCAAGCGCGGAGTGGCGCAGGAAGCATGGGCGCCGTTCGGGGAGGGCATGCAGAACATGTTCTCCAATCCCACTCTGGGCAAGATCGGCGAGGCGCACGGCAAGTCCATCGCGCAGGTGATTCTGCGCTGGCTCACCCAGCGCGACATCATCGCCCTGCCCAAGTCCACGCACAAGGAACGCATGGAGGAAAACCTGAACATCTTCGATTTCCAGCTCTCTGACGATGAGATGGCAACCATCGCGGGGCTTGATACCAAGACCAGCATGTTCTTCCGCCACGACACCCCCGATGCAGTCGACCGCTTCGTTGGCTACGTCAAGGATCGTGCCGGCCGTGAGTGATCGCAGCCTGTGAATACCCCTTTTCCGGAAAGGAATACGATCATGACCATTCTTTTCGTCAACGGCAGCCCGAATGGCAACGGCAACACCGCGCATCTGGCTGCAACGCTGCTTGCCGGCCATGATTACGGAACCCTGAATCTTACTGATTACCGCATTAACGCCTTTGGACAGACGCTGCCCGGCGATCAGTTCGACGAGGTCATCGAACGCATCAAACAGGCCGACGTCGTAGTGCTCGGTTCTCCCGTTTACTGGCACAACCTGTGCGCCTCGGTGCGTACCCTCATGGAACGCTGCTACATGAATCCCAAGGTAGATCGACTTGGCGGCAGACTGTTCCTGGTCTTCCAAGGTGCCGGTCCGGAACAGTGGATGCTTGATGCCGGCGTATATTCCGTCGAGCGTTTCGCCGGAATGTACGGCATGACTTACGAGGGCGTGGCCCATAATGCCACGGAGGCCAAAAAATTGGCAAATGCATTGAATTCGGTAAGGGAATAGAAAAGACAACTGATGCGTAGTGCAAGCGTATTGATCAAAAAAGTGCTGGCATGCGTCGTCGGGTTGGGCATGATGGGTCTTGCCGCATGCGGCGGTGGCGCCGGCGGCTCCTCGACGAGTAATGCCTCTTCGTCGGCCAAGGGTGGATCTTCATCGAGCTCGTCGTCCGCGTCGAATGGCAAGGCCGTTGTGGTGTATTTCTCGGCATCCGGCAACACCAAGAGGGCTGCCGAGGCCATCGCCAAGGGACTTAACACTCCAACGTTCGAGCTCACCCCGCAGCAGCCATACACCGATGATGACCTTGATTGGACCGATCCGGATAGCCGCGTCATCAGGGAACACGAGAATGAATCCCTGCAGGACGTCAAGCTCGCCGATACGAAGGTGCCCGATTGGGATACCTACAACACCGTATACCTTGGCTTTCCGATTTGGTGGATGGCGCCCGCCTGGCCGGTGAACGACTTCGTCAAGTCCAACGATTTCACAGGCAAGACGATCATTCCTTTCTGCACTTCAACCAGCTCCGGCATCGATGACAGCGCATCCACGCTCCAGAAGATGTCCGGTACCGGCACATGGCTCACCGGGCATCGATTCTCGGGTTCGGTTTCCGAGAAGGACGTGACCGATTGGCTGAGCCAGACCAGGAACGGCGCCGCCGAATAGCTAAGATGCGGGATGGCTATCGCTGAAGCGATTGTTCCGCTGCATGTCGTGTTGCGTAACAGGCCGTCCCTCATCCTTGTCTTTTTCTTCAGCGTGGGTATTGCGATTGCTACAGCAAAGGAGTGTCATGAAACGTATATTGATTGCAATCACCGGTTTCGTCTGCGTGCTCGCGCTTATGATATGCGGTGTCAGTGTGCTTTCCGGTTTCTCCACGGCTTCCGAGAAAAAAGGTTTGTCGGCATCTGGGAGCGGTAGGGAAGTCACGACGCGCGACCATGACGCGTCCTCAGGCTGGACCTTCAGTGAAGGAACCGGCGAATACAGAGGATTCGTGCTCGACAACGTATTGCGCTCGTCCACGCAAGGCAATATCCATTTCAACCTGTACGTGCCCGATTCGTACGACGGAACAAAGCCCTATGCGCTGTTCGTCACGCTTCCCGGCTATCAAGGACTGCATTTTCAAGGAGTGGGAATCAGCTTGCGAACAGAGGAATTCGGATTCGTGGCGCAAGACTACAACAGGAACATGATCATTGCGGCGCCGCAGCTTGACGATTGGGGTGACACGAGCGCCAAGCAGACCATCGAATTGACCGAATATCTGCTTGACGTATACAACATCGACCGAAACAAGGTGTACGGCGAGGGATATTCCGGTGGTGGTGAGACGATGTCCCGCGTGATGGGCATGCGTCCCGAGCTGTTCTCGGCCTATCTGCAATGCGCTTCGCAATTCGACGGCGATATCGAGGTGCTTGCCAAGGCTCGCACGCCGGTTCGGCTGGTGGTCGGAGCACACGACGAATATTACGGGGCTCAACCATCGCAAGAAACGTATGATCGATTGCATGCCCTGTACCGTGACCAAGGGCTGACTGACACCCAGATTGATCGAATCCTTGTACTCGATGTCAGACCCGACTCATACTTCAGCTCGCAAGACATTAGCAATCAGCATGGTCGGGGCGGTCATCTTTTTGCCAACGATTCGGATATCATGGGCTGGCTCTTCAATCGCTAATCATTTGGAAAATCAAGATTTACGATTGAAATCGTCGGCCACGATGCGAGGTCCATGATATTTGCTGCGGCGTTCCGCCGATGTCGGCGGATGCTGGATGCGGTTCGGGAATCTGTCTGATTCGTGAGTCGTTGAACCAATCGTAAAAAAGGAGAATATTATGACAATCAGCAATCCCAGCCCGTTTCCACTTGGAGAACCCAACGACGGGTTCGCGCAATACTTCGACGGGCAGAGCTACCTAGCATCGGTGCTCGGATCGTCGGAGATCTCGATTCACAATGTGACCTTCGAACCAGGATGCCGTAATCACTGGCATATCCATCATCACGGATCGCAAATTCTCATTGCCGTTGGAGGCCGTGGTTACTATCAACTCGAAAATGAAGCGCCAAAGGAGCTGAAGGCCGGGCAGGCTGTACGCATTCCACCGGATACCAAACACTGGCATGGCGCGGCTCCGAGCGAATCATTCAGCCATCTGGCGTTCATGATGCCTGACGGCAGCGGCAAGCCAATCGACAACGAGTGGCTTGAGCCGGTGGATCCGGACGTATACGAATCTCTGCGCTGATTCCAAGGGGCGCTTATATCCTGTGCGGTTCAGGCATCTCGTCTTTCAGACGCTTCGTCCGGACAATGGTTTTGTGGAATGAAATGACGGGCGGATGAACGTTCGTTGCATCGTTACAGACCAATAGCGTCGGCGTTAGTTTGGCCTTGGTTTTTTGAATGCATGACGGACTCATCGTAAAACAATCGTTGTCAGCAGAAGCCGCTACGCTCCTGCCATGCGTTTGATCGAGGTGTGGTCGGGGGGAACCGGAACGGACTTATGCACTGTTCGATAAGTTCCCCGCGGATGAAAACGGATTCGAGAATCCGGCGTCCGGCATGGACAAGGCCGCTTTCGGGGAATATATGCACGATCTTGAAAACGAGGCCGCAGGCATCGGACTCAAGCCCGGTTGGGTGCCGGCCACCAAATACATCCTTGTGAACGATCAAGGCGAATATGTCGGCATCTTCAACCTGCGTCATGAGCTCAACGATGCATTGAAGGAAGGCGCGGGTCATATCGGATACGGAATCGCTCCCGAATGGCGTGGACGCGGATATGCCACCGAGGGATTAAGGCTATCGCTTATCAAGGCGCGTGACGAGTTCGACATCACGGAGGCGTACCTGTCTGTGCATAAGAACAATCCCGCCTCGTTGGCGGTGCAGCGTCATCTCGGCGCCCGTATCGATCACGAGTCGGACACTGAGTATTTCACGCGCATCGACACTTCGGTCACCGCCTAAGTTACAGGAAACGATCCTTGCCACAGTACATCTTGCCGAGGCACTGCACGCTGAGCTTCAGATGATCACGCCGTCGCAGTGGTCGATCTCATGCTGGATGATCTGCGCGGTGAAACCAGTGAACGTGGCATGCCGCTCGCGCCAGCGGCGATCCATGTAATCCACTTCGATACGCTGATAGCGCAGCGTGCGGCGCTCGCCGTTAAGTGACAGGCATCCTTCGGCGGTGTCATAGGCGCCATCCTGCGCGGTGATGCGCGGATTGAACATGAGCGTGATGCGACCGCCCAGCTCCTCGTCCACAAACGCGATGATGCGTTTGTGCTCGCCGATCATGTTCGCGGCCATGCCCACACAGCCGTTGCGGTGCGCGTCGAGCGTATCCTTCAGATCCTGTGCCACGGCAAGATCGGCCTCGGTGCTGTGCGCTTCCTCGGACGGCTGGCTGAGTAACGGGATCGATGTCGTAATAGGGCGTTGCATGGTCGGCTCCTTTCGCTGAATACGAGCTAAGCCGACAGCCTCGACGAGCCCGGCATGTCTGATGACCCCGGCGAATTCGACGAGAGCGCCGGAATCGTGACGCGGAACGAGTCGATTGAATTATCGATTCGTGCAGGCGGGCGTTGCTCATTGCGCAGCAGGGCCTCGATGCGACGATACCCGGTACCGTTGTCCTGCAACACCATGCCATCGCTCGGGTAGGGGACGGAACGCAGCAGCGAGAACAGGAACGGGTTGCGTGTGGAACCAGAAGCCGGCTGCTTGAGTGTGCGTTTGGTCACTGCGCCGAACAAGCCGCCGGGATTGGTGATTTCGATGCGGTCGGCGAACATGTCGACATGCACGGGCGTGCCCACGGCATCGGGCGAATAATCACGGTGGATAAGGGCATTGGAGATCGCCTCGCGCAGCACCGCCTGGGGATATGGCGGGCGTGCCGTGTCGAAGGCGGGCGAAGCGCTGCGACTCCAGTCCATCAGCGTTTCGACCGCATCGCAGACCATGGTGGGAATCGGCCCTACGAACACCGCGGTGCGCACCAGCTCACGGCCGGTGGAGAACACCTCATCGCGTGATATGCCGGGGAACATGGCGGCCGATATGGTCAGACGCGGGTAGAACTTCTGCGGGTATCGTCCAAGCGCCAGCAGGCCGGCCAGCGTAGGGCGAATCACGGCATCGTCGGTTTCGCTCCCGCTGGCTGTATCGGAGCAGAGGCGGCCGACTGCGCGCAGATTCAGCAGCATCTCTTCGTCGCTCATCCCTTCGAACACGTGCCCGTGTCGTGCCCGCTCGTTGACGAGCAGCGCCTGCACCAAGGCGGGGGAGAGATCCGTGGCTGTGGCGCCTTCGACCACTGCGATATCATGCTCAGGCTGGCGTTGCTCCTCCAACAGTCGGTCCACCTCGTAGGCGGTCATGCGCCGATCGCCGTCCCCGGTTCGGATATACGAGCCGTTGTAGGGTCCGGCGGTCGTGAAATAGCACGGCTTTTCGCGGGGAAGCATCTCGTCGATCACCGCGAATACCAGATTGGCGCCCTCGAACGGGCACGTCACAATCACCGGGCGCACCACGGGAGTGAGCTTTTCGCAGGCCTGGCTGAGCGCTTCCTGCATGGAACGTGCGTTGAAGCCATCCACGGGGGTGAACCCGTTCTTCTCACTCAGGCCGAGAATGATATAGCCGCCGTTGCCATTGGAGAACGCCGAAAGGGTGTCGGTGATGGTGGTGCTGATCTTATGGGCGCATTCCTTGACCTCGCACTGCTGGGTGTCGTTGCCGATGGCGCGCATGAGCCGGATGAGCTCGGTCATTTTGGCCGTGTAGTCGTCATTGTCCATAATCCGCCGCCTTGCTTGGGTACGTCCCAGCATACCCGCGTCGGCATTCGCCGACGAACTGCTATAATTGCAGGACCAACAGGGGTGTTGCACTTCTAAATGGACATTGGGAAGCGTCATTCCGGAGCCATGCGCGACGCCTATCGGGGCACGTGACGGATGCATGGCGGCATATGGAGGGATTCGTGGCCCGAAGGGTTCCGGTCGGCTGCGCGGGCTCCGGGGAATGGGCCGCTTGTGTTCCGCACCGGTTGCCGCGGCTTGCGTCCACGGGTGTTTTCGGATTCCGGGCCGATTGCCGGATACCATGGAATCATTCGGAGGGAAGGTTCAAGAGGAGGAATCATGGCGGAGGAGCCAGGAGAACCGTCGGACGGCATGACGCAACCATCCCGGGAAAAGTCACGGTGGCAAAAATTCAAGTCATGGCTATGGGATTTCCTTGGTCCGTGTATGGTGTGGTTGGTTGGCGGGACATGGGGACTTTTCCTCTTCCTCTCATGCCTGCTTGCGGCCATGGCGGTGGCATGGCCGATTGTCAAGGCGGTCGGGGCGGGGAAAGGCTTCCCATCCTATGACATCATCTGCTATGACATCATCTGCATAGGTGTCCTTGTCATCTGCGGCATGTTCGTCGCACGCCTCTGTGGATCTTGCGGCCGCAATATCGTTCGGTTGATTCAATCCTCCTCGGGAAGGGTTGCCGTCTGTTTGAAGGACCCGATATGTTGGGCTTCGGTCATGATAGCGGCGTCGTGCGGATCGGCGTGCTTGATGCTTTCCCTGTCTTCGTTAACGGCATTTTCCCTGTCCTCGTCCTGGCCGTGGATCTGGCGGGTTTTATTGCTGGGTCTGTTCGTCTTCGTGCTTTCCGTCGTCCTGCGGTTGCTCTGGCGGCCGGCGAAGGAATGGATGGAGAAGCTCCCGCTGTTCGTGGCAATCGCCATATGGGCTGTTCTCGCCATCATCGCGTTTCTTCTCGCCATGTGGTGGCTGGGACACGTGCCGTTCTGGCAGCTGAAACTGGACCCCAAGAAGCAGGCGGAAAACATCGTCAAGATCGCCCTGACCCTTGTCGGCGGCGTGGGCGCGGTGGCCTACCTGGTGATCAAGTACCAGGAACGGCAACAGGCCGGGCGCGCGGAAAAACGCGAGAAGGACCGCACCATCGACACGAAGGTACAGGACGCCATCAACCAATTGGGCTCCGACAAGGCCTCCACGCGCATCGCGGGCGTCTACGCGCTGACGGACATCGCGGACAGATACAAGGACTCGTATCGGCAGCGTGTGGTGGACATCCTGTGCGGTTACCTGCGATCCGACAGGTCGTCATATGCGCCTGACAGGTCGAGGCAGCCCGTCTGGGACGCCTCCGGCCATTTCGTCGAATCCGTAGCATCGGACGAGGCTGTGGAATCCACCATCCTCTCCGTCATGCACGACCGACTGCGCAAGGAACGGAAAGACGAAACCGGAGAAACCATCGTGCGGCAAACGGTGGATGACGACCAGCTGTGGTGCGCTTGCACGTTCGATCTCCATGAAGCCACATTCCACGAAGCCGTGGACCTCACGGATTCCACTTTCGAATGTGTCCCATGCTTTCGCGGAACCAAATTCGAACGCAGGGCGAACTTCGGCGGGGCGCACTTCGCAGGCTACGCGGACTTCCGTGGGGCGCACTTCGCAGGCTACGCGGACTTCGGCGGGGCGCACTTCGCAGGCGGCGCGGTCTTCGTCGATGCGACCTTCGCACGCTACGCGGACTTCAGCCGGGCGACCTTCACAGGCGACGCGTACTTCGGCTGGGCGACCTTCGCACGCGGCGCGGACTTCGGCGGGGCAGAATTCCGCGCCAGTGCGGCATTCTTAGGAATTCAAGGTCAACCTTCGCTCGGATTCAAAGAATGCAAGTTCAACGAGATATCCCGTGGCGCTTATGAGTGGGGGCCGATTCCAATTCCGGAGGACAACGACGGACTGCCCGCAGGCGCGATGTGGAAGGATTTCCTGAAGGAGGACGACAAGGACGGCGGCACGACGAACCGGTAGTCCGCGGCATCCCCTGCCGTCTCCCCGTCCGGAAAGGAACATATGTGAACGTATATGGGTCCCATATGGGATTCATATGGGAGTCTTATGCAAACAGGCCGGCTTGGTCAGTCGGCCTGTTCAATCCTGAGGCGGATGCCGCATACGCTCAGGCGGGTGGAGCCGGTGCCCGGCCCGGCGGGGTATTTCGCAAACGGAGGTTTCCGGAACGGAGTCCGGACCAGGGGAGACGGTCCCCGGCACTCCGGCGGGAGACGTCCCATAACCCGTCCCGCAATCAACGTTCCGAAACCCAATGCCATTGACGGGTATAGGCGCTCGTGGATGCCGACTCGCTGGCTCAAGCGTTGCCCGATCTTCGAGGCGACTCGAAGCGCAAGCATTCGTTTCTTTTCCTCATCTCCAAGATCGGATGCCGTCACGTGAACGTACAGTTTCTCCGCATTCGTCAGCGTGATCGTCTTTTCGTCGGGCCTTTCAATGCCGAGAAGGTCCAAGGCGGTGGTGAGTGCGAATACCAGTGGCCGTGTTGTGCGCTGCTGCGCTTCAAGACACATGCTGACGGTCAGGACGCTTCGCTCATGCAGTGTTTGCGAATATTGTGCTCCATCGGTCATGCCGGCGAGTGTATCGGTAGTCTCATGTGAGGTGCTACAAGGCTCCACAAAAATGTGGATATGCGGATAACCCGGAATTTGCGATGATGAGCGCACGAGGCGTACGCCAACCATCTGAGCGTGGCCACGTATTTTGAATACACTATGTATCTGAGTGCGCCACATATCTGCATGCGCTGGAAAGCGGTGCAATACGTTCCGTACTTGAGAAAATCGCACACCATGCCCACATCCGCGGCATATTATGGCTGCCGAAAGAGAACCGAGGAAGGATCCAAGCAGCTGTGAATGAATCGCTATGCATCAGAAATGTAAGGGCATCTGGCTTCAATGAGCCCGTTGACATGGTGATACGCAATGGGGGCATCACCGCCATCGCTCCTGGTGCGGCGGGTCGGAATCAAGATCTCGACGCGTTCGATGCCGAGGGGATGTGGATCATCCCCGGCCTGTGGGATTGTCACACGCATTTCACACAGTGGTCCTACACGCTGGGGCGGCTGGATCTTATCGAGGCTCGCAGCGCGCATGAGGCGATGGATATGCTACGCGGCCATGTGTCGCAGCTGCGATCCGAAGGGCGTTTGGATCCGAACCGGTATGTGGTGGGCATGCGGTTCCGTCATTCGTTGTGGGCCGATGACGAACAGCCCACGCTTGCCGCCATCGATGCGGTTGCGGGCGATCAGCCCGTGGCGTTGTCCAGCGCGGATATGCATTGCGGTTGGGTGAATTCGGCGGCGGCGCACAAGCTTGGCGTGCAGGTCGGCGAATCCGGTCTGGTAGGCGAATTGGAATGGTTCGACGCGTACTGCCGTCTTGATGATGCGCCGGGTGCGGCCGAGGAACTGGATCGTCTGTTGCATGAAGCCGAACACGACGCCGCAAGCAAAGGCGTCGTCGGCATTCGGGATTACGAAATGGCCGAAAACATCAATACATGGATCGGTCGATTCGCTAACGGCATCAATGGTTTGCGGGTTCAGGCGGGTGTGTACCCGGAACGGCTGCATCAGGCCATCGACGATGGCTGGCATACCGGCGACGAGCTGCCCGGCAGTAACGGGCTTGGACATGTAGGCGCGATGAAACTCATCTCTGACGGTTCGCTCAACACTCGTTCCGCCTATTGTTCGACGCCGTATTCCGGCATCGAACCCGAGACTTTCGGCACGATGAGCTACACGCCCGAACAGATCGAGTCCTATATGTTCGTGGCCGCGAAGCATGGTTTCGACATCGCCTGCCACGCCATCGGCGACGAGGCGAACACCATTGTGCTGGATTGCGCCGAACGCGCCGGCGCGCGTGGCTCCATCGAACATGCTCAGATGCTCAAACCCGTTGATATTCCTCGATTCGCCAAGCTGGGGCTTGCCGCGAGCATCCAGCCGCAGCATGCCATGGACGACCGGGACGTCATCACCCGTTTCTGGGGGCATCCGGCCGGCATCCCCTATGCGTTCAGGGCGTTGCATGATGCCGGGGCACGCCTGCTCATGGGATCCGATGCGCCGGTGGCGCCGCTCGACCCGTGGATGGCCATTTCCGCGGCGGTGTTCGGCACCGAAAACTCGAATCGTGAGCCGTTCCAGCCGGAACAGTGCCTTGATTTCGGCACGGCGTTGGCCTCATCCACGCAGGTCGGGCGCGAACGGCTCAAAGCAGGCGACGCTGCCGACCTGGTGCTCTTGGATCGAGACCCCTCGACGGTGGGAACCCCAGAGGAGATGCGCGCAATGCCACGGCATGTGCAGGCCACCATGCTTGCAGGTCGGTGGACGTACCGGAAGTAGTAGGGCGATCGGGGGTGAACGGCGGCTGCGGCTGCCCCTGCGTGATGTTTTCCGATAACGTTTTGCCTTAGCTGTCAGGGTTTGCCCGGGTTTCGTCGGAGCTTGTTCCTGTGTTGTTTTGAACAGTCACTGCCATGGGGGGCTGGCGGCAGATATCTGTGTGCC